>Ga0224508_10001428_pt1 | contig 21513 bp, 17 predicted proteins | sample SF_Jan12_sed_USG_4_FD_170157 | JGI IMG/M metagenome (GOLD analysis project Ga0224508, IMG submission 170157) | Sediment microbial communities from San Francisco Bay, California, United States - SF_Jan12_sed_USGS_21 | ecosystem: Environmental > Aquatic > Marine > Sediment | place: USA... | reverse complement strand
GTCATGATCAACGGTGCACAGATCGTTCTTGCACAGCTCAGCCGAACGGAGACGGCGTGGCGCAAGGCCAACGGGCAGCTGACGGATCGTGTTTCGGAACTCGACACGCTACACGCCATCGGTCGAGAGATCGTCTCGTCCTTGAATCCACAGCGTGTCTTTCGAATTGTCGATCGAGAGACTCGCAAGATCTTCGATGTCGACTTCGTCGTCATCGCTTTGGCCGGACAGGATGAGTCCTCGCTGAAGACCGCGTACCGCCGCGGGCACGAACGGACCGCCGACATCGGTTCGCAACCCGTTCTCGGTGGTCCGATGCTGTGGGTTGCCGACGAGAAGCGGGCACGGAGAATCGACGACCTCGGTCGAGAGTCTCCCGGATCGCGATTCCCCAAGGAGCTCACGCGCTCCGGCATGCAGTCCGCAGTCACCGTACCTCTCATCGTCGAGGATCGCGTCATTGGCGTGATCAGCCTTCAGAGCGAGAAGGTTGGTTGCTTCGACGATCACCAGATGAACCTGCTCACGACCATCGCTCAGCAAGCGGCGATCGCCATCGAGAATGCCCGTCACTACCAACTGGCGACGGTGGATTCGCTAACCGGTTTCTTCGTCCGCGACCATTTCTTCAATCGCCTGGAGGAGGAATTCCAACGCGTCGGACGCTACGGCGGCAGCTTCACACTCCTGATGGTCGATATGGATGGGTTCAAGTCCATCAACGATCGCTACGGGCATCTGGCCGGAGATCGCTATCTTCACGCGATCGCTGAGACGATTCGCAACGAGCTTCGGGCCGCGGACATCTGCTGTCGATACGGCGGGGACGAGTTCTGCTTCTTGCTGCCGGAAACAAACCTCGATGCGGCCAAGACTATTGCCGAACGTATACGAACCGCCGTCTCCGAGAAGATCGTGGGCGATCAGGGCGCCGTCCTTCGCGCGACGGTCAGCATCGGCCTGGCAACCTATCCCGATCATCCCGCTGAGGATCTCCACGGATTACTGAGGAACGCCGACGAAGCCCTCTACCGGGCCAAACGCGCAGGTAGGGATCGCGTGGTTCCTTTCGCCGCCTAGTCCCCGAAGTACTCGGTGACATCGAAACCCGTCCGTTCCTCGAACCTCTCATACAACGCCGGGATTTCGCCGCTGGGGCGATCGAGCAGTATCTTCTCGATCCGTGCCATCGGGACGAATAGAACGGACGGCCCGCCGATACCGAGATCGTCCCTCTCGACCTGGGCGACCCAGTCATCGAATGAAGACAGGTCAACTCCCTCTACGGTCGCGCCGGATGGATCCATCGCACGCAGCATTCCCCATAACTTCTCCTGGGGATCTCTTAGATAGAGCAGCACAGGCGCACCCGGTGCGACGACATTCGGCAATGCCTTTTGCTTGTTCGTGGTGAGTTCGCACAACTCCACGAGAACCCCGCCGGTGGCCCGGGGATGCACGAAGGCGACCTTGTGCCCCCCTGCCCCGATACGTGGCGCCTCACCGACGAGCGGAACGCCCTTCTCCCGCAGTCGCCGGATCAGCTCCGAGAGATCGTCGACCTCGAAGTTGACATGGTGGATTCCCTCTCCGCGCTTCTCGATGAACCGCGCGATCGTCGAACCACTGTCCGTCGCCTCCAGCAGTTCGAGATTCGATTCGCCCACCGGAAGGAACGCGACCTGGACCTGCTCTCCCAGGACCGTCTCCCGCCCGACCACGTCGAGACCCAGAATTTCGGACCAGAACGGCAGCCGCTCGTCGATCGAGCCGACGGCCAACCCAATGTGATCGATCTTGCGAATCATGATTCCTCCAGTTCGATTCGACGCATCAATCGGTCCACCACCGAGTAGGGATCCTCCTGCCGCTCGGCGACAAGCCCGATCGACCGATCCCACTCCTCGGCCACGGCGGGCAATGCAAGCACGTGACGCAGCAAACGATCCGTCAGCACGGCATGCAATCGCGCAGAGGCTCGCTCCAGGCTCCGTGTCCGACGCCCCTGCTCCGCGACGTCCGCGCCCAGCTCCAGGAGGATCGCCTGCAGCTCGGGGATCCCCTCTCCGGTCACCGCGACCGTCTTCAGGATCGGCGGCCTGGGCCGCGGCCCCGTGTCAACGAGAGAGAGCATGTACTTCAGGTCGGCGTCTAGACGGTCCGCACCGGGGCGGTCGGACTTGTTGATGACGAAGATGTCGGCGATCTCCAGGATCCCGGCCTTGATCGCCTGGATATCGTCGCCCATACCCGGCACGAGGACAACGACCACCGAGTCGGCGGTCTTGACCACCTCGACCTCGTCCTGCCCCACGCCGACGGTCTCGACGAGGATCGGGTCGTAACCGGCAGCATCCATGAGATCGATGGCGTCGTTGGTCGTTCGTGACAACCCACCAAGATGACCGCGAGTCGCCATCGAGCGGATGAACACGTCGGCATCCATGGCGTGTTCCTGCATGCGAACTCGATCGCCGAGGATCGCGCCGCCGGAGTAGGCGCTTGAAGGATCCACCGCCACGACACCGACGCGTTTGCCGGCTGCGCGGTAATCCTTGATCATCTGATCGACGAGACTCGACTTCCCGGCACCCGGCGATCCCGTAAGTCCAATCACGCTCGCGCGACCGGTACGAGAGAAGACCGCACGCAGGACATCCCGCGCAGCCGGTGCATTCTCCTCGACCATGGTGATCGCACGGGCGAGCGCACGGGTCTCACCGGCCAAAACTCTGTCCGCCAGACTACGGGACATGGAACCCTCAGAAGCTCTTCAGCAGTTCCCGGGCGATCACAATTCGCTGGATCTCGCTGGTTCCCTCACCGATCGTACACAGCTTCATATCGCGGTAGAACTTTTCCACGGGGAAGTCCTTGACGTAGCCGTATCCGCCGAAGATCTGCAACGCCTTGTCGGCGACCTCGACACCTATCTCCGATGCGAACAGCTTCGCCATGGCGGCATCGCGAGTCACCGGCATGCCGCTGTCCTTGAGCCATGCAGCCCGGTAGATCATCAGAGCGGCGGCCTCGATCTTGGTCGCCATATCGGCAAGCATGAACCGAATCGCCTGAAAGTCGGCGATCGGTTTGCCGAATTGAGTCCGTTGTTTTGCGTAGCGGGCGGCCGCCTCATAGGCCCCACGGGCCATCCCCAGGGCCAACGCCGCGATCGAAATCCGACCCCCGTCAAGGATCTTCATCGCGTCGATGAATCCCATGCCGCGCTCCCCTATCAGCTGGTCGGCCGGGATGCGACAGTCCTGCATGATGACCTCGGACGTGTCGGAGGCGCGAAGCCCCATCTTGTCCTCTTTCTTGCCGGGGGTGAATCCGGGTGTTCCCTTTTCGACGACGAACGCGGAGATGCCCTTGTTGCCCTTCTCCTTGTCCGTCACGGCGAACACCACCACGACATCGCCGACCGTGCCATGGGTCGTGAACGTCTTGGCGCCATTCAGCAACCACTGATCCCCGTCCAGGACTGCGGTGGAACGGGTCCCGGAGGCATCGGAGCCGGCGGTCGGCTCCGTGAGACTCCAACCACCGATCCACTCCCCACTCGTCAGTCGGGGAAGGTACGTTTGTTTCAGTTTGTCGCTGCCGGCGATGTAGATGTGGTTGGTGCAGAGGCCATTGTGGGCCGCGACGGAGATGCCCACCGAGCCATCGACCCGCGACAACTCCTCGACCACCAGGGCGTACTCCATGTAGCCAAGGCCGGCACCGCCGTAGGACTCCGGAAACATGATGCCGAGCAGACCCAACTCACTGGCCTTGCGAATAATCTCCCGTGGGAACTCCTGCGCCTCGTCGTACTTCATGATATCGGGCGCGATCTCGCGTTCGGCGAATTCGCGAACCGTGCTACGGAGCAGTTCCTGGTCTTCGGTCAGACTGAAATCCACTTCATCACTCCAGAATTCAGGGAAATATCCGCATTATGGCACACGGTGCTAGAGCGGCTTCCAGGCCTCGCGGATCTTGTCGCATGCGGCGTCGAGGTCGGAATCGTCCACATCCAGATGGGTCACGAATCGAACCCGTCCCGGTCCCATGCTTCCGGCCAGCAGGCCACGATCGTGGAGACCCTGAAGGAACGCTCGATCCAGCGACGGGTCGTCGAGTTCGGCGATCACCATATTCGTCTCGACCTCACCGGACAGACCCATTCCGGGCAGCTCCGACAGACACACGGCGATGCGTTGCGCGCGGCGATGATCGTCGACCAGCCGCTCGCGATGATGATCCAGGGCCCAGAGACCCGCGGCCGCGAGGATCCCGACCTGCCGCATGCCCCCACCCAGCCGTTTGCGGATAACCCGCGCCTCCTCGATGAACGACGCCGAGCCACAGAGCATCGAGCCGACCGGTGCGCCCAGCCCCTTCGAGAGACAGAACATCACGCTATCGAACCCGGAAACCAGATCGGAAACATCTCGACCGAGAGCATGCGCCGCGTTGAAGACCCGCGCGCCGTCCAGGTGCAGCGCGACTTCGCGCCCCTGGGCCATCGTCTGCAACTCCGACACGGCAGCCAGGGGCAGCACGCGTCCACCGGCGTGCGCGTGCGAATTCTCCAGAACGAACAGACGCACCCTGGAGATGTCGTACTCGGGGGGTGCAGAGAGAATGGGTCGTACGTCCTCCTGAGACGGCAGACCGCCGACGCCGACGAGCGTCTTGACCTGTGCCCCGGAGATGGCCGCCATGGCCCCGAGTTCGTACAGGACGACATGACTGCCCTCCTCGGCGAGGACCTCGTCGCCCGGACTCGTCGCAAGGTTGATCGCAATCTGGTTGCCCATCGAGCCACTGGGGACGAAGAGGGCCGCTTCAAGCCCCACGATTCCTGCGGCACGTTCCTCGAGGGCCCTCACGGTCGGGTCCTCTCCGTAGACGTCGTCACCGACCTCGGCCGTCGCCATCGCACGACGCATCTCCGCTGTCGGGCGGGTCACCGTATCGCTACGGAGATCGATCACCGGACGGACTCGATGGTCGCGCTGGGCAGCCACCCGCTGAGTCCATTGGAGAGTGAGACCTGCGACCAATCGTTGCGCTCATCACGAAGCTCGACGGTCAGCCCCTCGTGCACCGTAAACAACGTCGCATTATTTCTCCCCGGCCCTCCGAGCACCTCAACCGCCGTAACCTGAACCACCGCGCGCTCCGTTCCGACCAGCCGCTTCCAGGTCACGTACCAGGAGGCCCCGGTGAGGGCCAGCAACAGCACGAGGATGGCCAGGATCCAACCGATGCGCGCCTTGAAGCCGTCACGTCGGGCCAGGCCGACGACGATGACCAACAGCAACAGCCACCAGAGACCGAGTGCCAGCCACCCGTGGAGGGTGGTCCCGATCCCGTTCTGGAGGCGAATGGCGTACGCCAGGCTCGCCGGTACGGGCTCGGGATCAATCCGATCGAGACAGAAGGACTTTGCGTACTCCAGATTCTCGCGAATCTCCCTGTCGTTGGGAGCCAGGAGCACGGCACGCTCGTAGTGCAGGATCGCCTCGCCTCGACGATCCTGCCGGAACAGCGCGCCGGCGAGGTTGTATTCCACGACCGGGTCGCGAACCCGGTAGAGCAACAGACTCTCGTACGCGGAGACGGCGTCGTCATAGCGCCCATCGGCGTAGGCCTCGTTGGCTCGAGAGAAGACCTCCTCGGCGGTCTCGGCACGAACGTGCGTGCACGGCGCGACGACGAACACGCCGAGCAAGACGACCCATCGCGCCAGGACCCTCAGTTCCATCCGCGCTCCACATCGTTGACCACACGAAGCGCCTGCTCCAGCAGTTCCTCTCGACGCTCGGCCCGTGAGGACGCCGGGACGAATCGCGCGTAGTCACACTGCTCCAGGACACTTCGGAACTCCCGACGCAACTCGGGGTCGATGTCGCGAGACGCCAGTAACTCCTCCGCGAGCTCGTAGGTCATTCCGGATGCGGATCGGTCGAATCGGTCGGCGACGTAATCCACCAGGGCCCGGGCCATCTGCTCGTGGTACGTGGCACCGTCCAGCTGGGAGCCGCCTTTGCGGAGAGAGGCGAGCGCCTTGCGGGCACGACTGAACGCGCGTCGAGATCGCAGTAGACCGCGATCTTGACGAAGTCGCTCCTGCCGTCTGCCGAACCAGACGAGGAGTGGCGCCAGCACCATCGGGGTCGCCGCCGCAACGACATATGCACGCCCACGACCCTGAGTGTCCGCGTATCGCAGTCCACCCTCCAGTCGCTTCAAATAGTGCAGGTCTTTACGACGAGGACGCAGTTGAGTCCGCGTCGTGCCGTCGTCCCGTGTGCCCGTACCCCGATCGACGGTCAGCGGGATCGGTGTCGAACGAGCGACCCGGTACTCGCCGGCGTCTGGATCGAAGTAGGGAAACTCGATCGCCGGTACCTCGAGAGTCCCCGGAGTCAAGGGCACCAGGACCCATTCCCACGTACGCTGGGACTTACTTGGATTGCCGATTTCGAATCGACGTTCGACCACCCGCGGGTCGAATGCCTGCAGGTCGGGCGACAGTCGCAACTCAGGCGTCTGCACGGTCTGCAACGACCCCGCACCGCTGAGGGTGAGTAGAAGCGAGACGGCATCGTCGACGGCGGCCTCGGCGCGGTCCAGGCTGGAGCGCGACGAGAATGAGCCGACGAGACCGTCGAAACCGTCGGGGGCTCCGCCAGGGAGGGTGCGAACACGCAATTTCAACGGATCACTCTCACGGATGACCCGTCGCGATCGTGTCGAGAATCCAAAGAAATCTCGTCGGCCGACCGGGACGGAGAGCTGGATGATGTACTTGCCCAGGTCGAACTCCCCGGCCTGGGACGGGACGATCACCCGGCGCTGTAGCGGGTAGACGAGGTATCGACGGCTACCGAGAACCCGTGTTTGACGCTCACGATCAGGGTCAACCTTGTCGCTCTCGACCCACATCCCCTGGCCCTCGAACTCCGGCTGCTCGACGTAGTTGAGGTTGGACACGCCCTGCTGTGCTGCATAGAGCGACAGCTCAAGCGAGACGGCCTCACCGACCCAGACGTCGTTCTTTCCGAGGCGGGCCTCGATGAAGATGTCGGGCTCGTCCGGAGTTGCGGATGCTGCGGTCCCGGTAGGTGGCGGCGGATTGCGCAACTTGCTCGCGGCCACTTCGAACTGAATGTTGCCGACGTCGTATTCCTCACCACTGATCCGAATCTTGAACGCCGGGATCTCCGCCTTTCCCGGTCCCTCGGGTAGAAGCGACCAGATCAACCGGTGGTCGCTCGAGGTCTTCCCGTTAACCCACGAATGGTTCGTCTGCGATGACGGACCTCCGATCACCCGCAGGTTCTTCATCGGCGGAAGGACACCCACCTCCACCTCCGGCGCGACGGTCCCGACGATCTGCACGATCAACTGGACCGGCTGGGAGTCCTCGATCCCGCGATCCGGCTGGATCGCCGTTCGGACCTGGAATGTCTCCGCCGCGACGGGTGCGCTCACCAGCGCACAGATCGCGAGGATCACGAGCGCGAATCGGATCACCAGTCCTTCTCCCGATTCTTCCCCTTACTTCGGACCTTGCTCTTGCGGTGCTCCTTGAGGTTCTCCTGCTCGAGCGCGGCGACACCGTCCAGGAGACGTTCGGCCTCCTTCTCGGACATCTCGCCGGCAGCGGATTGCCCTTTCCCGGCCTCTCCCTCGCCGGATTCCGACTCACCCTGCTCGGACTGCCCGCCCTGTCCCTGTTCGTCCCCGGAGTCGGACGGCTCGCCGGACTCCTGCGAGTCCTGAGACTCATCCTCGGACGTCTGGTCTTCGGACGATGACGGATCTTGCTGCTCGCCGTCCTGCTCTTCGTCCGACCGGGACTCGTCTTCACCCTCCTGCGAATCCCCCTGCCCCTGCTGAGGCTCCTGTTCACCATCCTCGGAATCCGAGGGATCGTCGGAAGGTTGCTGGTCGGATTGCTGCTCCTGTGCCTGCATGGCGCGCACGGCCAGCTCCAGATTGCGTTGGGTGGGAGCGTCCCCGGGTGCCGCTCGGAGAGCCCTCTCGTAGGCCTCGATCGCCCCCGGCCACTCCTGTTGCTCGAAGCGCGCGTTGCCGAGATTGAACGACGCAGCTGCCTCGAGCTCCGTGCTGGGAGACGAAAGCAGCGAGCGCCGATAGGACTCCGCCGCGCCTTCAAAGTCCCCCTGCCGATAGAGCACATTTCCGATGTCGTAGAACAGCTCCGGCGCTTCGGGGCTATCGGTCTGCGCATCGGTGTACGAACGCAGTGCGGATTCCAGATCTCCCGAGTTATAGGCCTCATTGCCGGCTTCGGTCTTGCGGTGTGCCGAACCGCCGACTCCCAGCACGGAGGCCATCAACAGAACAACCGAGAGGACAGACGCGCTACTCATCGAATCCCCCCTCCGTCACGGACACCCGTCACGCGACGCTCGGGTACCAACAGAACACCGATCAACGCGGCGATCGCCACGGCCAGAGGATACTGGAACCTCTCTTCATACCTGGCCCGCAGGACGGCGCCGAACTCTCCGTCGTCCAGGTTGGCCAGTTCGCTGATGATCTCGCCGATCTCGACTCCGCTGACGGTTGCCCGTTGATACGATCCACCGGTATCGAACGCGATGCTCTCGAGGGTCTCCTCCACGAGCCGCGTGGTCACGATCCGATCGTCGCGATCCGTCTTGTAACCGATACCATTGCCTTTTGCGTCGCGAAGCGGAATCGGCGCCCCCCGGGACGTCCCGGTTCCGATCGCATAGATTCTTACGCCTCGCTCGCTGTATTTGTCTAACACCGCCTCCAACTCGCCCTCGTGATCCTCGCCATCCGTGAGAAGGACGACCGCTCGCGACCTCGAGAATTCATCTTCATCGTCCCCGAATGAGGCCAGCGCCAGCGACATGGCCTCGGCCATCGCGGTCCCCGGGATGGTTACGGCCTCCGCATCGATCGGTTCGAGAAACAGTCGAACCGCCCCGTGGTCCAGCGTCAGCGGACATGCGATCGTCGCTTCGCCGGCGAACGTAACCAGCCCCACCCGCTCACCGGGCAGTGACGTCAGTAGACGCTCGATCTTACGCTTCGCCTGCGACAGACGACTCGGAGGCAGATCCTCCGCCGCCATACTCAGCGAAGTATCCAGCACCATGAATACATCCGAACCCCGCCGTTCGACCGACTCGACTCGGGTACCCCACTGCGGCCGGGCAGCCGCGAGGATCGTCGCAACGAGAACGACAACCCAGAGGATGGTCTGGACGGTGCGCCGATGATGACTCACTTCTGAGCGGAACCGTTCGAGCCACACGTCACCGCCCGCGAAACGCCGAAGGGCGCCGAGCCGACGACGACGGACCCACACGCCAAGCAGAAGCAGGACGGGCACCATCAGGAGCCACCCCAGTTCCTCCGGTGATCCGAACCGAATCATGGAATCTTCCGCAGTCGGGTGCTCGAGAGCAACCGCTCGAGAAACAGAGTGATCAACGCCGGCAGCAGGAACCAGTGAAAGAGTTCGGCATAGAGAATTCGCTCGCGACTCTCGATCTCGGTCTTCTCCAGTTGATCGATGGTCTCGAAGACGTGTTTCAGACCGTCGGGATCCTTCGCGTTGAAATACTCGCCGTCCGTCCGTTCGGCGATCTCCTTCAGCGTCTCCTCGTCCAGCGGGAACCGTTGCCGCTGACGGCGTCCACCGAAGTTGTCCGGATTGACGTAGGTCACCCAGTCGTTACTACCCACACCGATCGTGTACACCCGGATACCCAACGCCTTGGCCGCATCCGCAGCATCCCGTGGGGCGATCTGTCCGGTGTTGTTTTCGCCATCGGTCAACAACACCACGAGGCGACTCTTTGCCTCGGAGTCTCGCAACCGGTGCACCGCCGTCGCCAGGCCGATTCCGATGGCCGTTCCATCGAGTTCGCGGGTCGCAAAGTCCACCTGACCGAGGAACTCCGCCAGCATCGTGTGATCCAGCGTCAGCGGGCAACGGGTGCTGGCCACTCTCGAGAACGCCACCAGGCCGATCCGATCCGTCGTTCGGCCGGCGACAAACTGCTCAATCATCTGCTTCGCCACGCCGAGTCGGTGATCGGGCTGAAAGTCCTCACCACGCATCGAGTTCGACACATCGAGTGCGATGACGATATCCACACCCAGCGTTCGGATCGTCTCCAACCTCGACTCCGCCTGCGGGCGGGCGATCGCCAGGATCATCAGTCCCGCCGCAAGGAGTCGCATCCACGGCAACCAGCCGTTGATGACGATCCATGGGTTGCGTAGCGCCCGAAGGCGCTCGCCCGCCAGGGGAAGCGAAAGTCGGCTCACTCCCCGCCCGGGACGCCGGATCAACCGGTACACGACGGGCAACAGCAGAACCAGAGCGGCCAGTGCCCACGGAGTCGCCAGCCGCATCGTCACGACGCCTCCTCCTGTCGGACCGCTTGCGGCCGCGTCTGGTCCACCAGACGATAGACAGCCTCGATGCTTTGCTTGCACGCATCGCTGTCGGGACGCGAGCGGGCGAATTTGACTCGATCGGCCTCCTGGAGAATCTCCACCAGATCCGACACGGCCGCGTCCGGAGCACCGACGTCCGCAAGACCCGGGCGAACCTCCGCGGTGGTCCGCTCCATCAGATCCACACGGTACCTGCCACTCACGTACCACTTCACGATCCGTGAGAGCTCCGCGTAGAACAGATCGATCCGACCGTTCTCGGGAAGACGCTGATCCAGGAGGCGCTGGAGTTCCTGATAGACCCACTCGTGAGGAGCCATCCTCTGGAACGGATCGGTCGGCATCTCGACGGCGACAAGCTTCTGCCCGTAGCGTCGCTGGACGTACCAGATGACCAACGCGACGAGGAGCAGGAGAAACAGGATGCCCCCTGCAATCCAGAGCGCGGTGTAGTCCGGCGAGATCGATGCCGGCGCCTTCAGGTCCGCCTTCTCCGGCTCACCGGTGTCCCATTCTTCCCCATCCACGACACTGGTCACCTGGACCAACGTCTCGGCTACCTGAAGAAACCCCTCGCCGCCATCCCCATAGGAGAAGGTCAGCTCGGGAATCACGTGCTCACCGGTTCGGAAGACCCGGATCGTCGCATTCCACACCCAGACGACCTGATCCTCGGCGGTCGCCGACGATGGCGTCCAACTGGATTCCACGACCTCGAAGGGACCGAGAGCGTTCGACGACGGCGGCGGATCGAAGGTCGTCCCCGACGGCAAGGTAATCGTCACGGTGACGGAGAGCGGATCGCCGACGGCAATCGACTCCGGCTCCACGGCGATCGAAACACCCGTCTCGGCACCCACGAGCGACGTCGCCGTCAAGACGACGACGAACCATGCGATGACGACGCGCATCCAGCCCACGAATCAGCCTCCCGACCGCATCGCTCGACGCGCGCGCTCGCGGAAGAAACGCGCCAGCGGTTTCTCGTAGTCCTCGTCGGTGGACAGGTTGAGCAGGTCCATGCCGATTCGGCGAAACGAATCGACAAGCAAATCGCGTCTCACGCTCTCGGCGCGACTGTAGGCCGATCGAACCGACGCGCTGGAGGTATCGATTAGACCGGTATCGCCTGTCTCGGGGTCTCGCACCGAGACAAGCCCCACCGGCGGGAGTTGTTGTTCCCTTGGGTCCGAGACCGCGATTCCGACCATGTCATGCTTGCGGGCCAGCACACGAAGCGTCTTCTCGTAGCCCTGGTCCTGAAAATCCGAAATCAGGAAGATCACCGCACGCTTCGCGACGACCCGCTGCAGATACTCGAGTGCGGTACGGATCGAGGTGCGACGCCCTTCGGGTTCCGCCGTCAGCACCTCGCGGAGAACACGCAACCCGTGCTCGCGACCCTTGCGTGGAGCCAGAAAGGTCTCGACGCGATCGGTGAACAGGATCAGCCCGACCCGATCGTTGTTGCGAATCGCAGAGAACGCCAGAAGCGCCGCGATCTCCGCCGAACGCTGAGCCTTGGTTTCCGTCGCGGTTCCGAATCGCTCGGACCCGCTGGCGTCCACAACCAGCAAGACCGTCAGCTCACGCTCCTCCGTGAACTTCTTCACGTACGGATGCGCGGAGCGCGCCGAGACATTCCAGTCGATCGTTCGAACGTCGTCTCCGGCCATGTACTCTCGGACTTCCGAGAACTCCATCCCCCTCCCACGAAACACGGAGTGGTAGGAGCCGGCCAGACTGTCCTGAATCAACCGGCGTGTTCGGATCTCGAGCCGCCTTACGCGGCGCATGACCTCCCGTGGATTCATGGAACCTCTACGGCATCGAACACCCTTCGCACGATATCGTCCGAGGAGATCGCCTCGGCCTCTGCCTCGTAGGAGAGGATCAGTCGATGCCGCAACACGTCGCCACCGATCGCCTTCACATCTTCCGGCGTCACGAAACCACGTCCGCGGATGAACGCGTGTGACCTCGAGGCGGCCATCAGGCCGAGCGTGGCACGAGGCGACGCGCCGTACTGGAGCAGCCCTTCCAGATCGAGTTCGTAGGCGGAGGGTTCCCGCGTCGCGTGGACGATCCGGACGATGTAGTCTCGCACTCGATCGTCGACATAGATCGCCTGGACCGCCTCCTTCGCGCGGGACAGGGCCTCCAAGTCGAGGATCGGCTCGATGGACGGAGTCTTGCCGTCACCCATGCGATCGAGGATCTCCCGTTCATCGGCCATCGAGGGGTAGTCCAGCTTCACCTTCATCATGAATCGATCGACCTGCGCCTCGGGGAGTGGGTACGTACCCTCCTGCTCGATCGGATTCTGGGTTGCGAGGACGAGGAACGGCTTCGGTAGCGGGTAGGTCGTTTCGCCGATCGTCACCTGTCGTTCCTGCATCGCCTCGAGGAGTGCCGACTGCACCTTCGCCGGTGCCCGATTGATCTCATCGGCCAGGACGAAGTTCGCGAATAGCGGTCCCTTTCTGGGGACGAACTCGCCATCCTTCTGATTGAAGATCAATGTGCCGGTGAGATCGGCGGGAAGGAGGTCGGGTGTGAACTGCACCCGTTGGAAGCTGCCGTGTACCGCGGCGGCCATGGTCCGCACCGCCAGGGTCTTGGCCAGACCGGGCACTCCTTCAAGAAGTAGATGCCCATCCGAGAGCAGGCCGATCAGCATCCTGTCCAGCAGATACCGTTGGCCGACGATGACCTTGCGAACCTCCGTGAGGAGCCGCTCGACGCCTCCGGATTCTCGCTGAACCCACTCCTGAACCGATTGTACGTCTCCGTTCTGCATTCGAGCCCTCGAATTCTTCTTGCGCGGAGCGCCTTAGCTATTGGGGAATAAGAAGTTACGGATTCTACGAGCGGTCCCGGGGCCTGTCAAACGGGGAGAATCCGGCCCGGGTGGACGATCGGCGATCGAAAACCGATATTCCGGAGGGGACGGTCCCGAGGAGTCGGGGCGGGATCACGGGGACGACGATGCAATCAAAACTCGGCGCCGGATTCATCCTGGTCGCGTTCCTCTACCTACTGGTAGGCCTGTCGGTTCCCCGACTTCAGTTCCCGGCCATCGCATCCACGATGCTGACCGCGAGCCTCTACCTGGTCATCGGCCTCGGGGTCGCATGGCTCCTCTCCCGAAAGATCAATCGACGACTGAGTCATCTCGCACGTATCGCGGCGCTCGTCCGCGATGGGGACCTGACGCAGACGGTACCGGTGGACGGCGACGACGAAATCGCTGAACTCGGACATACGCTGCAGGTGATGTCCGACAGTCTTCGGAAGATCGTCGTGGAGGTTCAGGACACCTCGAGTCAGATCAACGACTCCACGGTCCGACTCCTCCACTCGTCGGAGTCCGTGACTCGCGCCACGAACGACATCGCTCATTCCACCGCCATGATCGCCCACGGCGCCGAGGAGCAAGCGACGCAGGTCACGAAGACCTCCGAGGCGACCCGGTCGTGGGCCGATGTCGCCGGCGAGATGGCCGAACACGCGGAACAGGTTCATCGCATGGCACGCGAGGCCAATCGCCGCGCCAGTCGCGGGCGGACCGACGCGCAGGTCGCGGCCAAGGGAATCGAAGACTGGAAGACGCGCAACCTCGCGGCTGTCGAGGCGATGGAGAGTCTTCGCGGACAGGCGAGCGAGATCGGCAGCCTCATCGGCTCGGTCACATCCATCTCACACCAGACACAGTTGCTCGCCATCAACGCGGCCATCGAAGCCGCTCGTGCCGGTGAAGGGGGGCGCGGCTTCGCCGTCGTCGCCGACGAGGTCAGCCAGCTCTCCGACAGCGTGCGACACTTCGCCAAGCAGATCTCGAAAATCAGTCACGAGATAACCGACCGGGCCCGAACGCTGGGCGACCAGATTCGCGACACCGCCCAGTCCTCGGAGATGGTCGTCACCCGCCTCGACGATTCCCTCGCGTCGTTCGGCGAGATCCTTGAGTCCGTCGAGGGGACCGAGACCCAGGCTTCGCGAATCAACGACGCCAGCGAGAAGCAACGCACCTCGGCCGGTCAGGTTGTCGGGGCACTGCAGAGCATCTCGGAGATCGCCGACCGAAACTACCGTGGCAGCGAGGAGACCTCGGTCGCCACCCAGGGTCAAACCCAATCGGTGCAGACGATGTACGACTCCGTGCGTGGCCTCGCCGATACATCCCAGACCCTTCGCGATCTGGTCTCCGTCTTCAAGATCGGTCCACGGTGAACACCCACGCGACGACGGCCAGCGCGCCCCGGCTACAGCCCGCGCTTTGCTTCGATCTCGGCGTCGAGCGCTACGCCATCAGCCTGGATCGGGTCTGCGGTGTTGGGGCCCTCGAACGCGTCGAGCGTGTGCCCGGAACTCCCCCCGGCGTCTTCGGCCTCTGGAACCGGGGCGGACGAATCTATACCGTCATCGATCTTCCGGGCCTACTCCTTCGCGATAGCTGGAGCGGCGAGAGCTGGGCGGTCCGACTGGTACGTCCGTTCCCCTACCTTGCGCTCCGCGTACCGGCGAGTCTTCGGAGTCAGAACATGCCGCTCGTGGCACCCGGAGAGACTTGGCTGACGACGTTTCGATACGGCGGGCGAAGGACTCACCGCATCGAGATCCAGCCATTGGTTGAACTCCTCGAGCCGCAGGCACGGAGCTATTGATGGACCCCGGCAGGCTCAAGGAGCTGTTCCTGGAGGAGTCCCGGACCCACCTCGACACCGCCTACGAACAGTTCGCCACGCTCATGACGGCCGAGAAGCCGGCTCTCGCCATCGGCGCTCTTCTGCGCAGCTCCCACTCCCTCAAGGGGATGGCCGCCACGATGGGCTACGAGCCGATGGTCGAGCTGGCCCATGCACTTGAGGATCGATTCGAGATCATGCGGGACGAGGCGCTGAGCCTCGACGAGGTTCAGGAGGGGGCCTGTCGCACGGCTCTGGCGCTCCTCGCCGTGATGATCGACCAGGCCGAGTCCGGACAGCCCAGCCCTTCACCCGAAGCGCAGACCATCGTGGCACAGCTCCGGCGGCCTCTTCTGCCGACCGCTCAAACGCCGGAGCGTAAAGAGGACGAGTCGCCTCAACGCCCTCCCGTCTCGGAACCCGCCGTGGCGAAAGCGTCGTCCGCCGACGCGGCGCCGCGGTCCTGGCGTGTCGAGTGCTCCCTCGAGCGTGGCGACCCACCCCGTGCCGCGATCCGCGCGCTGAAACGATTGGCGGAGGTCGGGACGATCGACACGATTCACCCGCCACGAGTCAGTGGAGACCCGTCCGAGGTCAGCTATCGGATCCAGGTCACGCTGCTCCATCCCGGCCCTCACCATCAACTGGAACGTCAGCTCGGAGCTCTGTTCGCGGACGCCCCCCTGATCATCGAGCCCCAGTCCACCCAGCCGAAGGGAGTGGTCGAACGATCCGGAACCGGCGGCTGGTGTAGGGTCCATTCGGAGGACATCGACCGGGCATTCTCGGCCGTACGCGATCTGCTCCAACATCAGGAGGGTCCCTTCGAGGCCGACCGCATGCGGCGGACGGCACGCGGCGCCTACGCCTCGATGCGACGCCTGCGCCTGATCGAGTTCTCCGAGATCTCGACCCGGTTGCACGCGACGGTGCAACAGGCACTCTCCGATACCGGGCGCCAGGCGGAGCTTCGTATCGAGGGCGGAGAAGAACGACTCGACCGATCGAACCTAGAAACACTCCTGCCGTCCCTCCAGCACCTGCTGCGAAACGCAGTGGCACACGGAATCGAACCACCGACGACTCGCGAGGGTAACGGCAAGCCGGCCAGAGGCGCGATCGTGGTTCGGCTCAGTCGCCGAGATCGCTACTGGCGTTTGACGGTGCGGGATGATGGACACGGTATCGATACCGCAGCACTCAGAGTCCTCGCCGTCGAACGCGGCCTCCTGGATGCATCACGAGCGCAGGCCGCCCCCGAGACCGTCATCCGTGATCTCGTCTTCCGCCCGGCATTTTCAAGCCGCGAGGACGTCGACACGCTCTCCGGAAGGGGCGTCGGACTCGATGCCGTCAAACATGCCATGGAGAGTCTCGGCGGGCGCGTTGACTTCGAATCGCAGCCCGGGGTCTACACCGAATTCGTCTGTGAGTACCCGCAGCAGTCGTCACTCCAACAAGCCCTCGTGGTTCGCAGCTCCGAGAGTCACTACGCGTTTCCTCTGGACTGTGTCAACCGTGTCGTCGACATCGAAGGCCTCACTTCCGAGCCGGGTCGACAGGTCGGGCTCCAGGAGTGGCTTGGCATCGACGATTCCAGACGGACGAGTAGCGAGAACTACGCCGTGGTGATCCACGACGAGGACGGCCCGATTGCGATTCGCGTCGACGATGTCCTGGGTCGACGGGAACTTCTGACCCAACCGGTCGGACCACCCCTCTCCCGATTGACGCCGTACAGCCTGTTCGCGACACTCGAGGACGGCTGCGTCGTCATGGTGCTCGACCTCACACGGATTGACGAGACCGGCTATCATCGCGAGCGATGACCTCGTGTGAAATCAGATGAATGACCTGCCACCGGCCAGACGGTCGCTGGGTCAGAACTTCCTCATCCGTGCAGGCGCGATTCAGCGGATCGTGGAGTCGTTGGATGACGACGCCGGCCCACCTCGCGTCGTCGAGATCGGACCGGGTCGCGGCGCCTTGACCGAGCCCCTGATCCAGGCCGCCGGGACGATCGTTGCGGTCGAGGCCGACAAGATGCTCGCGGCAACGCTACGCGAGCGATTCGGCGCCTCTCTACGACTGGAGGAAGGCGACATCCTCCGGCAGCGATTCTCGGATCTGTTCGGGCGTCTGGAGCCCACGCCCGGCCTCCGTCACGTTGTCGGCAATCTCCCGTACAACATCTCGAAGCCGATCGCGATGATGCTGGTCGACCAATGCGATGCCGTCGACCGCGCGGTGGTCATGTTCCAGCAAGAGGTCGCCGACCGCTTTCTCGCCGGTCCAGGAGATAGCGCTTACGGTCCCCTGACCATTCTGACGGGCTGTCTCTATCGAGTCCGGCGGCTGATCGAGCTGCCTCCCAGCGCGTTCAGACCGCGGCCCCGTGTCCACTCGACCGTCGTCGCCTGGAACCGGCTTGGCTCGTCACCGTTCGACGATCCCACACGGCGACAGCGGCTCAAGGACTGTCTACGGGCCTGCTTCGCTCAGCGACGCAAGACCCTGCGAAACAACCTTCGTTCGAGTGGTCGGGGCGTCGAGCAGCTCGACACGCTGCTGAAGGAGCTGGATCTGTCCGGCGATGAGCGAGCGGAGAGCCTGGCTCCCGAGATCTTCTACGCGATGGCCGAGCGTTGGACGCAGCCTTGACCTTGCTATAATCGCGCGTTCCATCCATGAGCCCAACCAACCCGACAGACCGCCAACTCCAGATCGTTCCTCTCGGGGGGGTGGCGGAGTTCGGCAAGAACACGATGGTCTACCGCTGCGGAGACGACGCGATCATCGTCGACGCCGGCATGATGTTCCCGGGAGACGAGCTACCCGGCGTCGACACGGTCGTCCCCGACTTGAAATATCTGACGCAGTGCCCCCGGATCCATGGCCTGATTCTGACTCACGGGCACGAAGATCACGTTGGCGGGGTCCCACACCTCCTCAGGCAGCACCCGACGATCCCGATCTATGCCACCGACCATGTCCGGGAAATCCTTCGCATCCGACTCCAAGAGCACGGCGACATTCGAGACGTCGACCTCAGGCCACTGCCTCTGGCTGACGATCGCGTCGACCTGGGTCCGTTCGGCGTCCAGAGCCTCGCCGTCGCCCACTCCATCCCCTGCACGCGTGCCATCGCGCTTCACACGCCCCTCGGTCCGATCATTCATACGGCGGACTTCAAGTTCGATGACGCCCCGATCGACGGGGTCCGGACGGAGATCGAGAGGTTCCGCGAGTTCGGCGACGCCGGCGTCCTGGCGTTAATGATCGACAGCACCAACGCGGATCGCCTGGGATCGACACCGGGAGAGCATGTCGCCCTCGAGGGGCTGCGATCGGTTGTCGGGTCGGCGGACGGGCGCGTATTCGTCACTCTGTTCTCAAGCAACATCCATCGCATTCAGGGACTTGTCGATGTCGCTCGAGAGTGCGGGCGGCGTGTCGCGGTCGTCGGCGCATCGCTGATTCGTCATGTCGACATTGCGGAGAGACTGGGACTCATCCGCATTCCCGATGGCTTGCGCATCGCACCACGCAAAGCGATGGGCATCCCGTGCCGGAAACTCCTCGTCGTCGTGACCGGCTCTCAGGGCGAACCGACCTCTGCGCTCAGTCGTATCGCATTTGACCGTCATCGAGACTTCTATATCGAGTCGGGAGACCTTCTGGTTCACTCGGCGCGCAAGATACCCGGCAACGAGAAGCGCATCGAGCGGGTGTTCAACGAGTTGACGCGCATCGGAGTCGACATCGTGACCGCCGACGACGCAGCCGTCCATGTGTCGGGGCATCCCGCCGCCGACGACATCCATCGGATGCTCGAGGCGACCCGTCCGGCGTTCGTGGTCCCGGTCCACGGAGAACAGCGTCAACTTCGAGCCAACCGTGATCTTGCGGTCTCGTTCGGACAGGATCCGGACCGAGTCCCCCTGATGAGCTGCGGCGAGCGGCTGGTCCTTGACTGGGACGCGTGGACGTTACACGAGGATGTGCCGGTCGGGGATCAGTGGGTCGACTCCCTCGGAGAGATCGTCTCCTACGATGCGATCCGAGAACGGAGACAGGTCGGTGCCGACGGCGTGGTCGCCGTCGCGTGGACCCAGGACACGCTGCGGCGTCGCATCGAGGGCGACCCGGTTCTATCCGCCCGCGGGTTCGCGCCGCCCTTCCAACCTGGAGACACACTCTACCGCGGCGCGCAGGACACGGTCATCGAATCGGTGGTCACGGCGCCCCCCGAGGCCTGGCTCGACCCGGATCGCATGGCCGAACACGTGCACGGCGATCTACGGCGTTTTTTGAGACGACGGACCCGAAGACGCCCACTGATCGTCCCTCTCCTGTTAAAGTGAGAAGATCTGATGCCGAAGAAATCCACCAGAGCGGTGCGACGCGCCCGCACACGAGAGATTGGCGGCATTCTGCTGCTGCTGCTGGCCGTCATCGTCCTGATGTCGGTCATCTCTTATCGCGATGGCGATGGTGCGTGGTTCTTTGATGATGGCCCTTCACTACAGGGTCATACAGCCAACTGGCTAGGTCGATTCGGGGCCACCGTCGGTGAGCTGGCTCTCCAACTCTTCGGTGTCGTTTCATTCGTCCTCCCGATCCCACTGGCGTGGATCGGCTGGCGGGTCATCGTTACGAGCGACTCCCAGCGTCGTTCGTCGCCGAAGCCTCTGACCGGCTACCTCATTCTTCTGGCCCTGTTGGCGGTCTTCACGGACCTGCTATTCGGCGGCTTCGCCTACCGCGGTGGACAGTTCGGGACGGCCGGCGGCTATCTCGGGCAGCGCGTATCACTGATCCTGCAATCGATCCTCAATCGCCCCGGCGCGCTTTTGCTTACGGGCACCGCGCTCCTCGTCGCCTTCGCGCTGACGACGAGGATCTCGCTCGTGCGTTCGGCGGCCGTCATTACCAGCTACCTCTCCGCTCGCCTACCGGTCTGGCGTCGCTCCCTCGTCGCGGGGATCACCGGGATCGCGGGTTCCTGGCGTAGCGGTCGAGCCGCCGGCACACCGGCCCCACGAGCGACCGAGCCGGTCGCCCGAGCCACGCCTGCGTCTCCGCGGGCCCCGGCGTCGGCCGAGCGACCCACGATCACGCCGAAGTCGACGACGGTGTCGGCGTCGACCATCAAGCCCAAGCCGGTTCGCAAGCCCGCGGACGCCCCCCAACCCGTCCAGCGCGCGCTTCCGATCGACAAGCCGACCCGCGGCTACTCTCTCCCCCCGATCGAACTCCTCAACGAGCCGAAGGAACAATCGCGGGAGGGCGAGCGGGAGCTTCTGGAACGCGCCGAGCAGATCACCGCCAAGTTCTCGGAGTTCGCCATCGACGGTCAGGTCGTCGCGATCCACCCCGGGCCGGTCGTAACCACCTTCGAGTTCAAGCCCGAGGCCGGCGTCAAGTACTCGAAGATTACCGGGATGACCGACGATCTCAGTCTGGCCCTTCGCGCCGAATCGGTCCGCATCGATCGTCTCGCGGGACGTGCCACGATCGGGATCGAGGTTCCGAACTCCAACCAGGAGACGATCTTTCCCCGCGAATTGATCGACGCCGATCGCTTTCGAAACTCTCCTTCACGCTTGACCCTGGCCCTGGGCAAAGATATCCACGGCGAGCCGTTCTGCGCGGAACTCGATCGGATGCCGCATCTTCTCATCGCCGGCGCCACCGGTGCGGGCAAGTCGGTGGGTCTGAACGGCATGATCATCAGCATGCTGTTCAAATCGACGCCGAAAGACCTGCGTTTCATCATGATCGATACGAAGATGATCGAGCTCGGTGTCTACGAGGCGATCCCGCATCTCCTGGTCCCGGTGGTGACCGACCCCAAGCACGCGTCGACGGCCCTCAAGTGGGCGGTTCGCGAGATGGAGAACCGCTATCGTCGCCTGGCAGCCGTCGGCCTTCGAAACATCGCCCAATTCAATGCGTTGCTCGAGAAGGAACCGGATCGCACGATGGACGATCCGAAGACCGGCGAGCCGGTCCCTCTGAAACACCTGCCGTATCTCGTCGTCGTGATCGACGAGATGGCGGATCTGATGATGGTCGCTGCCTCGGATGTCGAGGAGTCCGTCATGCGTCTGGCACAGATGGCCCGGGCGGTCGGAATCCATCTCATCATTGCCACTCAGCGTCCGTCGGTCGATGTCATCACCGGAACGATCAAGGCGAATTTCCCGTCACGGATCGCCTTCCGGGTCTCTCAACGAGTGGACTCTCGCACGATCATCGACCAGCAGGGTGCAGAGAACCTCCTCGGGCGTGGCGACATGCTGCTACTCCCAACGGGGTCCTCACGGCTCCAACGTATCCACAGCGGTTACATCAC
>Ga0224508_10001427_pt1 | contig 21518 bp, 19 predicted proteins | sample SF_Jan12_sed_USG_4_FD_170157 | JGI IMG/M metagenome (GOLD analysis project Ga0224508, IMG submission 170157) | Sediment microbial communities from San Francisco Bay, California, United States - SF_Jan12_sed_USGS_21 | ecosystem: Environmental > Aquatic > Marine > Sediment | place: USA... | reverse complement strand
GACTCACTGGCATGCTGCCGTCGGCGATATTAGTAGGGCATCTCTCCCAGATAGTTGCCCGGTGGATTGTAGTTACACACGACAATCATGTTGCCGCTGCAGATAGATTTCGCACAGCCCACTTCCCGGGTGTTTCTCCACACCATCTGCGTGTAGTGGCCGGAGTCATACCAGTTCGATTCGGTCAGCTTGCTGCCGCCATAGTGCTGCTTTTCATTTTCCCATGCCTTGCCGGCGTCGACCACGCCGTAGTGCGTCGCGGTACCAATGTAAAGGTTCTCGCCGTAAGGCGAGTCACTGCGGTGCTCAAGGGTGCACTTTGTCTTTGCCAGCGTGTTTGCCCATGAATCGGCGAACTTCGCGAGACTGTCTGACCAGCGTAAGGGGCCGACATTGACGTCCGACCTCACTGTGTTGTGGTAGCCGAGGATCTGCGCGACCTCGTTTTCGCTCAGCGAATCGGTTCGTGTCGCATTTATGCTCGTCGAGTTCTCTTGCTCGGCTCGTTTAGGGTTGGAACAACCGAGCGCGAGCGAGGCGGACAGGGTGATGATGAGGGCCGGATTGTTCATGAAACTTTTCATGCCGGGTGCATTAGTCGAACGAATGCTCCTTAAGCATCGTAGTTACAGATGCTGTTGCACTGATTCAAGTCAAACTGTGTATGTATCACTGTCGATGACATTGCCTGTCGCCGTGGGTAAGTCTGCAACAAGGATACACCGTCGCCAGCCCGATGGCATCGAACGACAACCCGTTGGATATCATCCATTCAGCAACCTCGCTGCCAGCCTTGTCGGGTATGTTACTTTGACAGATATCCCGTGACACGGCTCATATGCCACACATACCTTGTGGTGTCCGTGCTAGGCTTTCGCAAAGGAAACGTCTCGGCGAGGAAGGATCATGACACCCAATGCCTGGATATTTGTGTCTGCGATTGCAGCAGTGGCTGTGATGGTCGGATTAGTGGTTTTGCGTGTGATGACGAACAATCGCGCCGAGGTCAGGGTGAGCGATGCAGCGATTGCCGTTCTGCCGGTGGTGATCGCGATGTTTGCCGGCGGCAAGATCGAAGAACTCGTGATCGGCAAGGAAGGGATAACTCTCAAGGCAGCCAAGCAGGCGATCGTGAGTGCCGCCGGCGGCAGCCTGGGTACGGACGTGGCATCGGTTGCGAAGCTCGACTACCAGGCGTTCGAGATGGGTGCCAAGGGCAGCCCGGCACAGCTCGAAGCCTTGAAACGCGCCAACGTCGGGGCGTTCAGCCTGACGATCGGGTGCTCGGGCTGCTATATCGCAGAGGCCGTGCGCAATTATCTGGAGACACTGAACGAGAATCCAAATTTCCGGTACGTGGCGTTGCTTGACCGAGCCCAGCGCAACCTGTTCGGGGTCATCGAGGCGAGGAGCCTCAGGGCCTGGCTGGACGAAGGCCGTGCACTGCCCGATCCGGATCGTAACGACTGGCTGGTTCAGGTCGGTGAACTGGTGCAATCTCCTGCCGGGCTGAAGGGGATCCGTACTGCCCAGCTCCGCCAGATCATCAAGGAGGCTTCTGGGCTGGACGACGGGCTGGCCCTGAACGATGAGATGGATAACTGGCTTGCACCCTGGCGAGTCTTCGTCGACGCCGTGCACGGCGAGGACCAGGACTTTCTCGCGAAAATTCCGGATTTCGTCGCGGGGAAATCGGCTGTGAATGCGGCAACCACGAAGAAGGAAACGTTGGAGAGAATGGCGAATCTCGGCGCCGATTGGCTGCCCGTCGTCAATGAGGATGGCCGCTTCATTGGCGCCGTGGAGCGCGCGGAGGTTACAGCGAGCATCATCCTGGATCTGACAGAGAACTTCGAGCGTTTGGCCGAGACCGATTCGCAATGAAGCAGAACCATTACGCACGCACGATCGATCGATACCCGAACCCCGCTCGGTGAGCACGAGCTTCCTGCGGACCGATCAAGAGGCCGTGCTGGTCGGCTGGACCGGCCCCGGTGTTGTTCAGCGCGCCTTCCGGTACGGGCGTAAATAGTGTTTTTCGAAAAACACTTTCGCCCAGTGCATCGGCGGCATCTTCACGCTTATATTCCGTCGCTCGCCACGGAACACGAGCGAGCCCGTGTTTAGCGAGTCGACAATGCACAGCAACTCGGTCTTGAATGTTTGTGTCTCGGGTCGCCCGGCAAGTCGAGCCTGCAGGTTCATCACTGCGCACTCTGCCTGCAGATCGGCCATGTGCGCCTGCTTCGGTTTCCACTCGGGACCTGGGAAGCTGCCAGCGTCGCCGGCAACGTAAACCCCTTCGGCGCCGACCGCACGGCAATGCGCATCGGCCTGCACAAAGCCACCGTCCGAGAGCGCCAACGCACTCTCCGTCAACCACTCAGGGCCGGTCAATCCCGGGATGAACAGAATCAGATCCGCACGGAACTCACCGCCGCCGGTGACGATCCTGTCGGCCTCGAACGCTTTCAACTTGTGACCGAAATGGCGCTCGATACCACGCGAGTCGACTTCCTGGAGGATACTTTCGACGGCCTTTTCCCCCATTCGTTTGCCGGGTTTGGGCGCCGGAGAAAAGAATACCAGCTCGAATCTGTCGCGCCGCTGCTGCTGGCGCAGCAGAGTATCGACACCAAACATGAACTCGAAGATCGGCCCGCCGCGCATGGCTGAGGGTTCGTTCGGGTTGCCGGCGAAACCGAAGGCAACCGTACCACCGTCCATCGACCACAGTGCATCACTGAAGGCTTTGACTTCCTGCCAGCCAGCGCAGGCTATATGCGCGCGTTCGATCCCGGGGAGCTTGCGAAGGTAGCGGCCGCCGCTGGCGATGATGAGGTAATCGTATGCCACATCACCAACATCGGTATGCAGAATCCGGCCCGCGGTGTCCAAACCAGTGGCTGAACCGGGCAGATGGTCAACGCCGTGCGCAGCGAGGAAGCCACGCAGGTCTACGCGCAGGTCCTGCTCCGCGCGCCGGCCGGCCGGCACCCAGATCAGGCTGGGATAAAAGAACAACTCCGGGCGTGGAGAAACCACCGTGACGGCGCCGCCGTAACCGCCCTTGCGCAATTGTCTCACCGCCGTACAGCCGGCGAATCCCGAACCAACGATCACCACGTGAGTCATCTGCGCTACCGCTTTGTACGAACAGGCGCGGGATTATAACAGTCGCCCGCACAGGAGCTTTTGTCGTATCAGGCGGATTGGTGCACTAGATGCTGATGAATCGAAATTCAGCCTCAGTTACCCTAGCCAGCGACTGTCGTCGATGAAATCTGCTGTCGGGGATCCGCGCCAGTGTCGCGATAGAAAATCCCGAGAGTCGCAAGAGGCGCCGCAAACAACGCAGCTCAATACCGGCTGAAAACGTCGGTGCGGCCCTGTCGATCGAAGCTCAGAACATCATAGTTTTTCGGTATGTCGCTTCGCATTCCCGGTGACATTTGTGGCATACCCGGCGCGGTGATTCCCAGGATGTCGGGTTTTTCGCTGATCAGGCGGCGGATGTCGTTGACGGGGACGTGCCCTTCGACCACGTAACCGTCGACGATAGCAGTATGGCAAGACATCAGCCGTGCATCGGTCAGACCGTGTTGTGCTTTGATGCCGACCAGGCTTTTCAGGTCATGCGTTTCGACCTCGAAACCGTTGTCGCGCAGGTAATCGACCCAACCGGAGCAGCAACCACAAGTGGGTGTCTTGTAGACCGTGATTTTCTCCGCATAGGCTGCGCGTGCAGCGAAAAGGGATGTGGCCAGAAGCGTGGCAACGACTGTCACAGTCAGCGCGAATCGATTCATTACGAGTCCTCCGTCCCAAGATGTCTTATCTTCAAGACCTGGGCCTGGCTCCGTCAAGCCTCGGTGCACAACTTCGTTAAGTCCGTCACAGCGCTGACCGTGCCCCAGGGCGGCCAGGCAACCTGGCCCCAAGGAGCTGCAGGGCGCTGGGATATTTTGGCATATCGGCCGGTGAAATCCACGGGCCCCTCACGCGGGTGCTGCAGCTTCCAACTCGCGCAATAGGAGTTTATCATGACGCCCGGTGTCCACCGTCATCACGGCCCGACAGCCGCAATGTTTGCGCGGCTGGGCTGCCCCGATGCGGTGGTTTCGTCAAACTCGTTGCAGGGACATGTTCCTTGTCGCCATTTGGTAGACACGTCGGCGTTGAAGTGTCTATTCAGTGGCTGGTCGAATATCGCTTTAACGAACTATGATTATCGTAACCGGTGGTGCAGGCTTCATAGGAAGCAATATCGTCAAGGCATTGAATGCACGTGGCGTGTACGACATTCTCGTGGTCGACAACCTCGAGAATGGTGTGAAAATGAACAACCTGGCTGACTGCGAGATCATGGACTATGCCGACCAGGAAGATTTCATCGAACGTATAAAACAGGGCTTCACGTTTTCTCACACGATAGATGCAATTTTCCATGAAGGCGCTTGTTCTTCGACGACCGAGTGGGACGGCAGGTTCATGATGAAGAACAACTACGAGTATTCCAAGCACCTGCTGCACTATTGTCTGGACAACAGAGTGGCCTTTCTTTACGCCTCGTCTGCATCGGTTTACGGCATGGGTCCGGTATTCAAGGAAGAGCGCCAGTATGAAAAGCCGTTGAACATGTATGCGTATTCGAAGTTCCTCTTCGATCAGTACGTTCGACGCTATCTGCCCGGCGCGAAAAACCAGATTGTGGGGTTTCGGTATTTCAATGTGTATGGTCCGCGGGAACAACACAAGGGGAGTATGTCCAGCGTTGCATACCATGTGAACAGCCAGATCAAAGAAACCGGAAAGGCCAGGCTGTTCGAGGGGTGTGACGGATATCCAGACGGAGGTCAGCGGCGTGATTTTGTCTACGTAGGGGATGCCGTCGAGGTAAATCTCTGGTTCATGGACCATCCCGAAAAATCGGGAATTTTTAACCTGGGAACCGGACGCGGCCAACCTTTTCAGGACGTCGCCGAGTCGGTCATCAGATGGCACAAAAAGGGCTCGGTCGAGTACATACCCTTTCCCGAGCACCTGATCGGCCGATACCAAAGCTTCACCGAAGCGGACATCAGCCTGCTGCGCGACACCGGATATGAGGCGGATTTCAAGACCGTCGAACAGGGTGTGAGCGAGTACATGGATTGGCTCAACGGTGGCGACTGAAAACGCACCCCTCGCATTTCGCCACAACAGCTTGTCCAAGGGTGAAAATATACTGATCGTCGGTCCGTCGTGGGTTGGCGATATGGTAATGGCGCAGTCATTGTTCAAATTCCTCAAAGCGGAGAACGATGACTGCACAATAGATGTGATAGCGCCTGCGTGGTCGATGCCAGTGCTGTCCCGGATGCCCGAGGTGCGCGAGCTAATCCGTCTGCCGGCGGGACACGGGCAACTGGCGTTCAATACCCGCTATAACGTCGCCAGAGCGCTGCGCAACAAAAACTATACACGCGCTATCGTGCTGCCGCGGTCGTGGAAATCAGCATTGACACCCTGGCTGGCAAAAGTGCCTGTCAGGACAGGGTATCGCGGTGAATACCGGTACGGCTTGCTCAACGATGTTCGCAGACTGGATAAGTCCATACTGACCCAGACTGTGCAACGCTATGTTGCACTTGGTCTCGCAAGCGATCCCAACCACGCGCCGGCTACACCCTATCCACAGTTGCAGGTTGAACGGGACAATATGCCAGCGCTGCTGGGGAGACTCGAGTTGAACGCCGAACGACCCGTGGTTGGACTTTTGCCGGGTGCGGAATACGGGCCGGCGAAGTGCTGGCCGTTGGATAACTATGTGGAGCTTGCGCGGCAAATCATCGCCACTGATCGTGCAATCTGGGTTTTTGGATCTGACCGAGATAAAGAGTCAGGCAAGTATCTCAGCGAAAATGTGGATGGCGTTATTAACTTGTGCGGAAAAACATCCATCGGTGACGCGATAGACTTGCTATCGGTTTGTCAATCAATCGTTACCAATGATTCCGGTTTGATGCATATTGCGTGCGCCGTCGGCGTGCAAGTCCATGCGATATACGGGTCTTCCTCACCAGCCTACACCCCACCGTTGAGTGACAGTGCAGAGATCTACTACGCCAAGGAGGAGTGCAGCCCCTGTTTTAAGCGTACGTGCCGATTCGATACGTACGCTTGCCTGCACAATGTGCGTGTGCAGGACGTGGCGCAACGCGTCATCGGGATGGCCACTATTCATTAACCCCGATGGAAGAGTATCATGGCCGGCCTGCGCGTATACATAAAGCAAATACACAATACATGGTGGATGCTGGCGTGGTCGGTGTTCTTTCGCTGATGTTGATCCCTGGCTACCCGTTCTATCTGCTACGTCCGGGTTTATCGATATTCCATCTATCTTTTTGTGATTGCATCCATCACAGGGGTACGTTTAATAAGGTGCAACTGGACTTCCATATGCCTGTACTCCAGCATTCTGTTTGCGTCTCTTATGTGCAGAGATCCGCGCGACAGACAGTAACCGGTCGACTCTCTCGGTGACCAGTCCAGGTACCGTCGCCGTAATGTGTTTCTCCGGCGGCCGTGGCGGCATGGACTTTGACGCCATGAAGCTCGCGGCGCTGCTTTCGGACATGACCGAGGTAGTATTGGTTAGTAAAAAGGACACTTACGTAGACCGTATTTGCGAGACACAGGAACAGAAGTTCTCTACCGAGGCTATCCGGTTCAAGAGTCGCCTTTTCAGTCCCGTCATGCTGGTTGAAGCAAGACGCATTGTGAAGCAGTACAATGTACGAAACGTGATTTTCTTTGGTGCTTCTGAACTGAAAACACTCCACTTCGCCTTCCTCGGCCTGCGGATTAATATGATCGTGCGGCACGGGACCACAAAAAGTCGGCCGAAAAGGGATTGGCTGCACAAACTCGTGTATTCGCGTGTCAACCATCATGTCGCACTGTCGCAGCACTTACTGCGCAACGTAAAAACCATTGTACCGATGGAGAACGGTGTGCGTTTCCACATAATTTACCCATCCTATCAGTTCAACAACGGTGATGGACGTCGAGCGATAGATTCCACACACTCACCGGTGAAGATTATCCACGTTGGCCGAATCGCCGAAGGTAAAGGGCAACTCGAAGCCGTCCAGGCGATCGAACGTTTACAGGAGCGGCAACTTCGGTTCAGTCTGGATTTTCTGGGCTCAGTGGACGACAGAAAGTATCACAATAAACTACTCGATCAAATAAACAAGTGCGGCTGTCAGGACAGTGTGTCTGTCGTCGGTCATGTCGACAATGTGGAGAGTTATCTGAGAAGTGCCGACATCTTTCTGTTCCCGAGCCACGGCGAAGGCATGCCCAATGCGTTCATAGAGGCGCTGTATTGCGGTTGCGTATGCATGGCGTTTGATAATACGGTTTTTCCGGAGTTTCCCGATATGGGATTTTACGTTCGCCTTGCGGCTGATAAAAATATAATGGAGTTATCTGAAATACTGGTCGAGGTTGCACGTAACGTGAACGACGAGTTACTTCGCTCGCAAGCCAATGTCGCGCTGGCAAGAAGATACTTCAATGCGGAACGGGAAAAAGCCGACTGGTCGAAAATACTTTGCTGACAGTGACACGAAGAGGAGTATTGAGAAATCCCGTTGTCAAGCGAGCGCCGCTGCCGAAGGAGTCGCGTCGGACATGGCGAGCGGATTGGTGGAGAGGCTCTCTGGCGGCGTCGCTCAACCGGCCGATACAAGTACATGTATACGCGTGCGAACCGGGAAATGCTGAGAAAGCCTGATGATCTGAGCCGCGCCGCCGCCAGTGTCAATGCGAGCGTCGCGATCGACAATGACGATAAAAAAGGACGGAGATTCCGCACTGCAGGCTTTGGTAAAGCACTGCTGCGAATTGACCGCTGAAGAGCAGCTAAAAGGCCTGGAACCGGCGAACTGTCGGTTGCTCCACGGCGCGTTTTCGGGCAGATGACACACGATTGAATTTAGCAGCTCGATAACGTTTGGAGACACAACTTAAGTCTGCGCCAACACCGAGAGACCCATTTGCCGGTATGAAACTCTGGGGTATAAAAGATATCAAGCATTTCATGAAGGATTACATCCTTCAGAACAAGGAGTACCTGTCCGGCAAGATCATTGTCGACATTCCAGCCGGGTCCGGATTCACCTCGAAGCTGCTGCAGGAGGTAGGCGCTGTCGTCGAAGCCTATGATCTGTTTCCGGAGTTTTTTACGTTCAGGGGCGTGGTTGTGCGGAAAGCAGATATTTCCGAAAAACTGCCAATAAAGTCGTCGCACGCGGATATAGTTCTTTTCCAGGAAGGGATAGAGCACCTGCCCGATCAGCTCCACGCACTCAACGAAGTTAATAGAATACTCAAACTCGGCGGTTCACTCTTAATCACGACACCGAATTATTCGAGTATGCGCTCGAAGATCAGTAATCTGCTCAACGAGTCAGAGTTCTACAAGCTCATGCCTCCGAATCAGATCGAGTCCATCTGGTTTTCCGACAGGAATGGAGACGGGAGAAGGGTCTACTACGGGCACATCTACCTGATCGGATTACACAAACTACGGTTGCTGGCGCTTCTGTCTGGTCTGAAGATACGCAAGATCCACCACACCAGAGTCAATAAAACATCGCTACTGCTTTTGTTGTTGTTCTACCCACTCGTTGTATTTTCTTCCTACTGCGCCTACCGTCGTTCCATGCGAAAGAACAACCAGATACCCTCGACAATCAGGAAGAGAATACTGAGAGAATCGCTCAAGTTGCAGATCGACCCTCGTATTCTGGTTGATGGACACTTGTTCGTGGAGTTTGAAAAGTTCTGCGAGCTTGACGATGTCATCGATGAAATCGATGTGTTTCACAAATACGAGAAAGCCGGGTTTCAAACCTGATTGCTGATTTTCACGCACGATTTCTTATCGATTTCGGAAACCACGCGTGCGATGCCTCTCGGTCATATCGGGCTCAGTCTGAACGCGGTCTGGCATTGCGGTTATGCGGTTGTCTTCGCAATTGAGCGGTTGCCCGGCAGGCACAGAATTAGCGCCTGAGCAGCTCGATAACGCGATCGGCACAACATGCCATATCAATCGTTTGCATGTCATTCTCCCCGTGAAAGTTTTCGGGTGAGAACGCAATACGTATGCTTTCCTCATTCAGCGTTCGCCAGCGCAGCGATGTTGCCGATTGCCTTGCCGGGTAAAAAGCGGCGGTGGGCACATTCAGCGCGCCGGCAATATGCAATGGGCCGGTCGAGCCGCTGATAAAAAGATCACAGATGGCGATAAACTGTGAAAATTTTACCAATCCTTCTGTCGAGTGATAAATGCTATGCCTGGTGTTCTTGATCAACGCGGATAATGCGTTGGTTGGTCCAAGCTCATCGGGCCCAGCTGTTAGTACAAAATGAAACCGGCCGGCCTGGTCAATCCGGTCAGCCAGTTCAGCAAACTGCTGCAATGACAGATTGTTCGCGGACCCGCCGCTTCCAGCATGGATGAATACCAGCTTTCTGTCATCATCGATTTTCTGCTCATGCAGATAAACGCGCTTTTTCCGCGTGACTTCATCCGGGTCAAACTGCAGGAAAGGTGGCGCCTGCACGCTCAGCGGTTCATCCCCTTGTAGTTCGACGAAGTAACGGACCAGGTCAGTGTTATATTCGTATTCGGGTTTATCTGACCGCGAACGATGCTGCCGCAAGCGGCGATTCAGAAATACCTGCGCCAGCTTGGTGGCTGGACCCAACCGCACTGGCACACGCGCCAACCATACGGCCAGTGCCGTACGCGTTTCAGAGAATAGCGAGATCGAAGCATCGAAACGTTCTGATCTAATCAGTCTGGAAAGGTGGAGTGCATCAGCTAGAGTCGATTCATGCTGGTCGTCAATAATGACCCCATCGATCCAGGGACAGAGATTGGCTACGGGTCTGGTGTAGCGCGGCACCAGTGCAGTGATGCAGGTATCCGGGTATTGGCGCTTGAGCAGTGAAATTGCGGGCCAGGCAAGCATGAAGTCACCCAGTTTGTCATTTCGGATGACAAGTATTTTCTCCATCGTACCTAGCGCTGAATGTGTCTGCCGCGTTCGAGCTGGGACATAACGGCATCATAAACAGTTTCAATATCGATCGTAGAGATACCTTTGACGGGATCATCCGATCGTAGAATGGTAAACGACGATGGTTCCATGAAGGGACCGCAGTCAGATGGTTCCTTCATCGAGAAGAAAGCGACAACAGGTGTACCCAGCGCCGAAGCGATGTGCATCGGGCCGGAGTCCGGGGTCAGCAGCAGGTTGGCCCTGGCTATCAGCGCCTTGTAGCGGCCGAAGGTGGGGTGCGACTCCAGTAATGTAATGGCGCCGTCACTGGCGTCGATTATTTTTCGGCCCAGCGGAAGTTCGCGGGGCAGCAGGGCAATCAAAGGTTTAATCAGTCTGCCAGCAATGCTGTGACTGGCAAGCAGTTTTCCGAGTTGGCCATAGTATTCTATTGGCCATAGTTTCCTTATGCGTGCTTTGCGCTTGCGTAATCCCAGTTTGGCGTAACCACTGAATGTCGGGTGCATCATCACGATGGTGTCGTCCGGCGTGATACCGAGTGTCCCAAGTTCCTCATCAACATGCTTGCGGTAGTCGGCATTGACCGGCAGATAATTGTAGAACTGGTCAACTTCGATACCACAGGTTGATGCCACCAGGTCGAGATAGTGCTGAGCAGCATGCTTGGGCTCATTCGGGCCGTGAAACCAGTGGATTTCGGCATCTGCATGATCGAACAAGCTGGCGATGCGTTTGCTGGTGTCTAAACAGTAAATCCTGTCAAAATTGTCATTGGCTATTTTCCGCAACAGCGCACGTCTGTCAGTATAGGACTTGATCAGGCCATGGCGGTCCCACGTCCAGATCTGTCTGATATTGGGTTGAAAGTCATCGAGTAGCAGCTTGCCTTCGGGGCTTACTAGAATAGTCAGATCCGCTTGCGGGTAGCACTGCAGGATCGCACTCAGTGCGGGTGTTATCATAACGGTGTCGCCGACACGGCCAATTCTAACCGCAAGGATGCGCATCTGTGCAATATATTATTGTTGGGGAACCAGGATCAGCGGATTATTCTACCATGAATGTTCAGAAACCGGAGAATATCAATAACGACCTCCATGCGTTAAATGCCTTACTGAAACAGTTGCTGCCCGTGTTGGGTAGAAATAAAAAACGACAATCGAACAGAGTGTGCCATGAATGTAAACATTGAAGTTTCAATCGGTGAATTTTTCGATAAGCTGACGATCCTCGAGATCAAGAAAGAAAATATTACGGATAACGCTAAACTGGTCAATATACAGAAAGAGCTCGATTATCTTGGTGCGCGTCTGGAATCGCTTCCATACAGCAGGGACGACGTGTCGGACGAAGTCGCAGAGTTGAAGAGCATAAATCGGAAGTTGTGGAAGATCGAGGATGATATTCGTGAAAAGGAGTCAAACAAAGAGTTTGATGGAGCATTCATAGACTTGGCAAGATCAGTTTACTTCATCAATGACGAAAGATCGAATGTCAAGCGCAGGATAAATATTAAGCTGGGGTCTGATTTCGTTGAAGAAAAATCCTACGAGGAGTATCAGTAACCGGCTGTAGTCGTGTGAATCTCTAGTTTACCGTTTCGCCAGACAGGATCCTCGTACAGCTCGCGTACAAATCGTCGACTGTGGGCACCCCGCCATCGGCCAACAGTACGATTTCGTGCATACCGCTGTGCCTCGGCCAGTACCTGTAGGGGTCCGTGGCAAAAAAAATGCCGACGGTGGGTACCTCACAAACAATGGCCAGATTTCTTATACCGGTATCGTTGGCTATCACCAGGCTTGCTCCGAGCAGTAGGTTCACTGTTTCCTCGATCGTGTCTGCCTCCACGGTGGCAACGTTGGGCCTGTCGATCAACGGCCGGATAATGCTTTCCCCGCTCTCCCAGGGATTAATACCTTTCAACAAGAGGTGGTCAAGAGCTGGATAATCTGCTGACAGCCGGTCGATGAGCTTCGAGAAATGATCCTCGGGCCAGCACTTCGCTGGTGTGGATGCTCCGGTGAAAAAAATGAGAAAAGGCCGATTCCTGCGGATGGGAATACCCGGCATGTTGAACCGGTGTGGATAGCGGGTTCTAACTCCCAGGCTGTGCAACTGGCTCATCATGTCATCCACCTCGAAATTCAGATCCGAGCGTGGCACGGCAATATCGTAAAACAGTCTTCTCTGCATTTCCCGGTATGGGAATCCAATCTTGAGCGTCGCTTTGTTCAGCACACAGGTCAGAAACGACCTGGGCGTTGCAGCCAGATCGAAGATGATATCTTGCCGGCCAAGCTCCTTGAACCTAGCATATTTTTCGCCGAATTTTGCGCGACGTTGATCTGTACCGTGGACGATGTGAATGCGGTCGACCAGATCGTCCGGTGTGCCCCGCATATAGTGACTGGCTACACTCAACGTTATTTTGGCATTGGGGAACGCTTTTTTTAGTTCGACCAGGAAGCTGCGGGTCAGCACCATATCTCCAAGTGCCGCGTGGCGAATAACCGCAATCTTTCTTACGCTTGCGATCGACAGGGCGGCAGCTTTACTACGCGCGTTTCCTGATACCCACACACCTCTAGTAAACCAGAGCTTCATATTATAAGAACGTCTATCCGACGGCGTCCTGGAAAAATCTGCCGAGTTGCATTTCGTGTGTTTCGGTATTGAATAAGCGATCAGCCTTACGTTTACCTTGCGCAGCCAGTTTTTTCACCAGATTTATGTCATTGCACAGTCTGACGATCTGCCTCGCCAGATCTTTGGCATCCTCCGAATCGAACAACAGGCCGGTTTCGTTATCATCGATAATCTCGGGTACGCCTCCACGATTACTTCCAATCACACATACACCTGCTCGCATCGCTTCGGGCAGAACCAGGCCGAAAGTTTCTTCGTAAGTGGTAAGGGCGACGCAATCGCACACCTGCATCAGTTGCTGTGGATTGCTTACGAAGTCCTTGAACATGACCTGATGCTCCAGACCCAGTGACCGGGCGAGGGATTTAAGTTCATCACGATAGCCCGCGCTCATTTCGTGTCCGACTATCAACGCCTGCACCGGGCACCCGCCGCGCCTCGCTTCGGAGATGGCCTCGATAAGCAGATGCTGACCCTTCTGTTTCTCTAGCCTGCCTATCGAACCGACCAGGAAGTCGTTGTGTTCCAAACCCAACTCACGACGAGCACTGTCCCGTTCAACATCGCTCAGTAAATGATCGGGTGCAGCAACCCCGTAATAGAGAGTGTGAACTTTGGATCGGTGCTCCGGCTCCAGGAATCGCCGATAGTCTTCCGCAAGGGCCCGGGTGATACAAAGTATCAGATCCACCTCGCGGTACTGCATTTGATGGTAGAAATCCTTCTTGTGCCGGGTTATCTGCATTTGTCGCGTATACACAATCACGGGTTTCCGGCGCGAATATTTTCTTGCAAATGACACCAGCGGCAGGTCTTTCCCCCAATGCATGTGGACGGCGTGAATTTCCAGACTATCGATCAGCCGCGCCAGTTTTCGGGCACCGGGCACCGGCAGGGGTTTGAATCGGCTTTGTAGGTTAATGGTCTCGATCGCCGAATCTTCGAATTTTTCCGCCAGGCGTGTGCCTTCAGATACTACTGCCGTGACGTTGTGGTTCTTCGCCAACATGCAAGCACTGCGCAGCGCATACAATTCGAGCCCACCCAGATCCAGCGAAAGACACACGGTTATCACATTCATCGGTGATTGTGCGCTTGCTTTATTTTTATCCTGGCCTTGGCATATTTGGTGAATACGTGCATGTAGGACAGAACGGATACGACCAGTCCGGCGAAGCCATCCATGAAGCCGCGTTTGATTACGTAAAGTTTAATGAGGTGCCAGGTTGCATGACTGAGGGGGGTCAATACTCCGACGTGTTTGTTTTTCTTGATCAACTCGTCGGCACCGATTTCGGTAAATTGATCTATGGTCTTCAGGTGATCTGAGATGCTGTCGAAAGAGTAATGCAAAATATCTCCCGGCAGTCGCTTGATGTTGTTACCGTCTGTTTCGACCCGGTCATGGGGATTAGTGCCACCCCATCTTGCCGTGTTCCTGTTGAACAGGCGTATCTTTCTATCCGGATACCAGCAGTGGTTTAACCACCTATACACATAGTACGTCTTTCGCGGCATGGAATACGCGTCGTGCAGGTCGATGCATTCCTTTACTCGCAGAAGGTCTTTCTGCAGCTCGTCAGACAGACGTTCATCACAGTCCAGGCTCAGGATCCAGTCGTAGGACGCCTTCGAGACCGCGAGATTCTTTTGTTCAATATGCCCCAGGAATTCCTGTTCGAATACCTTGTCCGTATAATCCCGCGCGAATTCCAGCGTGCGATCGGTGCTGAGGGAATCTACAATGATAATTTCGTCTGCAACCGGAACCAGACTTTTCAGGCACGCTTCAATTTTTTTCTCTTCGTTGAACGAAATTACGCAGGCGCTTATTTTTGTCATGCTTCGGGTCAGCTAGCCTGTTTGGACAGCAAGGTATCAAAGTACTTGATCGTATCTCTCAGCCCCTCCGCCAGCTGGATGTCGGGCGACCAGCCCAGTTTCTCCCTGGCCAGTGAATTGTCCGGTTGACGCTGTCTCGGGTCGTCGCTAGGCAGCGGCTTGAAAACAAGTTGCGATCGGGAGCCGGTCATTTCGATAACGGTTTCGGCGAGTTCCTTGATCGTGAATTCGTTCGGGTTGCCGAGGTTAACGGGCCCGGTGAACTCATTCGGTGACTTCATCAAGCGTAGAAATCCGTCAATCATGTCGTCGACGTAACAGAAAGATCTCGTTTGCATACCATCGCCGAAAATCGTGATCGGCTCCTCTTTCAGCGCCTGCACGATGAAGTTGGATACTACCCGCCCATCATTAGGATGCATTCGCGGCCCGTAAGTGTTGAAGATGCGCGCTACTTTGATAAGCAGTTTGTGCTGGCGATAGTAGTCGAAGAAAAGCGTTTCAGCGCACCGCTTGCCTTCGTCGTAGCAGGACCGGATGCCGATCGGATTGACGTGGCCCCAGTATTCCTCCTTCTGCGGATGCACTGCCGGATCACCGTACACTTCACTGGTTGATGCCTGCATGATCCTTGCCCTTACGCGCTTGGCCAGGCCGAGCATGTTGATACAGCCATGGACGCTGGTTTTTGTCGTTTGTACAGGATCGTGCTGATAGTGAATTGGCGAGGCTGGGCAGGCCAGATTATAGATTTCATCGACCTCGATATAGAGCGGAAACGTGATGTCGTGACGCAGCAACTCGAAGTTATGATTGTCCATCAGGTCGGCGATATTATCCTTGGTGCCCGTAAAGAAATTATCCAGGCAAATAACGTCGTGACCTTCCGCCAGCAGCTGCCCACATAAATGCGACCCGAGGAAACCGGCACCACCGGTCACCAGCACTCTTTTTCGTAAATGCATTCTAGTGTCCTGAACGTTATTCTCTGTTGTGTAAACTCACGCGCTCATATGAATACCTTTTGGAATTGTGAAAACGCATGTATTTGGCGGTTTCGTTGAGGCTCGTCAATATATCTCTGTATTGTCGTGTGAGCTCGGGATGTCTATCCGATACGTCGTTTCGCGGCGTATCCGAATCGATCTCATGCAATCGTACTTTCTCACCGTCGTTACTCATCAACAGATAGTACTTGTCACTGATTAGACCGAGTTCTTGCCCCTTGTCATGGGTGATTGTATAGGCAAATCGTTGACTGTCGAACCGGTCATCGAGGAGATCGCGGCCCAGGGTTGTGTTCACATAGCTGGTCTGCGTCATTGCGGCAACCGTCGGCAGAACGTCCATTTCACTGGCCACCTTCGCAATACGGCGCGGTTCTGGAATGAACTTGGGGCCAAATAAAACCAGCGGCACCCGGTTGCTGTTCATCTGCAGTTGGTTTTCCGATTTCGGAGAGTGTTTCCCTGCATCGTTGGTGATGCCGTGGTCACCGAAAAATACAAACAACGTATCGTGGAACCATGACTGCTTCCTGGCGTTCTTCATGAACTCCCCGATGCTGTGGTCCATGAATCGAAAAGAGTTGTATTCTGCCAGTGAATGAAAACCGTAGTCTCTGACCCGGTCTTCATCGAGTGCGATTGATTCGAAGCCGCGGTTGTCTTCCGGAATCGTATACGGTCGGTGGTTGCCGGCTGTTTGAATGATGGCGAAAAACGGCTCGTGTGCGTTCGACAGCACCTTGCTGGATTCGTCAAACAGGTTCATGTCTGAAATTCCCCAGACATCGACACGGGGCGATTCGTAACTGCCCTCCTCAAACATAGTCAAGCCGGGAATATTGTGTGACAGGATGCCGCGGATGTTTGCCCAGCTCGCGCTGCCGCCCACGAAGTAGTATATCTCACGATCTGAAAAGGCGTTGATCAGCGTATGTTGATCGACGATCAGTGGGTTTCGCGTAGACGTTTTGTGTTCCTCGACATCCGGCAATCCTGTGACCAGCGTCCATATGGAGCGCGCGGTGCCTGTCGAAGGGACATAGAAATTATTGAAGTAAATGCCGGATGCTGCGAGCCGGTCAAAATTCGGCGTCGGATTCAACGGATTACCGGACAATCCTGTCTTGTAGCTGGCGAACGATTCCAGCAATACGATGATGACGTTTGCTGGTTCACCGGAATTGTCGAATGAACGTGATCTTACATAATCCAGCGTCTCGGAATCCGGGTCGTCAACGCCTAAATACCGGACCATCTGCGGGTAGTGGACACGTGCTTTGTCGACGCTGTAGGTCGTACGTCGCTTAAGTGTGTTCGCAAAGTAGATTACCGGGTTGGAGGCCAGCGACGCGGCGAACGGATGGGTGCTGAAAAATGCATCGCTCCAGCGCAGCGGGTACCAGGACAGCTTGCCGTATATGCCGAAAAGGTAAACCGCGACAAACACGACGCTGAGCGCGGTGGCCGCCCACCGCGAGCCCGCTGCCGGAGATCCAAGCGATCTGTGCAGCACGAACGAAACGATTTTCCAGAACAGGAACAATACCGCGAGGATTATGACAATAACGGTTATGACAGGGTACGACTCCCAGATCATCTGCGCCGATATCAGCGGGTTTTCCAGGAATCGAAATCCCGTGGCATTCACCCGGGTATTCAGATACGAGTAGTAGCCAAAATCTGTGACATAGAATAGCAATGTGAACAGAAATACGATCGCCAGGTAAGCTTTCCAGAATATCCGCCCCGTGCGGTAGTGAAACGGGGACAGCGGCTTCAGCCAGCCGATGAGCAGCATCGGTGCCAGCAGCACGAGAACCAGCTGGATGTCGAACTTCAAACCGATGTAGAAAGAATGCACCAGTGTTTCGGTGGGGAGCGGGTCGTTGCTGTGCTCGAACAGCAGCCAGAACGCCACTCGCATCCCGGTCAACAAAAGCACCAGCAGCAGTGCACACCAGGTTGCCAGGCGCAGCAGTCGTGGTAGACTCCGTATTGAGAATCCCTGCATAATCAATGGGTTACAAATAGAAACAAATTCAGCCGACAGATTTTAGCATGCATCCGTGCATATGAAGTGCCGGCCTCGAATCGACCAACGGGATCCTTGACGACCCCGCCGCGCGCCGGTACGTGTCCTGTGGAGCATCCACCGAATGATTGTCAGATACCTGAAACGCGCGGCTATAGTGCTGCTGGTCCTGATCGCGGCGCTGGCGCTCGGCAGGCTTTATCAGGTCGCCACGGAAAGCCTGTACGCTGGGGAACGCAAGCCTTACCTGCAGGTGCTGACAACGGACTCCGTCACGATTCGCTGGCAGACGGAGGACGACGAAACAGGCGTCGTTCGATATGGCCTGTCACCCGACGGGCTCGATCAACTGGCCGTCGAACAGGATGCCGGCGAGCACCACGAACTGCGACTTTCCGGACTCGAAGCCGATTCCCGGTATTTCTACTCGGCAGGGAACCGTGCGCAGGCCACTTACTCCGGCGATGAGTACTACTTTACGACGGCTCCGCAGCGCGGCTCCACGGATCCAATCCGACTGTGGATTATCGGTGACCCTGGAAAAGCCGGCCCGGACGCCGTCAATGTCAGAGACAGCGTTCTCGAGTGGGTTGGCACACACCCCCTTGGTAACACCACGAAAATCGATCTGCTGATCGGGCTAGGGGATCTTGCCTACACGTCTGGCGCCAATATCGACTATCAACAGGCTTTGTTCGACATTTACGAGGCCGTGTTGGCCAATACACCGTTTCTGGCCGTGTACGGTAATCACGATGCCAGACGCTGGGCCTACTTCAATATTTTCACGCTCCCCGAGAACGGCGAGGCTGGTGGCGTCGCATCGGGGACCGAGCACTACTATTCAATCGACTATGGCAATGCACATGTCGTCGTACTCGATTCACAGGCTAGCGATCGCGGTATCGAATCCGACATGTACAGCTGGTTGCAGAAAGACCTTCAGGCCAATGAACGGATATGGCTGATCGCAGCCTTCCATCATCCGCCTTATACCAAAGGCACACATAATTCGGACAGTCGGCGCGACAGTCGCGGGCGGATGCAGGATATGCGGGAAAATTTCCTGCCCCTGCTCGAAGCGCATGGTGTCGACCTGGTGTTCTCGGGCCATAGTCATATGTATGAGCGCTCTTTCCTGATCGACTGTCACTACGGCTACTCCGATACACTCGATCCCACCGCGATCATCGACAGGGGATCGGGCGACCCTGCTATGAACGCTCCTTACCGCAAGGCGGCGGATCCCCGTTCGCATCAGGGCGCCGTATACGTCGTTACAGGATCGGCGTCCAAGCTCGACCAGGCGCCCATCGATCACCCGGTGATGGGGCATTCGTTGCTCGAACTGGGCTCAGTGGTGGTGGATATCGAAGGCCTTCGGCTCGATGCACGCTTCATCAATGACAAGGGCGAAGTGCGCGATCACTTTCGGATCGAGAAAAGCGATGACAGTAAAACGCGCGACCCTTCTGCCTGCGACCAGCAATCTGGCTAAGCAAGGGCTCGATCGACCATTCGGATAACGTCTGCCGCATCGATCATCTGCATAGCCTCATCGTTGCGAATGCGTTGCCCCCACGGTGCATCGTCAACCGAAACATGGTGCCATTTGCGCAATGCCTCAGGGTACTTGCTGACCACTGAATCCATAAAGTTATACGGACCGGCACGCTGAGGGTTGGTCGCCGCGTACAACCCGATGACGGGTGTATCCAGCGCGCTTGCAATATGTGCTGGACCGGTGTCCGGTGCGATCACCAGACGAGCCTGGGAGAGTAAGGCAACGAGCTCGGCGATCGAGGTTTCACCAATCAGGTTGATGATGTCATTGCACTGGCCTTCGATTGCCGCTGCGAAGGTCTGTTCAATCGGCGCTCGACCACCGCTCAAAACGACGCGCAGCCCGTGTCGATCGAGAATATGCCGAGCCACGGAGACGTAACCATCGATTGTCCAGTTCCGCCAGTTCCGGTTTTTCGCCACCGCACAGGGATTGATGACCACATAGCCGTGGTCCGTGCCCAGCCGGCTTTGCATGTTTGCCACGGCCTGCACGGAAACGGGCAGCTTCCATTCCAGTACCGGATCGAGTCCATAGTGCCGGGGAAACCGCAGCAGGCCCTCCAGTACGTGCTCACGAGGGGTGTCCGCCAACACACGTTCATCGACGAACATTCCGTGCATATCGTGTGATCGTGCCTCGTCGAATCCGAGCTTGTGCTCAGAGCGTATACAGGCTGATACGAGATTGCCGCGCAGCGACGGCTGCATATGGAACAGCAGATCGAAACGCCGAAACGACAGGCGGCGTCTTATTTGCAGCATCGACGACAGCGAGTGTGCTTTGTCGAAAACGATGAACTCAACGTCATCGATACCGTGCACCAGCTCACGCTCGGTCTTGCCGATCACCCAGGTTATGCTCGTTCCCGGCCAGCGTTTCTGGACGGTACGCAGCACCGGCAACGTGTGGGTAATGTCGCCGATTGCAGACAGGCGCAACAAGCACAGTGATTCAGGCGGGGTGGCGGAGAAGTTCATCCAGCAACATTGAACGCCCGGGCATGTATCGAAGGGCACAGCAGGATCATGGCCGACACCTTACCCTATATGGCGTTTAATGTTGCAGACGCTGGTGCAGGGCAACAGCCTCGCTGCCGAAGAGAATCGAGTAGCAGTTCAGCCGCGATAGGGATGGTCGCGGAAGAGTTCCGGCCGCAACTGCAGGCCGTGTCCCGGGCGGTCGGGCGGCATCAGTTGGCCGTTGACCGGCACCAACGCGTCCACCCAGAGATGATCGTACCAACCCATGTATTCGAGCCACAGTGCGTTGGGGATCGAGGCATTCAAGTGCGACATCAGCTCGGGGAACAGGTGGGGTGCGATCTTCAGCCCGGCCTGGTCGGCCAGTCTCGCGATCACGCGCAGTTCCGTGTAGCCACCGCGCATCACGTCCGGCTGAAGAATCGGTACATCGCGGCTCGCGAAAAACGGTTTGAGATCGTGATGCGTGAAATGGTTTTCGCCACCCGCCAGCGGTGTATTGATGGCCTCGGCAACAGCATGATAGCCATCAAAATCATTCGCGATTACCGGCTCCTCCAGCCATGCGATCCCGTGATCGTCGAAGTGCCTGGCGACTGTGATCGCTTCATCTGACGTCCAGCCCTGGTTGACGTCAATCATGATTTCGATGTCGTCGCCTAAAGTGGCACGCATATCGCGTACGTTAGCGATATCCTCATCGTGCGTGAAGCAATGTGCGACCTGCATCTTGATCGCGGAAAATCCCTGCGCGACGAACCGCTGGGCCTTCTCGATCATGCCGTCGTGACCGAGACCGCGGAAACAACCGCTGCCGTAGATGGGCAAGGGATCGCCGCGCCCGCCCCAGAGTTTCCACAGTGGTTTGTCGGCGCTGATGCCAACCGCGTCCCAGAGCGCAATATCGAGCGCCGACATCGCCATGACGGTGATCCCCATGCGACCCTGGATGAATGTCGCTTGCCACATCTTTTGCCACAAATGCTCGACATCGCGTGCGTCCTCGCCGATCAGCAGCGGTTCGAGCATTTCGTGGATACACATTTCGATGGTACGCATGCCGCCGGCCAGCGGATGCAGGTGACCCACCCCGATGACCCCGGAGCGTGTCTCGATTTCAACGACGAGCAAGTCGATCAGCGGAAGCGTCATGAATCCCGTCTGCGGAGGATCGGTATAAGGCACAGACAGCAGATGCGTTCTGATATCGGTGATGACCATTTGGCTGCTATCTCCCATTGGCCGTGCAGAGGCTCGAACCGGACGGATGGTTGCTTGGTCTCCGGCGGCGAATGCATCAGCAAATGCGCGCGTGGACGTCTGTTTCCTGACCGGGATCGAAGTCGGGAAGCACGG
>Ga0224508_10001426_pt1 | contig 21524 bp, 17 predicted proteins | sample SF_Jan12_sed_USG_4_FD_170157 | JGI IMG/M metagenome (GOLD analysis project Ga0224508, IMG submission 170157) | Sediment microbial communities from San Francisco Bay, California, United States - SF_Jan12_sed_USGS_21 | ecosystem: Environmental > Aquatic > Marine > Sediment | place: USA... | reverse complement strand
CGACACAGATGTTGCGCGTGAGCGAGACAAGCTCGAAGCCGTCCTCACCTCCATGTCAGAAGGCCTGTGTGTTCTTGATAGAGATGGACTCCTGGTGCGCGCCAACCGTGCTGCTGAGTCATACCTCGGGTCTCTAGAGAGGGATCTGGCCGGGACCGCGGTCCTGGATGCGTTGCGGGTGCACGAGCCGTCGGCCACCGGCTTGCCAACCGACTCAGACCAGATCATGGCGCACATCGCGGCTGGTGACGCTTGGCGAGATCCCAATGCGGTGCTCTTCGGCAACCCGGACATCCCAGTGTCGGTCGCCATCAACCCCATCATGGAGGCGGGCGAAGTCATCGGTAGCGTCGTCGTGTTCACGGACGTCACCATGTTCCGCGCGGCAGAGGATCAGCTGCGAAGGGCCCGCCAAGCAGCTGAGGACGCATCGGACGCCAAGTCCGGTTTCCTCGCCATGATGAGCCATGAGATCCGCACCCCGATGTACGGCGTCATTGGCATGACGGGGCTGCTGCTGGATACCGAACTCACGCCGGTGCAGCACGAGTATGTCGAGACCGCAAGGCGCTCCGGTGAAGCTCTCATGGCCATCGTCAACGATGTGCTGGACTTCTCCAAGATCGAGGCCGGAGCGCTGGAGCTAGAGAGCACGAGTTTCGATATCGAGCAGATCGTCGAGGAGACTGTTGACCTCTTCGCTGCTCAGGCCGAACGCAAGGGCATCGAGACCTACTCCTGGATCGACGCCGACGTCCCCAGGGGGTTGGTCGGTGATCCGGCCCGACTCAGACAGATCCTGACCAACCTGCTCGGCAACGCTATCAAGTTCACGGAAGCCGGTCGATGCTACGCAAGAGTGAGCGTTGCCGACGAGCGGCCGGGAATCGCCCATATCGCCTTTGAGATCATCGATACCGGCCACGGCATCGATCCCGACCGACTCCCCGACCTTTTCGATGCGTTCAGCCAGGCAGATAGCTCGACTACTCGCAAGTTCGGCGGTACGGGACTTGGCCTCGCCATATCGCGTCACTTGGCAGACCTCATGGGCGGCACGATCACGGCCGAGAGCGAGGTTGGTAAGGGCAGTCGGTTCGCCCTCGTCATCCCGTTCGAGATCGACCCCCGACCCGATGCACCGCAGCCACGCGAACGACTCGGAACCGACATCAAGATTCTCATCGCGGGCCTAGACCCCGGCATGCGGGACATGATCGTCACCCTCTCAGAGGCTTGGGGGGCCAAGGTCGACACTGCCGATGGCTGTGCTACTGCGATCGAGCATCTCGGAAGTCACCCGCAGTACGACATCGTCGTCGCTTGCGAGACCTTCGATCCGATCGAGATCGATCAGCTGCAGCGAGCCATTGTCGATGGGGGCAATCGCTCCCGGCTGGTCATGACTAGCGGCTTGATCTCGGGGCCTGGAAGGGAGAATCGCAACCAGGCTTGGGCACTACTACGACGACCGATCAGGCGAGGCCAACTACATGACGTGCTGCGACAGGCATCGACATCGGCGCGACAGAGCAGTCCAAGGACACCCTCGGTGTCTGCGCCGCCGCTGCCGCGGTTCGACGGCAAGCGTGTGCTGATCGCCGAAGACAGCACGGTCAACCAGCGAATAATCCGCCACATGTTGGAAAGGGTCGGATGTCACGTGGAGCTGGTCGCAGACGGCCAGGGTGCGGTGGATGCCGTAGCTGCCGCGCCCTACGACCTAGTGGTTATGGACGTCCAGATGCCCCTTATGGACGGACTCGAGGCAACCCGCATCATCAAGGGCGAGGCTCCGCACCTTCCCATCGTTGCCGTTACCGCCAACGCCATCGTCGGCGATCGCGAGGCCTGCTTGGCTGCGGGCATGGATGACTACATCGCTAAACCTGTGAAACCGGCCACTCTTTACACCGTGCTGTCGCGATTCCTCAACTCAGAGAATGAGCGAGAGCCCGCGCCCCGCGATGGGCGATCGTTTCGACCGTGATCATGGGATTGACGCCGCTCGACGTAGGGAAGGTCGAGGAATCGAGCACGTATAGCCCAGGCGTCGTGTGAACCTGGTTGACGTCATCGACAACGGCCGTCTTGGGATCGTGGCCCATCCTCGCTGATCCCATTTGATGCCACGAGCCGTAGATCGTCTGATTGCCCCCATACCCGATCGAGTCGTAGCGACGCATGAAGGCGTCGATCGACTCACTTCCTGCCGGATTCCATATGAGCGGCCTTCCCGTCGGAGCGAATACCTCTCTGGCGCCGGCCTCGGCGAGAGCCCTCGTCGCAGCCTCGAAGCCCTTGCGGGTGTGTGCCTGGTCGGCCTTGGAGAGCGCGTACTTCCATCTCGGCTCTCCGTCCTTGCCGGTGATCACTCTCCCCGCGCTGCGATCTCTCGTGATCACCCCAACAACGCTCATGTCGCCGAGGGAGGCAACGAGCTCCTTCCACTGCGGACCTGAGTCCCACGGGAAGAGCAGTGCCGACCACAACGGATGGACGGGAGCCGTCTCGAACTTGACTCCGTAGCCCTTGCCATCGAGGTTTTCGAACTGGTCGGAATACAGCGCTTGCATAATCCCCGTCCACGGTTCGACCCGATCGGCGAAGCGCCCCCACATGCCCGTAGCCGGATGAAGGCGCAAGTACTTGCCGACGGCAGGTCCGCCCATGTCGCTTCGAGTCAAGATGGCCGGTGTATGCAGGGCGCCCGCGGCGAGCACGACGGCACGGGCATTGACCCTGAGACGGTGCTGCCCGACCTCGGCCTCGACCCCTTGCGCATGGGAGTCGCCGAACACGCGGCGAACATTGGCGCCAACCACAATGCGGGCACCAGATTGCTGAGCGTCGGCCAGCCAGGTGAGCAGCATCGATTGCTTGGCGCCGATACGACACCCGAGAATGCAGTATCCACATTCGCGAGTCGTGCAGCCGCTGACGTTGCGAGGCATCGACTCGACATGCCAGCCGAGTGCTCGGAACCCCTTTTCCATCAAGAGCTCACGGCTCGACGGCTCGTTGTGGTCCTTGTTGACGCCAAGCCGGTTGTGGACGCTCTGTGAGGAGAGCTCGAACTCTTCGCCGGCGAAGACACCGGCGAACCCTGCGACCTTGTCCCACTCCTCTCGCAACCCAGGCGGGGTCGCGAACGATGTCGTGTAGTTGACGACAGTGCCCCCGCCGAGCGTCGCCCCGGCCAGCATCGAGATGCCGAGGTCCGTTGTCCCCGATTGGCCTCCGTCGAGGTACAGATCGCGGTATCCCTGGGACTCGTAATGGGTGAAGTCCGACTCGTTGCGATAGGCGCCTTTCTCGAGAACGATCACGTCCAGTCCGGCCTCCGCCAGCACCGCGGCGGCGACACCACCACCGGCACCGCTGCCAACGACCGCGACATCGCAGTCCAGGGTCGTGTCGCTCTTGACCTCTGTCATAACGAGGGGCTTGGGGACATCTGGCGGCGCCCCGAGCGGCCCTGGATAGCGAATGGCCTGCCAGGCCAACGTGGTCGTCTCGCCCTCGGGCGGATTCACTGCCAGAGATCCAACGAGGCGCTTCAAGGCCTGAAACGCCGTTCGCACGGTGCCGATCCGGCTCGACGCCATCCTGCGCAGCGCCGACTCTGCTTCGGAAACGGGAAGTGCCGCGAATGCCCGGGGCTTGCCGTAGAGGATCAATCCTCCGGCCGGGTTGGACATCAGCCCGAGCAACTGGCGGAACTCCTTTCGGCCCCGCGGAGGCAACGCGGTCAGCGCCTCCTCGAGCCTGGTGGTGACCCCGAGCTCGTCGGCGCCCGACTGCTCGAAAGGTGATCCGTTCTCCGCAGGAGCGAGCAACGCTCGGGCGGCGGCGGAGAATGCTCTGCGGTGGCGGCGAGGGACCTTCATGGTCTGAGCCTAAATGGTTCGACGGCTAGCCGTCGAGGTGCGTCGGTGCTTCTCCAAGACTCGACGAGATAGCGCGCTCCCTGTCGGCGACGATCCGCTCGGCGATGCGCTCCGCGGCGTGGAGAATCCACATGTACGACTGGGAGCCCTCTTCGTAATTGGCCTCACCGAAGGCGTTGACGCGACCTTGCTCGAGGAGCCTGTTGGCCTGCTCGAACTCGCTCTTGGAGTGGGGCGCGTAGACGGCGTAGGCGAGGCCGCCTCGCTCGGTCACGACGGCGAACGACGGAACGTCGGATGGCCCGTCGGCGATGTAGATCATGTTGTTGAAGGGCACCCGGCGGTGCGAGGCCGGAACCTTGGCGTTGACGCTGACATCGGAGTGCTTGTTCGATCCCTTGTTGATCTCGAAGAGAGCTCTCGTCTTGGTGGTGTTGTCGATCGAATAGATGATGTGGGTGACTTCCCGCGGCGACTCTGCGAACAAGGCGTCCTGGTTGTGCTCGAGATAGCCGGGCAAGGGAACGGCGTCTGCGAACTCGTTCCCCCACACCCCATCGACCTCCGGAGCTATGGAGCTGCCAAGGATCATCTGGCGGAGGCCGGTGCTCACCACGTAGTGCTCGACCCTGATGCCGTGGTCGGCGAAGGCTGGGTCTGCCTCGATCCCCTTGGCGAGCTGGTTGAGAAACTGGGGCATCCCCGGATAGAGCTCGATCTCGGCGCCCAGCTCACGCAGGACCGCATTGCTGAGGCCCGCCATCTTCCCTTCCTTCACATAGGTCAGGATGTGGTCCAGGTAGAGCATCTCGGGGCCGATCAGGTCGGCGCCGGCTCGCCGGTAGAAGTCGCTCATGGCGTCGACCTCCTGCCAGAACTCCGCCCCATCGATGCCGAATCTCTTGAAGAGGGGCGCCTGCATGTAGCCCGGAATGAGGGTCTTATCGAAGTCCCAAACGACGGCAATGACGTTCTGAGGGGCGACTGAGGTCATGTGAGATACCTCGGCAGGGGAAGCGGCCGACTTCAGCTTAGGTCTTCATCGACCTTCGAGGCAGGGCTTTCTCCGAGCTGGGATACGAGACCGTCAAGGGCCTCACCACCAACCTTGCGCAGCGTTCTTCCCATGAACGGAGAAAGCAATCTCAGGAATCCCTTGAACCGAAGGTCGGCCGAGTAGTCGATGCGGGTACCACCGGCTGCGGCGTCGCTGAAACGGATCTCGTCGATGGCCTTCAGTTTCTCACCGACCCCTTCGAGCTCGACGCACGAGTCGGCGGTCAGTGACGTGATGCTGTAGACCATCGGCAGCTGCTGTGATCCGAACCTCACCATGAGCGTGAAACTGCTGCCAACTCGGAGCGCTCCCTTATCGATGCGCTCCGATGCGGTGACGCCAGGGTCCCACTGTGCGATGTTGGCGAAGTCCGCCACGTACGAGAAGACTTCGCTCCGGGGCCGGGAAACGGTCCTGGTCTCTTGGATCTTGGGCATGCCTGCAGTTTGGCGCACCCGTGTCGCTGTTTCGTCGAACGACGAATTACCGGGACCTATGCCCCGGGCCAGACGGCCCTGTGCTGGCGAGCGGCTCTGTGTTGGGCTGGTCCCCGGTAAGCGCCCCCAGCACGAACAACAGGAGGAATCTTCAGATGGCCACAACAACGGCCCAACGGCCCGAAACCTATGTACCCGAGGCCACGCCGGCCGTCAATTGGCTGAGACGCGGCATGGCCATCACGGCCATCGCCATCGGCGTCGTCTTCATCGCAGTCACCTTGATCCAGAACCTGTTCTCGGTCGGTCCCGCGTTCGAAGAGCTGATCGACGACTTCAGGCCGGTGCTGCAGGACGCCGCCTTGGCCCAGGCCGATGGCGATGTCGCAGCCCTCGGCGCAGTCGGCGACGAGATGCAGACGGCTGTCATCCCCGGCATCGCACAAGCCCTGAGCATGACGCCCGAGGACTTCGGAGCCTTCATGGGGTCCGAGTTCCCCGCAGTCGCCACAGGCGTAGCGGCTCTACCGGAGATCGTTCCGACGTTCCAGGGTTTGATCGGGACGCTCGGCGAGCAGCAGGCACTGTTCTTCTCGGCCGACGAGATCCCGACTGAGGACCTGCCGGCAACCACAGTTCCGTGGGGCCTGCTCTTTGCAGGCATTGCCGTAGTCGCCGTCGGAATCGTCATGTTGCGGTCCAGCAAGCTCGGCGCCTATCTGGCGATAGGGCTCGGCCTGCTGCTGGTCGTGGTGCCACTCGTGCTCACTCTCCCGACGAAGTCGAGCGACGCCGACGAACTCAACGCCAACCTCGACCCCATCTACACGCCCGAACTGGTCCAAGGCGCCGAAGGGGCGCTCGGAGTCGTTGGGGCGATGGGAGCCGAGATGCAAACGGCGATGCTCCCCGCCCTCGGCCAACAGCTCGGCATGACGGGCGATGAGCTCAACGCCTTCATGGGCGCCAACTTCCCGGCAACCGCCGGGGCATTGCAGGAGTTGCCGGCAACGATGGAACGCTTCGAGGGTCTGACGACCGTGTTCGCGGACAACCTCGATAACTACGACACCATCAAGCCGGTGTCCTTCGCCCCCATCATCTGGATGGTCATCATCGGCGGCGGAGTGCTCTTCGTCCTCGGGGCGTGGACGGCCGTCGACGCCACAAGAAGGCGCTTCATCTAGCAGCCCCGTAGTCGACCGCCGCCGGGAAGCGCCCGGCGGCGGTCGCGCGTTCGGGCCCGCCTTGCTCCGGTTGGAGGGCATACTGCGTGTCAGCGAAACCCGAGGGGACGAATGCCAGGCGAATCCATCGTTGAACTTGTCGAGCTGGGTTTCCCATGGGACGGCGTAGATCCCTTCATCTTCACCGTTCACCACGTTGACCACTATCCGGCCGGTGATGACGCCCTCGGCCCCGCCGCCTCGTTGAGTGGCAGACAGATCGGATCTGACTTCTCATACAAAGACGGCTGGAGCATGTACCACGGTGACGTCGTACCCGGCTTCCCGCAGCATCCCCACCGCGGCTTTGAGACCGTGACCGTGGTGCGGCGCGGCTACGTCGATCACTCCGACTCGCTGGGGGCGACCGCCCGCTACGGAGAGGGCGACGTGCAGTGGCTGACCACCGGCACCGGGATAATGCACGCCGAGATGTTCCCGCTCCTCGACGAAGCCGGACCCAACACCCTCGAGCTGTTCCAGATCTGGCTCAACCTCCCCCCGGAGTCCAAGCTGGTTCCCGCCTACTTCGGCATGCTGTGGGGCGAAGAGATTCCGACCCTGACGCCGTCGTCCGGCGTCTCCGTCGACGTCATCGCGGGATCGATAGCCGAGGCATCGGCGCCGGCGCCGCCCCCCGATTCATGGGCGAGTCGGCCCAGCTCCCATCTCGGCATCTGGCTCATACGCCTGGCGCCGGGATCTTCGTGGGAGCTTCCGACCGCACCTCGTTCCGTCAATCGCATGCTCCACTGCTTCGAGGGAGACAACGTGGAGGTCGACGGTGTTCCGATCTCCGAACGCATCGGAGCCCGCCTTCTGGCGGACCATCCGACCCGGCTGGTCAACAACGGCGGCCCCGCCGAGTTGCTGCTGCTCCAGGGAGAGCCCATCGGGGCTCCGGTCTTTCAGCTGGGACCATTCGTGATGAATACCCCCGAAGAGCTGCGCACCGCCCTCGACGACTACCGCCGCACCCAATTCGGCGGCTGGCCGTGGACGACGGCGAGTCCGGTCCACGCTCGGACCGAGGGCCGCTTTGCTCTTCATGCCGACGGCCGAGTCGAGCACCGCGACATGCGTCCCAGTAGGACGAACTAGCGGCCGCCGGCGGCGCGGTGCCACCTATCGTTCTGCGGTGCTCGCTCGATCTGTAATCGGTCTCTTGCTGCTGGCGGCGTGCAGTTCTTCAACGGCGCCGACGTCGATACCGGTATCGACAACAGCAACGGCAACGGCAACGACAGCCGCGCCGACCACGGCCCCTGCGACCACCGTCACCCCGGCAACGACGAGCGCACCGCCCGCAACGACAACGCCGCCCACAACGACGCTCTCGACAACAACGACCGTGCCTTCCACTCCGCTGAGGAACCTGGACCTCGAGGTCGTGGCCACTGGCTTCGTCCGTCCCAACTACGCCCTTGCGCTGCCAGGCACCGACTCCTTGCTGGTCATGCAGGCCGACGGAACGGTGTGGACGGTGCTCGACGGGTTCGTTGCCGCCGAGCCCTACCTCGATCTCAAAGACAGGGTTCTCGACACGGGCATCGAGCAGGGGCTGCTCGGCATGGCCTTCCACCCGGAAGATCCGTCGCGCCTTTTCGTTTACTTCACGGACTCGAGCGAAGACGCCCACCTCGTCGAGCTGGAGGCATCTCCTTCCGGCGCCGACAGCGCCACTGCGAGGACGGTGTTGACCGTGGAGCAGCCCACGAATCGCCATCAGGCCGGGATGGTGACCTTCGGAACAGACGGCTACCTCTACCTATCGAGCGGCGACGGTGGCGACGGTGGCACCCAGGGGCAGAACCCCGAGTCGGTCCTCGGCACGATCCTCCGCATCGACGTCGACGGCGCGACGCCCTATGGCATCCCGCCCGACAACCCGTTCGTCGGCGGTGGAGGGGCGCCGGAGGTATTGGTCTACGGGCTGCGAAATCCCTGGCGATTCAGCATCGATCCGATCACCGAGCTGCTCTTCATAGGAGATGTTGGTCAGGACAGCTGGGAAGAGATCAACGTCGTTCCTCTTGACCTGGATCCCCACAACTTCGGATGGCCGCTCACCGAGGGAGCTCACTGCTTTCTGGAGAGGGGTTGCGATCCGACGGATTTCGACGGGCCGACCCTGGAGTTCGGCCACGACGACGGCTGCTCGGTGACGGGCGGTTTCGTCTACCGAGGCAAGGCCATTCCCGAGATTGCCGGGCAGTACTTCTACTCCGATTGGTGCGGGCGCTGGATCCGCAGCTTCACTTACGCCGACGGCGAAGCGGCCGACCAGCGGGACTGGGCTGAACTCGACGGCTTCGGCCAGATCAACAGTTTCGGTCTCGATGCCAACGGAGAGCTGCTGGTGATCACCTGGGACGGCGAGGTCGCGAGGATCGTTCCGGTGCGGGAGCAGTGAGTCTTGGGCTTTGGGCTTGGGGCTCTGAGCTTTGGGCCACCGACGAAGTGCCCTAGCGGCTGATGCCACGAGGTAGCAGCCTGTTGCTATGAGGAACCAGCTGAGTGTCGGGTTGGTCTTGGCGCTTGTGACGGGCGCCTGCTCGACCAGTGCCACCGACACCTCGCAGGAGATCACGACAACGGCGCAGGGCACGACGACGGCACCAGCCACAACTCCAACTACTGCGCTTTCGTCAACGACGACCGCCACAACAGCCACAACCGCGCCGGTGCTGCCAACGAACCTTCCACCGGTGGAAGGAACCAGCTTGGCCGATGTAGTCGCCTATGTGCAGGCCGAGTTGGACTTCTCGTGGTCGATCAGCGACAACCCTCCTGGCGTGCTCGGCGCCTTCGTCGTCACATGCGATGACGCAGCAGCGACCCCGGCGGCAGTTGGCGACGTGTTCGCCTGCCCCGGGCTTCCGCAGACGGACGACACGCTGCGATTAGATCCGGTTGGCATCGTGATGATGGTCGTCGGGGCTGACGGAGCTGCCCGCTGGCTATCCGGGACGGACATCCCTGACAATCTGTCAAGCCTCGAGGCGCTCTATCAACGTCAGGCCGGCGCTCACTTCTGTCGTGAGCTGGCGGAGGAAGCCGGCATCCCGTTCGACCTCGGCTACAAGGGCGCCGTCATCTACTGGTTCCTGGACGGGATGCCGGATCGGATGGACGCCGACCGCGACGGCGTGCCGTGCGAGACGGTGTTCTTCTATGAAGAGGTGCTCCAAGTCTGGCAAGGGACCGACCGCGAGGCTTTGCTGGAAGACCCGCGAGCTGGCTTCCAGTTCGCCTTCCTCACCGACATCGCGCCCGACGGCTCCAGCATCACGCTCGATTACGCCGAGTTCCTCACCGGTGAAGAAGCCAACGACGCGGCCATCGCCGACGGCGACATCCCCCAGGGCGAGACCGTCCCCAACGACTACTACATCCGCAACGTCAACCCGCGACTCCGAACATTCCCCGTTTCCAGTGACGCCATCGTCGCCCTCATCGGCTTCTTCTACGAAGGGGATCACGGGAGCGGTATCGACGGGATCAACGTAACCACGACCGAGTGGGCCAGCCTTTACATCGAATCACAACGCTGCATCGCCGAGGACTTCCCCCCAGAATGCGCCGACCTCGGAGGTGACGGCTGGGGTTGGTACGGCGGCGGCTATCTCCCCTACTGGGTGCTCATCGACAACGGCACGGTCGTCGAGATCGAAGAGCAGTATTTGCCGTAGGGCGCCACCGGCAACAAGCCGCAAGCTGGGAGCTTGGGACGGCTCCGGGTTTCTCAGCCGGATTCAGGACCGAGGAAATTCTCCAGCTCGATCTCAAGTAGTCCCAGCTCGAAGCGGAGCGCCGACCAGGCGGCGGCGAAGGAATCGGATTGGTTGCGTTGGGCGAGGTCGTTGAGGTCCTTCGCGGCGAGGAAGGCCGTTTCAGCTCCGATGCTGGCAAGCTCCCCCTTCAGCTTGTGTGCGATCTGGTCGACCCGTGCGACATCACCTTCCGCGATCGCCGCGTCGAGCTCGGCGGCCTCCGCCGGGTACTGCTTGACGAACAACTCAACGACGTCGCGCAGGAATTGGATATCGCCTCCCACGGTCTGTAGGGCCGCCTCGCGGTTGAATGTCATCTGACCCGAGACCCTCGCTTGGCCCGCTGTTGCAACGTCAGGGAAGTCGCCACCCGCAGAGATCTGAGCCAACACCGCCAGCAACTCTTCGAAGCGAAGGGGCTTTGTGAGGTACCCGTCCATCCCCGCCTCGATGCAACGCTCGCGATCTCCGCTGAGAGCGTGGGCGGTCAGGGCGACGATTGGAATGCGGGCAGACCCGGAGGCTTCCGATTCACGGATCTTCCTGGTGGCGGTGATCCCATCCATTCTGGGCATCTGCACATCCATCAGGATGACGTCGAAGTCGTTCGACCTCCAGGCCTCGAGCGCGTCAAGACCGTCTTCGGCGACGGTGACGTCATAGCCACGACGCCTGAGAAGTAGCTCAACGATCTTGCGGTTGGTAGGGCTGTCCTCGGCGACAAGAACGCGTTTCCTGGTGCGAGCCTCACGGATGGTGTGGCGGGTTATCAGCATCGGCTCTTCGGCACCATGCTGCACGATCAACTGCTTAACGCCCAGGATGAGCTCATCGGAGGCGAAGGGCCGGCTGATGTACGCGCCTACCCCAAGCTCCCGGCAGCGGGTGGCGTCGCCGCGCTGACCGGACGTCGTTATCACCATGATGTCGGGGCGGTCGGCTGGGAATTGAGAACGGATGCGATTGGCTGCTTCGAGCTCGTCATCCGCATCGATAAGGACCAGCTGGTAAGGAGTACCGTCGCTGTAGGCTCGATTCAGCTCGACGACGGCCCCGTGAGGACTGGTTGTGCGAACAGGCTTCATCCCTGCTCCCTTCAGTGCAGCCATCTCTTCAGCGCTGGTCTTGCGATCGTCGGACACCACCAGGACGGGGACGGTGAGTGTTGACACCGCGCCTGCCGGCGGGATCTTCTCGATTGGCTTCTCCGACTCCGCCATCTCGAGCGTGAAGTTGAACGTGCTTCCGTAGCCGGCCTCACTCTGAAGCCACATTCGTCCGTTCATGAGGTCGACGAGGCGTTTCGCTATCGAAAGGCCGACGCCGGTGCCACCAGCGTGGCGGGAAAGCGACCCGTCGACCTGGGTGAACGTGTCGAAGATGGCGTCGCCTGCCTCGGCGGGTATGCCGATGCCGGTGTCCTGCACCGCAACGTGGATCCCCAGTCCAGGGGTCTCCGATGAGGGCATGACCCTGATCCACACCCCTCCCTTATCGGTGAACTTGATGGCGTTCGACACGAGAGCCGTGATCACCTGGCGGACACGGCCGGGATCCCCCACGACGGCGTCGGGCAGCACTTCGTCGACCCACATGTCGAAGTGCAGGCCCTTCTCCTGCGCCCGCGGGCGAAAGGTCTCAACGATATGGGCGATCGTGTTACGCAGGCTGAACGGCATCAGCTCGATGCCAAGCTCTCCAGACTCGATCCACGACAGGTCAAGGATGTCGTTGATGAGCGAGAGAAGCTCCTTGCCCGATGTTCTGATCATCTCGACCTGCTCCCGCTGCTCGGCCGGGAGCTCGGTCTCGAGCAACAACTCGCTGAGGCCCAGGATGCCGTTCATCGGCGTCCGCACCTCGTGGCTCATGTTGGTGAGGAAGTCGGTCTTGACCCTGGTTGCTTCCTCAGCAACGGCCTCTGCGCTGCGGCGTTGCTGGATCTCGGTTTCGAGAAGGGTGGAGGTGTTGGCCGACTCGTCATGATGGCGGTCGCGGAGCCACAGGGTTCCCACCATCTCAGCAACGGCGTCGAGCAGGCTGACGTCGGTCTCATCCCAGCCGATCTCAGTCGTAGCCGCAACGCCGAGGGTGCCGACCCATACTCCAGCGACCCTCACCGGAGCCAGCACACAACTGGCGAGATCCGTGCCTTCGATCACCTGCCGCTCGTCAGCACTGAGATCGGCTCTTGAGAAGGCCACGGTCTTACCTAGGCCCAGGCTTTCGGTGATCGATCCCATCTGATGCCAGGCGATGTCGGCGATATCTGGCCGGGCGGCGCCATCGGCGCCAACGCTCTCGACCACTTGGTGATCAGGCGATCGACTCACCAGAAAGGCGACTTCGTTCGGGGGTTCCGCGACGAAGGCAGTGAGGACGCTGCGAATGGCGTCTGCATCAGCCGGATGAACGAGAGCTCCAGCGCAGAACTTGAACGTGCGGAACGTTCGCTTGTAGCGATCAGCTTGATCTGATGGTGGGAGTGCCAGAGCGCCTCGACTTTGTTCTATTCGGTATCGGACGGTTCGAAGCGTGCTTTACGCAAACTCCAATCACGCCGACACTTGGTAACGAAGGGGCCTGGGCCTGGAGCCCGTCTACCCTCCCTCCGTGCCCGAGACCTTTACGACTCACGAGATCGCCGGCGGTGTCTGGGCCGCCGTTGCCCCGGGGACCGCGGGTCCGGCGGTTTCCAACGCCGCCATCATCGACCTCGGCAACAAGACCGTCGTCGTCGACACCTTCATGACCCTGCTGGCGGCCGAAGAACTCCAAACGGAGGCCCAGCGCTTGACCGGTCGTGGCCCTTACCTCGTCGTCAACAGCCACTGGCACTCCGACCACGTCTACGGCAACCAGGTCTTCGCCGATGCTCCCATCGCCGGGACGCGTCGCATGTTGGAGCTGATCATCGAAGACGCCTCGACGCGGAGCGATCTGGAGAACTATGCAGCGAGTCTCCGCACAACGGCTGCCGAGATCGCAGCCGCGGCCGACTCCCCTGACCAGGAGGGATTGGCGGCCGGCACGCTAGCTCTGGCGGAGGCCCTGGCAAGCACCGCGGACCGCTTCCAGCTGACCTTGCCTGACATTCTCATCGGCGATCGGCTCGACATCGAAGGAGAACGGACTCTGAGCATCATCCACTCCGGAAGTGGACACACCGAGAGCGACCTCTTCGTGCACATTGCCGAGAGCAACGTCGTCGTGGCCGGCGACCTGCTGTGGACCGGCATGCACCCCAAGACCAACGACGGCTTCCCTACCGAATGGGCGGCGTCCGTCGAGGCCATGGCGCAGCTGGCGCCCCGAGCGGTCATCGCCGGCCACGGTCAAGTCGGGACGCCCGCCGACCTCACAGCGATGAACCACTACATGCAGGAGATCGACCTCCTGGTGGCCGCCGTCCGCGCTGGCGACCTCGACCCAGCGACCGCCGACCCGCCTGCGGGGTCCGAGGATTGGCAAGGCCTCGGCCGCTTCCGAACGGGCCTGGCGAGTCTTGCTGCGGGATAAACGCTTCCCCTCTGGGGGAGCTGGCTGAGGTCTTGGGCCGAAGACTGAGGGGGATCATCGCGTGCATCAGCTCGCTCGCCTTGACGGTGCTGCAAGTGATGTTCCCCCATCCCCCTCGCTGCGCTCGGGTACTTCCCCCAGAGGGGGAAGGGTTGTTGCTACCGCTCCCTCGCTGCGCTCGGGTACTTCCCCCAGCGAGAGGGCGTGAGCGGGACGACGCCCCCTCCTAGCCTCCCGCGCCTCGCGAAGGCCCACGGCCTACGGCTTATGGCTTAAAGCGCAGCTGCCGCAGGCTGCTGCCTATCTGCCTTCCAGCCAGGTCCAGGCGTACTTGTCGTCTTCGCAGTCACGGGCGCCGGGGCCTAGCGACAGAGGACGGAAGGTGTCGACCATGACGGCCAACTCCTCGGTTGCCTCTTTGCCGATCGAGGCCTCGACGCTCCCCGGCTGAGGACCGTGGGTGTGGCCGCCTGGGTGCAACGACACCGAACCCTCCTCGATGCCGGATCCCGTGCGGCTCATGAAGTTGCCCTCGACGTAGAACAGCACCTCGTCGGAGTCGACGTTGGAGTGGTGGTACGGAGCCGGAATGGCGTCGGGGTGATAGTCGAACTTACGTGGCACGAAGCTGCAGATGACCAAGTTGGGACCCTCGAAGGTCTGATGGACCGGTGGTGGCTGGTGGATCCGACCGGTGATGGGCTCGAAGTCGTGGATAGAGAAGGTGTACGGGTAGACGCACCCGTCCCAGCCAACGACATCGAATGGATGATTGCTGTAGATGTAGCTCGAGGTGCCGGCGCGGGAGCGAACCAGAACTTCCACTTCCTCGCCTTCCTCCTGAACGAGCTCCTGGGGCCCCTTCAGGTCGCGCTCGCAATAAGGGCTGTGCTCCAGAAGCTGGCCGTTGCGCGAGAGGTACCGCCGCGGTGGACCAACGTGACCTCTGGACTCGATGGCCAGTGCCCGGAACTCGGTGTCCTCGTCGAGGTCCCAGCGATGGATGGTCGATGAGGGGATCACGACGTAGTCACCGTCGGTGAATCGCAGCCGACCGAAGGGAGACATCAGCGAGCCGCTCCCCTTCTCGATATAGACCACCTCATCACCAATGGCGTTGCGCGTCAGGCCGCTCGACTGGTCGCAGGCGACATAAGAGAGGTGAACGTCATCGTTGGACATCAGCAGATGACGGCCGGTGACGGGATCACCGCCCTCCTTGAGCTTGTGGGTTCGGAAGTGGCGGGGCCGCAGTGGATGGTTGGGGCTTGAGATCTGCTCCTCGATCTCGACCGACTCGATGGCGGTGATGGCAGTTGGCGGGTTGATGTGATACAGCAGGGCCGAGTCGTAGCTGAACCCTTCCTCTCCCATCAGCTCCTCGGTGTACAGCGAGCCGTCGGGTTGACGGAACTGCGTGTGGCGCTTCGGTGGGACCTCTCCGAGCTGTCTGTAGAAGGGCATGAACTCAACGATAGACCGGTACGATCGCCGCACACCAGGGAGGATCCATGACACGCTTGACAGCGCTTCTTGCCGTAATGGCACTCGTCGCCCTTGCCTGCGGCGACAGCGGTGAGAGCGAAACTGCTGGCTTCAGCCCAGGTGAGCAGTCTCTGTCTGACGCCATCAGGGACTCGATTCTGGAAGATCCTGAAGCCGACAGCCCCTTCGGCACCGACGAGGCCACTTGCGTTGGCGACGAGGCCGTCAAGGCTTTCGGCGTCGACGGGCTCCTCGAGCTGGGCATCACGGTCGACAACGCTGACCCCGGGGACGCTTTCGAAGGTGCCAGCGACGAGCAGATCGACAAGGTCATCGACGTCACCCTTGGCTGCGTCGACTTCGCCAAGGCCTTCGTTGATGCTGCGGCGGGTGATATCAGCCAGGAGTCGGCACAGTGCCTCGGCGATGGCCTTGAGGCGGAGGGATTGCTCCGACCTCTCGTCAAGGCCGGGTTCACCGACGAGGAGTTCGACATCACCGACGACCCGGAGTCGGGCGCCAAGTTCTTCGAACTCATCGTGGGTTGCCTGTCGGCAGAGGAGCTCGCCAGCCTCGGCTCAGACGGCTAGAGCCAGCGAGCCTTGCTGGACCGCGGCACAGCTATGGTCGCTCTCATGCATGACGACCTCTCCCAAGCGATCGACGACCTGTTCCCTTCTGTCCGTGCCGACTACGAACGGCTGATCCGCATTCCTTCTGTTAGCGCTCCCGAATACGACCCGACGGGGGTGCGGGCATCGGCCGAGCTGACAATGGAGTTGCTGGAGGAGGCAGGCGTTGGCGGCGTGCGAACTCTCCACGTGGAGGGCTGCGATCATCCGGCGGTATACGGCGAGATCTCCGCACCAGACGGTGCCCCGACGGTGACGCTGTACGCCCACCACGACGTTCAGCCAACGGGGCCGTTGGACGAGTGGGACAGCGAGCCGTTCGAGCCAAGCGAACGCGACGGTCGTATCTACGGCCGGGGCACCTCCGACGACAAGTCGGGCATCGCCATACACCTCGCCGCCATCAGGGCCCACGGCGGATCGCCGCCGGTCGGCATCAAGCTCTTCATCGAAGGTGAGGAGGAGAGCGGGTCAGAGCACCTCGATGACTACATGCGGGTCCATGGCGAACTGCTGGCCTGCGACGCAATCGTCATCGCCGATTCTGGCAACTGGCGGACGGGGCAACCGGGTCTCGCCACCTCTTTGCGCGGGCTCGTCGACCTGATCGTCGAGGTAAAGACACTCCGCTACGCGGTTCACAGCGGAGAGTTCGGAGGCGCCCTCCCCGATGCCCTTACCTCAATGAGCCGCATGCTGGCCTCCCTTCACAATCCCAACGGAGAGGTGGCGGTGGTTGGCCTCGTCTCTGGGGAAGCTGATCCGCTCGACCTCACCGAAGAGGAGCTGCGGGCTCAGTCGGGCGCCCTCGAAGGCGTTGAGCTCATCGGCGAAGGCTCGCTCACCTCGCGAATGTGGACAAAGCCGTCCATCTCCGTGCTGGCCATCGATGCTCCTCCCGTGGCGGAGGCCATCAACCAGCTCGTCGCCTCCGCCCGAGCCAAGATCAGCCTGCGGCTCGCACCCGGCGATGACCCGCAGCGTGCGGTCGAGGCCCTTACGGCCCACCTCGAGGCCAATGTTCCGTGGGGGGCGCAGCTCAAGGTGACGCCGGGAAGCCTGGGCCAGCCCTATTCCCTCGAGACCACCGGGCCCTACTTCGATGCCTTCCGCACCGGGTTCGAGACGGCTTGGGGCAAGGAAGCGGTGAACATGGGCGTCGGCGGCTCCATCCCCTTCGTCGCCGCCTTCGAGGCGATACATCCCAACGCCACCGCCTTGCTAACTGGGGCTGCCGACGACAAGAGTCGGGCCCACGGCCCCAACGAGAGCGTCGACATCACCGATCTTCGCAACTCGATGTTGGCCGAGGCCGTCGCCTTGCGTCTCATGGCCGGCTAGGCATTGCTCATCGGGCTGCTCGCAATTGCCACAGCGTCAGCGCTATACGCGCTCTACCTAGAGGTGAAGCGCGGACGATCCTTCTTGAAGCTGGCTGAGTGGCTGAAGGCCGAGCGGCCTTCCGAGTGGGAATCGGCCCAGGGCATCGGTCGACGACCCAATGTCGAGGACTCTGTCGCCAAGCTGCGCCGCGGCCGACTGTCCGCAGACGACGAGTTCCTGTCACGGCACGACGCCGCCACCAGGGACGGACGAAGGAAGTTGATCGCTCTCATCGTCACCGGGTCGGCGATCGTTCTCCTGTTGGCCGGCATGACCTTCTTCGGCTCGAGCTTCTGAAGGCCAGACGGCGATCGGCAGCCCCCCTCCCCCTGGAGGGGGGCTAGCCGATGGGCTTTACGCCGCGGGCGGCGGCTTCGGCGGTTTGGGCGATCCGCTTGGCTCGGGTCTCGGGTCGCTTGGCCTGTTTGACCCACAGCAGGATTCCCTGCTTGGCCGAGTTGCCGAAGTCCTCATAGGTCTGACGAGCCCCCTTGTGTTGCCCAAGGGCCTCAGCAAGGTCCTTGGGCACCACCAGAGCCTCGACTTCGTCGAGGAACTCCCAGGCCCCGTTCTCCTTCGCCACCTCAACGGCGCGCAGGCCGGCCTCCGTCATCTTGCCTTGCTTGATCAAACGGGCGACACGCTTCTTGTTGGCTCCGTTCCACAAACCGGTCGGCTTGCGGCGCGAGTAGTACTGGCGGTACCGCTCGTGGTCCATGCTCTGCACCTTGGAGTCAACCCACCCGAAGCACAGCGCCTCCTCGACCGCGTCCTCGTACGGCACCGTGGTCTTGCCGGTGGCCTTCTTGTACGAGACGAGCCAGATGGAGTCCCGCGTACCGGCGTTGGCCTCCAGCCAGGCCCGCCACGACTCGCGATCTGCCGCATACACCTGGTCGTCTATGCCGGGAACGGTCTTGAACGGAGGCATCGCCTCCTCTGTCTAGCGGCCTGAGGAGCGCGAGTCCGTCGGTGGTGTGTAATCGGGATGGAGCTTCACGGCCTCGTCGACCTCTTCTGGGGTGAGGAGTGCCGTAGTGACCAGGCTGCTCACTGCACCCCCCGATGCGAACGCGGCCGCCAGTCCGGCCATGGCGACGTTGCTCGGCATCTCCAAGATCCCCACGACGTCGGAGTGTCCAAAGGAGAAGTAGTACCCCTCGAGCTTCCCGCCCATGCTCTCAACGGCTTTCTTGACCGCGAGGTGACGGCGCGAACCGCCTTCTTCGACAACTCCCGCCATGCCCGAGGCCGAAAGACTTCCCTGCACCATGTACTTGGGCATATGCCCTCCTTCTGTTGGAGGCCCAACCTAGACGAAGGAGGTCCCGAGAGACGTCAGATTCCTCCCCGATCAGGTCAACGATGGGCAACCTCATTGCAGGGATCGACTGGCGACGCAACGGCGTTGCGAACCCTCCCAGCTACCGTTTCTGCATGAAGCTCCCCTCGGCCGTCGTGGCTCTACTGCTGTTCGCCGCTGCCTGCAGCGATAGCGGAACAACAACCTCGACCACACAGTCCCCGGAGGCGGCCCCACCATCGACCACAACAACGACTGTGGCAGCGACGATCGCTCCCAAGACCTCTACAACACCGACAACAACCACAGTCGCTCCCAATCCCTTCGCTCGCCCGGAGTGGATGGGGACAAGGCTGCTGGTGCTGCGCGAAGACGGCTTCGGGGAGATCCCGCCGACCCCCCCGGAGTTCGACCCGAGAGCGCTGGAGACTCTCGACCTGCTGCCACCGCCGCCCGACGACCAGTTCGCGTCCACCCTGGGGCCTGTCCCCGCCGACGTGCTAGCCCGCAGCTCGTGGGTAGAGGAGTGCCCGGTCACCCCAGAGCAGCTGTCGTATGTCACGGTGACCCATTGGGGCTTCGACGAGCGATACCACACCGGAGAGATCATCGTGAACGCCGAAGTCGCCGAGGAGATTGTGGCTGTTTTCGGTCAGCTGCACGCCGCCCAGTTCCCAATCGAGCAGATGAGGGTCATTAGGAAGGAAGAGATCGACGCCCACCCCACGGGCGATTGGAACGACACCACTTCATTCGTGTGTCGGCCTGCGGTGGGATCAGGCAACTGGTCTCAGCATGCCCTCGGACTCGCCATCGACATCAATCCCTTCCATAACCCGTATCTGAAGGGAGATCTGGTGCTACCGGAGCTGGCCTCCGCCTACCTCGACCGCGCCGACCAGCGCCAGGGAATGGTCGAAGCAGGCGACGCCGTCTACCGAGCCTTCACCGACATCGGTTGGGGATGGGGCGGCCAGTGGAACAGCCTCAAGGACTGGATGCACTTCAGCCGCAACGGTCACTAGGCAGCGACCCGACGCGAGCAGCCCCCAGCTACGGACCCCCTACAACGACGGCTGGCCTGGCCGGCACAGCGGGTAATCAGGAACGCCGCCCGAAAGGCCACTGCCTGGTGGCTGCGCATCAATGCGACGAAGGCATCGCGGTGTCGCCGGCCTGGGCCCGTCGGATCAGGTCTTGTTCTGCCATGGACGCATCATTACTACACCGCCGGCTCGACATCGGTTCCAACAACGCTGAGAGCGCGAAAAACGGACCCCGCTTTCGGTCCTCTTCAGCCACGGAGCGCGTTAGTGTCGGAGGAAGTTTGAAGACCTCAGTGAATATCTCGCTGTTCGTGGCTCCCGGCACCACTCAGGGTGTACCGGAATCCTTTTTCGCCACCAAGCACAACCCGCAGAGGTCCGGTGTCCCCGGACCTCTTTCCAATTGGAGGTTCCTTACATGACGGCTGTCACATCGCGTCGCCTATGGGCGATTCTCATCTCGCTGGCCCTTGTGCTAAGCGTCCTGGTCACGGCGCCCGGCGCCGAGGCCAACCACAGCAACCAAGGCAAGAGGGGCGACAACCCCGGACGGGGGGCCGAGCATTCGCGCGAAGTGAATCTCCAGATCCTTTCCATAAACGACTTCCACGGCAACATCGCCACGACTTCAAGCGCCTTTGGTGGCGTCGGTCGCGCCGATTACCTCGCCGCCAACATGCGGGCTGCGGAGGCCGGAGTCGACAACTCGATCATCGTCTCGGCAGGCGACCTCATTGGCGCCTCTCCGCTCATCTCTGCCCTCTTCCACGACGAGCCCACCATCGAGGCGATGAACCTCATCGGTCTCGACATCAATGGCGTTGGCAACCATGAATTCGACGAAGGCGGCGCCGAGCTGCTGCGCATGGCCAACGGTGGATCCCACCCGGATGACGGTGACCTCGACGGCGACGGGTTCGGCGGTGCCGACTTCGAGTTCCTCGCCGCCAACGTCGTTAGCGAAGCAACCGGTGAGACGATCTTCGCCCCGTATACGATCAAGAAGTACCAGGGCGTCAAGGTGGCCTTCATCGGCATGACCCTCGAAGGAACGCCAAGCATCGTGACGCCGTCAGGCGTTGCCGGGTTGACATTCCTCGATGAGGTAGAGACCGTCAATGCGTTGATCCCCGAACTCCAGCACAAGAACATCGAAGCCATCGTCGTGCTGATGCACCAGGGCGGTTTCGCCAGCGAAGGTGGCGGCGACGGCGACGGGTGCGGAACTCTTTCCGGACCGCTCTATGACATTGTGGCTGGCCTTGACGACGCGGTAGATCTCGTGATCGGCGGCCACAACAACCAGAGGTTCGCCTGCATGGACGTCGAGGGGAAGGCCGTCACCATGGCGTACCACTCGGGTCGGATGTTCACAGACATCGACGTGACCCTGAACCGGGTCACCAAGGACATGACCGTTCGATCGATCGACAACCTGGAGAACTTCCAGGAGGGCGTCACGCCCGCAGCTGACCTGACGGCGCTGATCGATAAGTACGCCGAGCTATCGGCGCCGCTGGCCAATGCAGTCATCGGAACAGTCACGACCGACGTCACGGAGACCAACAATGCCGCCGGTGAGTCAGCTCTGGGTGACGTCATCGCCGACGCCCAGTTGGCAGCAACCATGAGCGCGGGCACGGGAGCTGCCGTGGCTGCATTCATGAACCCAGGAGGTATCCGCGACGACATCTTCTTCGCCGAGATCTCGGGCGGTGAGGCGCCAGGTGAATTCACTTATGGCGAGGCATTCAGCGTTGAGCCATTCGGTAA
>Ga0224508_10001425_pt1 | contig 21527 bp, 17 predicted proteins | sample SF_Jan12_sed_USG_4_FD_170157 | JGI IMG/M metagenome (GOLD analysis project Ga0224508, IMG submission 170157) | Sediment microbial communities from San Francisco Bay, California, United States - SF_Jan12_sed_USGS_21 | ecosystem: Environmental > Aquatic > Marine > Sediment | place: USA... | reverse complement strand
CAGTGCACGACGAGCGCGTCGGTCTGGCCGCCGCGGTGTTCGGACTGCTTGAAGTAACGGAATGGCGTATTGCCGGCCATCGCCCAGCCGGCATGGTAGTGCGGATAGGTATTCTCGCGGCCCCAGTCTTCCTGGTTTTTGAGGTTGGCTTCGAGCGGCGTCTGAAGTCCGTTGAGGACATACGTCTCGTTGAACGTCCCGGCCAGACCGCCTTCGCCGGAGGCGCCGTTATCTGCAGTGACGAAGATGAGCGTGTTATCAAGCTCACCGATGCGTTCCAGCTCAGAGACTACGCGACCGATCTGAAGATCGACCCATTCCATCTGTGCGGCAAATACTTCCATCTGCCTGGCGTAAAGCGCCTTCTCTTCGTCAGGTAACGAATCCCAGGCCGGTATCGCATCGATGCGTTCGGTTAGCTTTGTCCCTTCGGGAACGATTCCCAAAGCGATTTGACGTTCGAGGATTTGCTCGCGCGCCTTGTCCCAGCCCATGTCGAATTTGCCTTTGTACTTGTCGATATGACTATCCGGGGCATGGTGAGGGGAGTGCATCGAACCCGACGCCCACAGCATCATGAACGGCAGGTCGGGCTTGATGGACTTGTGACCTGTTATCCAATCAATGGCTCGATCCGCAAGGTCTTGATCGAGATGCACCGACTTGTGGTACGGCTCCGGCGTGTGATCGTTCCACATGACCGGCACGAACTGATGCACGTCGGCCGCCATGAATGTGTATGCGTGCTGGAAGCCTTCACCGCTCGGCCAGCGGTCGAATGGACCGACCTGCGATACTTCGTAAAGCGGCGTGTGATCCCATTTGCCGAGCGCGTAGTTGACGTACCCCTCTGCCTCAAGGTAATTCGCAACGGATTTCGCGGATTCCGGCATCATCGCGTTGTAGCCCGGGAATCCCATCGCCGTTAACGCGTGGCTGCCCAAGCCGATGGAGTGCGGATTGCGTCCAGCCATGAGTGTGGCGCGCGATGGTGAACAAAGCGCTGTGGTGTGGAAGTTGTTGTAACGCAGTCCGTTATCGGCGAGTTGGTCGATGTTCGGCGTCTCGATAAGGCCGCCGAAACTCTCGACCTGTGCGAAGCCGACATCATCGAGCAGGAAGATGATGACATTCGGGGAGCCTTCCTGTGGCCGATGCTCAGGTGGCCACCATTCCTGAGAGTCTTCATAGCTCTCGGCAATGACGCCGCCGAAACCTTCGACGTTCTTGGTTTTGACACCGGTATCAGAGACTGAAAACTCTTCAGTGGCAGACGAATCGTCACTGGTTGTTTCTGTGGTAGTCTCGCCGCCGCAAGCAGACAACGCGAGGGTAAGCATAAAAGTACTTATATATTTCATAGATATTCCCTGAGAAAATCGCGGTTCAAATTTGGGCATGTAAGCCTCCGACAGCTGGTCGTTCTTGTTTCGAATCTGCGGAAGCACTGATTCGGGCGGCACAAGGTAACGAAAATCTTGGAATTAGTCTAATATCGCTCACGCGCGATCAAATCGTAGCTAATAAGTATTTGATAAGAACAGGAAAAAGGAAGAATAATGAAACGCAATTACCGTCTCATCTTCACTTCATCATTCGTTCTGGGGCTTCTGAGCGCATCGCTAACCGCGAATGCCCAGATTCCGCCACCGAAGGACCCTTCGGATCTGCTGTCCGGTTCTTACACCGGCACGAGCTACTCGCCTTATGCGGGGAGAAATTTTCCCACGTTCCCGCTGTGGGGCGACACACACCTGCATACGGGTAACTCCTTCGACGCGGGTGCGTTTGGTGCCCGGCTTACTCCTGCGGATGCGTATCGTTTCGCGCGGGGTGATGAGGTTGTTGCGTCCACCGGTACCCCAGTAAAACTTTCCCGACCGCTCGACTGGCTGGTTGTTTCTGATCATTCAGACAACGTCGGTTTTTTCATGGATCTCTTCGCCGGTAAGCCCAATATCTTGTCTGATCCAAAAGGCAAAGACTGGTACGACCGAATTAAGGCGGGCGATGGGCCTGCCGTGGCCTACGAGATGATTGGCCTGTTTGCCAACGGCAAGTTCCCGGATTCCCTGATGTACTGGCCGAACAAGCCGGAGTTCAAGTCCGTGTGGCAGCGGAATATAGAAGCCGCCGAGCAGTACAACGATCCGGGTAATTTTACGGCGTTCATCGGCTACGAGTGGACGTCTCTCATTACAGGCAACAATATGCATCGCGTCGTGATCTATCGCGACGGCGCGGACAAGGCATCACAGATGGTGCCGTACACGACTTACGCACCTTACGGCAGTATTAACCCGCGTGACCTGTGGAAATGGCTCGAGTCGTACGAGACGAAAACCGGTGGCGATGTCCTGGCACTCGCGCATAATGGCAATTTGGCCAACGGCATCATGTTCCCGGTACGGGCGCAGTACGATGGAAAGCGCCTCGACAAAGAGTACGTCGAGCAACGCATAAAATGGGAACCGCTCTATGAAGTGACACAAATCAAGGGCGACGGCGAAGCGCATCCCTACCTGTCACCTGAAGATGAATTTGCCGATTACGAAAACTGGGACATTGGCAATCTCGATGAAGTGCCCACGGTGAAAACGGATGACATGCTGGCGGGCGAGTATGCTCGTGAAGCGCTGAAGAACGGATTGGTGCTGGAGGCAAAGCTCGGAACCAATCCTTACAAGTTCGGTATGGTGGGCTCAACAGACAGTCACACCGCCCTGGCGACAGCGCAGGAAGACAACTTCTTCGGTAAACATACCGGCGCTGAACCGAAACCAGGACGTATGGAGCATCCGTTTTTGTCGAACGACAAAGGCACGATCATGGGCTGGGGCATGGTGTCTTCTGGACTGGCGGCCGTTTATGCGATGGACAACTCACGTGCATCGCTTTTTGATGCGATGGCGCGCAAGGAGGTTTATGCAACGACAGGCAGTCGAATGATGGTCAGGTTTTTCGGCGGCTGGGATTACACCGATGCCGATATGGCCAGCCGCAACCCGGCGTTTGCCGGTTACCAGAAAGGCGTTCCCATGGGCGGCGACCTCCCGGCTCATGCCGGCAGCGGCGCACCGACGTTCATGGCTTTCGCGCTCAAGGACCCGATTAGCGGGAATCTGGATCGTATTCAGATCGTCAAAGGCTGGGCGGATAGCCGGGGCAATACGCACGAGAAAGTTTACGATGTTGCCTGGTCCGGTGATCGGGCTCCTGGCGCTGATGGAAAGTTACCGCCTGTAGGCAATACGGTCGATGCAAAGACGGCGAATTTCACGAATACGATTGGTGCATCGGAGCTCGGCACGGTATGGACCGATCCCGACTTCGATCCCCAACAGTCAGCTTTTTATTACGCTCGAGTCATAGAGATACCGACGCCGCGCTGGTCGACGATCGAAGCATTCCGTTTTGGCATTCCGATTCCCGAGGGTGCGCCGGTGTCCACACAGGAGCGAGCATACACTTCGCCGATCTGGTACACGCCATAGTCGCGGTGAGAATAGACAAGAATGTAGTGTCCGGTTGTCAATCAAACTGGACTAGGAATCAGGTACTTTTTTCTTGAGGAAACGAAACAATGAACATTAAGATTTTCTTGACGCTGCCCGTATTCATGCTGACGTTAGGCGGGACAACTGTCAAAGCGGATTCTCACATGGAGGCCGTACTGACCCAGAAAGAAATTGCAGCCGCAAAAGAGTTGGTAGAAACCAAGAGAAATATGGCGGTTATTGTCAATCTCGACCTGAGCGAAGATGAAAGCGCGGAGTTCTGGCCTCTTTACGAAGAGTACCGCCAGAAAGTCCACAGCGTGCGTGAGCGCAAGCTCTCGCTGATCCATGATTATGCGACCCGATATCGAGCCGATACGGTTGACGACGAGTTCGCCGATAAGGCTATCAAGGATGCACTCAAGATCCAGATCGATACTGCGAAAATCCGCCAGAAATACTGGAAGAAATTTCAGCGCATCATCCCGGCGACGAAAGCCGCACGCTTCTATCAGCTTGAAAACAAGATGGACGCCGAGATCGATTACGTTCTGGCCGGTGGTGTCCCGCTGATCGAGACGAAATAGCGCTGAGTGTCCCCTGAGTTTTCGCCGAATCAGCTCAGCCGGTCCCCGAACTTCGGGCAACCGGAGATTTGCTGACGCAAAGTGGATAGAAACAGCCGGAACATCAGGCAGGGTTAGTACGAACATCTCGCATAGGAAGCAAATGCAGGAATCGCCGAGGCGGGCTGTACAGCGGGCGTGCGCCCTGCAAAAATACTGAAGCAAAACAAGAACATCGATAATCCATAACAAAAGGATAAATCAGGTGATTACTCGAGATAAGAACCCAATCATCGTGTTCAAAAAAGCGATAGCCATCGTCTTTGGATTCCTGCTTGCCGGAGCGGCTTTGAGTGACGACCTGACCGGAGAAGATGAATTCTTGTGCGCATCGGCGAATGTAATCGTGTGCCTGGACGATGGTTCATGTGTGTCCGCGTCGCCATGGGAACTCAATGTTCCTCAATTTATTAATGTTGACATGAAAAAGCGCAGCCTTTCGACCACGAAAGCCAGTGGCGACAACCGCGTTACGGTGGTCGATAACGTGCAGCGTTCCGATGGTCGCCTGTACCTTCAAGGCATAGATCGTGGCAGGGCCTACACTTTTGTCATCGACGAAGAGACCGGCTTTCTTACCGTCGTTGTTGCACGCGATGATCTGACCGTATCGGTTTTCGGCGCGTGCACCCCGACGCCATAATCTTGGAGATGTCAAGATGAAGTTCGTAATTATGGGCATTGTGCTAATGGGCATACCTCTTGCAAGTACGATGGCTCAGCAGGATTCTGGCGGTAAAACGCTGGCCGCCACGATCGAAGTGTACGTGTTCCCCGGGAAGGGCCAGGACGCGGCACAGCAATCGACGGACGAGGTTGAATGCTATAACTGGGCAACGTCGAATGTCGGCAGCGATCCGTTTGAGCTCAGTAAACAGCAGGCCGCGCAACAACAAGACACTGAAGCTGCCAAGCAAAGTGCGGCTCAGTCCGGCCAGGGTGCGGGCGCTCGTGGCGCTGTCAAAGGCGCAGCGGCCGGAGCGCTGATTGGCGAGATCGCCGATGACGATGCCAGCAAAGGAGCCGCGTATGGTGCAGCGGCCGGATTAATCGCCGGACGGCGCAGGGGCCGTGCAGCCAGCCAGCAGGCGCAAGCTCAAGCCGAACAGCAAGGTCAGGCGCAGCAGCAAGCCACTCAGGAGCAGATTAACAACTTCAAGAAAGCCTTCAGCGTTTGCCTCGAAGCGAAAGAATACATGGTGAAGTACTGACGTTGACGCATTTCTTATCGGGGCGTATCGCAAATGCTGCGTTGAAGCTGGCGATATGTTGCGCGTCGTTGATCGTCATGACGGCGGCAGTCGCGGAGGAAGGCGTCGAGACAGATGATGTCGCTGCCGACCTGATTCCATTCCCGACATACGGGAAGATAAACTGGCGCTAAAGCTTCAGGAACGAAACTGGTTCATCGTCCCCATTCCCGTGCCAGCCGGACGGCTGAACTCTGTGGTATTTGTGACTCGCTGCTCATCTTTGCTGTTGATACGACCAATCGTCTGCATTACCAGGAGCGGTTGCCAGCAACAAAGCACTTGCAGACAATGCAGCGAGCAAACTTTGATTGTCTATTTTCATTTCACTAGCAGTTCGTTGGTTTGTTTATTTCTTGAACTACAAACGGGCGGTATGCGGAGCCGCAGATGACCTGAGCTTCAGCTACTTGTAATACCAATGGTCGGTCGTATCCGCTATCCGCTTTGCGACAAAAGCGGTGTAGCACAGCCTGATCGCAGCGTCTGTAACAGCAGCATTCCTGAACGTAATTGAGGCGGTACTAGGCGCTGGTGCCGCCGAGTTGCATTGAGTAAAGCGCCACGAAGACCACTAGTAAGAGCCAGTTGAGGATGGCTGAGACCGCGTGGATTTTCGGGTTCGTTCTGACTCGCAATACCAGAGCGTTTGCCAGAAACGCTATCAGCATCGGCAGCGTCGGTGCAAAAAAGCCTCGCAGAATCGGCGATGTAAAAATTGCCCATAGCCACGTAAGTATGAGCACTGTCGAATAGGTTGGTCGCGTTGAGAGGTAGTGTTTTCTCAGATCGATGCCGTCGTCAGCGATATCCGGAATAAGGATGGCAGTCGCTACAAACAACAATACTGGACCGGTCAGCAGATACAGGTAAGTAAGAAAATTGATGGTCGGCGCGCCGCGTACGCTCCATAGCGACCACCACAGCAATATATGCAGCAGGAACTGGAAGCCGGCGGATAACGTAAAGATCCAGTAGTGGGTCAATCGCAGCGACTGTCGGCGCCGCAGATATTCCGCGAAACCCGTCAACCACCGTACGATGCCGAGGCCGTTGACCACGGCAGCCAGCGTGATGATGAAGGCGAATGAGGCGAATTCGACGGGCAACGGACGTCAGAAATTGAACTTGAGGAATACGAGCCCGCCCGTGTACTGTCAGTCGAGCGCCCCGCTGAATCCGCCCTTTGTGGCATCAATATCGATTTTCACGCTATTGATACCGAGGCCGATCGACAGCTTGTCGAGCACCCTGTAGTCGATACCTGCGTAAACGTCGACGAATGATCCATCGACATCGTTGTACTCGACGAAGAAGAACTCGCCGCTCGCCCGGAAAGTCCAGCGATCGGAGAGCTTGCGTTCGCCCCTGAGGCCGATTACGGGCAGGGGTGCCGTAATATCGCCGACTTCGGCCTGCCCCAAGGTTTGTTCCGCGAGGCTCGCCCGCGCATCGGCTACCTACAAGCCGGCTGTCGCACCCAGGTAGCTGTCGTTGCTTTCGAGGAACGAGTATGTGTACGCTGCCTTATATATTTCCAGATCAATATCGGTTTCCACCACGGTGTCGATGGTGTACAGGGTGTCGCCCCACTGGATATCTCGGGTGATCTGCCTGGAACCCGTGCGAGACAGGTCGAACACGCTGAAATCGATGCGGTGGCGTTTGCTGAAGCGAACATAGCCATCGACCCGGAATACGGTATCGGAAGTATCCAGGCCAAGGTCGTCCTCCAAGTTGACAGGGGTTCCGTTGCCGGCGGACCCATCGAGCTGGGTGTCGCTATCACGGTCAGTAATAAATGCGCCGAGACTCAGGCTGAATCGATCGCCCTGGTGGCTATCTGCCGCCGCGGCGCTGCTGAGCGTGACCAGAGTTAACAGAAATAGTCGGTACATTTTTGACCCCGGAGATGAAACTTTTATTTGTCGCTGTTGATCAAATTCAGCCACGATGACTGCGGTGGATTGTATTGGCCACAATCAAATTTCGAGTATCATAACGCGAAGTCCAGCGTGCACAGAGAAAAAAATAGGAGGATCACGAAAGCTTATTTCGCCATCGCTCTGGGGGCTGTCATGCCGAGCGCTTGTGCATAGACTTCATAAAGCGACGTACGATCACGATGCCAATCATGACTCCTCCAGCTATCAGACGTTTGCATGGATTTTCAAGAAACCAATGAAAGTCGGATCGACGGTTAACGCGCCGAAAGCGCTGGTTGAGCCGCGCATCATGTCGCGGATTCGCGACGCTCTGATCGCCAACGAGAATATGCAGGCGAAAATAAACGGCGCGGTGGCGGCGATCCTCGCCGAGTTGCTGCCGCAATGATTCCAGCTAAATGGATTGAGCCTGACCCAATGAGACGAATCTGCAGCGGGCTATGCATCGTCCTCGTAATGCAGTGCGCTGGACCGGCGCACGCTGAGAGCAATTCAAATGAGTGGCAGTATCGACTCACGCCCTATTTGTGGCTGCCGACGATCGATGGAACCGTAAAGTACAGCCTGCCGCCGGGCGGTGGTGGCAGCCCGAGCGTGTCAGTCGGGCCGACAGACTGGCTGGATCTCCTGAACTTCGGCGCCCTGGTAAGCGGCAGCGCAAGAAAAGGCCGGTATTCGATATTTTCTGATTTTGTGTATTTAAGTATGACATCCAAGAACGATGGCAGGGTCGAATCGGTCGAGGATACGGTTACTGTACCCGGTACCCGGATACCAATTCCGATAAACGCCGGTCTCAATCTGAACACCCGCACGGACCTGGATGGGCTTACCTGGATGATTGCGGGCGGCTATGCATTGAATGAGACGGAAACCTCTGCGCTTGACATCTTTGCTGGCGTGCGGTTCTTCGGCGTCGATGTGTCGACGAGCTGGAATCTGACTGCTGATATTACGACGCCCGGGGGCGGCGTGGTGCTGCCGGCGCAGGGCAGCATCGGGAGCGACACGGACCTGTGGGACGGCATCGTCGGCATACGCGGGCATTTTGCAGTCGGAGACGGCAACTGGTCCGTGCCGTATTATTTCGATGTCGGTGCGGGCGATTCCGAGCTGACCTGGAATGCGATGACAGGATTGTCGTACGAGTTCGGCTGGGGCGACTTGATCTTTGTGTATCGGCACCTTGAATATGATCAGGATTCCGATAGCCTCCTGCAGGGCTTCAGCTTTAGCGGCCCGGCAGTCGGGGCGAGATTTCGTTTTTGAAGGAGCAATAATCATGACAAAAAGTAAAGCCCTTTTTGCAGTCTCAGCAATTGCGGTATTCCTCAGTGGATGCGCAACGGGATTCAAGGCGACTCACGATCACGATCCGGAGCAGGACTTCAGTGCATATCGAACATTTGCCTGGATTGCAGAACGCCCGATGAGAGTCGGGGCAACATCTGTTGTCCCCAATCCATTGCTAGAGCCGCGAATCATGTCGGCGATCAGCGATACGTTGGTGGCAAAAGGTTACACGAAAGTTGACGAGGCGAAATCCGCTGATTTCGTATTGTCCTTTACGGTGGGCTCGAGAGAAGAGATAAGGGTTGATTCCTATCCGAGCATGGCGGGAGGATACGGAGCTTACGGGCGCGCGGGCCGCTGGGGTGGCGCGTACTACGGTTATGGTACGGATACAACCGTAACCCAATACACACAGGGGGTGCTGGCCATCGATATTTTCGATATTAAAGAGCGTCGACCCGTGTGGCACGGTGTGGCATCAAAGTCCATCAGCGAATCCGATCGTGAAGACGTTGCCGGGACGATCAAAGCAGCGGTAGATGCTATCCTTGCCGGTTTCCCCCCGACGTAGCCGCCTGTATCGGCAAAAAAGGAAACAGGAATAGTGAACGTGGCCCACCGATCTCTGATCGTCGCTTTGTCTGCGACGTTGGTTTTGCTTTGCGGCATGGCACCTTTATCTGCACAGGAAACGGAAACCACAACCGCCGCGACGCAAGAAAGCCCGGTGTCGTTTCCGCGCGAAGTCAAGGGAGAATCGGGAACCGTCGTTATTCACACACCGCAGATAGATACCTGGAAGGACTTTGCTTCTGTCGAGGCGCGCGTAGCGATTGAAGTGACACCTGCCGGTGAAGACGAAGCGGTCTATGGTGTTGCCGAGTTCAGTGCTGACACCGATCCGAACCTCGAGTTACGTGTCGTGGCCGTGGAGAACATGAAGATATTGGCGACCAGCTTTCCGGTGGCCGATAACGCCCGGCGCGAACAGCTTGATAAGATCTTTCGAACAACAATCGTGCCGAAGACGCAATATGTGCCGCTCGATGTAATCCTGACCTACATCGCACCGGAGGCCAAATTGGCGGAAGTTCCAGGGCTTTCTTTCGAGCCCCCACCTATTTTTTACTCGAGTACGCCGGCTGTCTTGGTGATCACTGACGGCGAGCCGCTGCTTGCACCAGTAGACGATACGAAACTGCAATATGCGATCAACACGAACTGGGATCTTTTCAGACACAAGGAAAAGTACTGGTATCTGCGCAACGAGTCTCGTTGGCTCAAGAACAAAAACTTAAGTGGCGAATGGAAATACGATGACTCTTTGCCGGGCGACTTCAAGAAACTGCCGGAAGACGGAAACTTTACTGACGCCAAGGCAGCGATACCGCCGAAAAAGGACGACAAAGACGAACCAACGGTATTCGTAAGTGATCGGCCCGCCGAGCTGATCTTGATCGACGGCGCGCCGCTTTATCGAACCGTGGGCGGTCCGGGCCTCGAGTATGTGGACGACACGGAAAGCGACCTTTTCCGTTACGAGAAAAAGTTTTATTACCTGGTATCAGGGCGCTGGTTCAGGGCAGGCACGCTGCGTGGCCCGTGGGTGTTCGTCAAGGATTTACCGGACGCATTTGCCACCATCCCGGCGGACCACAAAAAAGGTCATGTGCTCGCCGCCGTGCCTAACACAGATGAAGCGCGGCTCGCAGCGCTTGAAGCGTCGATTCCCCGAAAGGCAGCGATCAGCAGGGATGCAGGCAAGAACGTAAGCGTGTATTACCAGGGCGAGCCGCAATTTGAAGCCATACCGGGCACCATCGACGTGGAGCGGGCAATCAACAGCTCGAACGACATCGTGAAGGTAGGAGCCGAATACTACCTTTGCGATAACGCCGTCTGGTACGTATCAAGGCAAGCGGATGGCCCGTGGGAAGTCGCTGACAAGATCCCGGCGGTGATCTATACGATTCCGCCGTCGTCACCCTCGTATCATGTAACCCACGTCCACGTGTACGAAGACGAATCCGATTCCAGCTCGGTATCGACCGGCTACACCAGTGGTTACTTCGGGGTTACCGTTGCCTTCGGTGTCGCGATGTACGGCAGCGGCTGGTATTACCCACCGTACTATGGACACTATCCCTATTACGGCTATCCGCACTACCCCTACTACTATCCCTATCCCTACAGTTACGGTGCGTCCGCCTGGTATAACCCGAATACCGGCAAGTACGGCCGCTCGGCCAGCGTTTACGGACCGTATGGTGGTTATGGGCGCGGCGCATCCTACAATCCGCAAACCGGAGCTTACGCTCGTGGCGCCGCCGTGTGGGACAACGATGAAATAGCGGGATCTGCAATTGGCTACAACCCGCGGACGGGCACCGGCGTTGCCACGAACCGTTATGCCAACGAGCATGGTGGCTGGGGCGAGTCGCTCGTCACACACAATGACAAGTGGATGGAGACCCAGAGTCAGTGGGATGCGGACTCACGCTCGACACAATTCAGGACCTCGGAGGGAACCACAGGACAGATAGAGCGACAGCAATACGGCGAGGGTGTTGTCGGTTCGGGCGAGTTTCAGCGGGGCGATCAGTCACTCACGACCAAGTCTGCCCGTGGTGAACAGGGCACGCTCATCGGCTACGAGACAGGTGCTGGCGAAAAGGGAGCCATTGGTCGTTCCGACGAAGGTGACCTTTACGCAGGCAAGGACGGCCAGGTCTACAAACGCGATGAGGACGGCTGGCACCAGCGTGGTGATGACGGATGGAATCCGGTCGAGGTTCCTGACGAGCGGGCCGCACAAATCGATCAAAAGAGAAGCGATGTTTCGGAAAGACGGGAAATCAGCTCGCTATCTCGATCGACTGACCGCTCAACTGACCGATCCGCCCGGACTCAGGCGCAATCGCAATTGAGCCAGGGCGGATTCGCCGAAAGCTATCGTTCTTCCGGCGGAGGGCTGTCGAACCGTACGTATGACAGCAGCCGTTACAGTGGTTCGTTCGACAAGAGTCGTCGCAACGAACTCAACCGGAGTTATGATGCAAGGACGAATGGCTACAGCCGCTACAACAACAGAAGCAGCATGAGCAGGCAGCCAGCGGGCGGACGTTCGATGCAGCGCCGCCGGAGATAGTTGGAAATGCTACGATCAATCCGTGCACGCAGTCGAGCGCAATAAATACTATTCGTCGAAACAGTTCGGTCGAAGCGTCTCAGCAATGTCCGTTTATCTACTCCGGAAGCGTATTGAGCTGATACATAGCAACAAGAATCGGCGGTGGGCGAATGCCAATGCGGCCGATCCACTTATTGAATATCTGAATATGCTGCCCGCTGCGATATAGCTGCGTTATCGCCTTGTTAGCCACCAGTCGAAAATCGGCATCGTTTCGCCGTACGACAAGTCCATAGGGTTCGTAGGAAAAGGTCTCGTCCATAAGCGAGTATTGCTTTGGATCGAGCGCCTCGATGATCTGACCGATCAATACTATTTGATCCGAAGCAAACGCGTCGATATCACCATGGTTCAGCTGGTTCATGCCGTCTTTGCGATCAGCGACGATTTTGACCTCTGCATCGATCAGGTTTTGCTGCAAGTGATTCCGGAGCGGCTCGACCGTGGTTGTGCCTTTTACGACCCCAACCTTTTTGCCGGACAGACCGGACATATCTTGGATCCCGTTCTTGGCAAGTGACAGCACGCTCCCACCGGTCACGAATGTCGGCAGGGTGAAGTCAACTTGCTCCTGGCGTGACAAAGTGATCGTCGTTGAACCGCATTCAATGTCAACCTTGCCAGCGACGACCGCCGATATGCGTTCGTTTGACGTAACGCGCACGAATTTTGTCTCGATATCGACTTTGCCAAGGTGAGTTTTGACGCCAACTGCAATGCGCCGGCACAGATCTACCGAATATCCGGAAGGCTGGCCGTCTGCGTTTTCATAGGACAATGGGCTCGCGTTTGTACGATAGCCGATCACGAATTCGCCAGTTCTTGCGATTTTCTCCAGCGTCCCTTCTGACTCCCGGGCTAGCAGGTCGGAGCTGGGCAAAATCAGTATTGCAGCAAGCAATACTATGGAGGCGCAGGAGTTATGCTTCATTGTTATTCTCCGTGTTGCGGACAGCAGAGACTATCAATAAGCAAACCCAAGAACCAGGATCGACGGTTCTACAGTGTCGATAGTGGCCTTCGGAATGTCGGTGGCCCTAGGACTGGCCCCTGATCGGCAGCGGAAATCCGGGATGCCTGTGATGCGGTGGCTTGAGTTTTTCTTACATATTGCGAGAAAATCACGCGTTCCAGCTGAAATTCGTAGCGGATTCCAACAGATGTCGTTGAAAGATCAACACCGGCGTGCATTTATCAAGAGCGTGGTCGGCATATCGGCTGCCACCGCCGTGCCGTTCAGATCGGTATTCGCGAGTCAGCAGCGGGATCTCGCTTTCTATCACACCCATACCCGCAAGAAACTCTCGATCGTCTATGTCGCCAATGGCAAGTATATTGTTCCGGCTCTGGATCGGATAAACGATTTTCTGGCGGATTTTCGGACCGGCGGCATCAAGCGTATTGACCCACGTCTCCTCGATCTGATCCACGATATCCGCGAATCACTCGGGAGCGAAGGAACCTACGAAGTGATATCTGCTTATCGTTCACCGGAGACGAATGCAATGCTGCGCGCAAAAAGCAGCGGCGTCGCAAAGAAAAGCCAGCATCTGCTGGGCAATGCGATCGACGTGCGGCTGAGTGACGTCAAGACCTCGGAACTTAGGGACGCCGCGCTCGCGATGAAACGCGGTGGCGTCGGCTATTATAAGGACTCGGATTTCGTCCACATCGATATCGGTCGCGTCAGGCGCTGGTAAAGGTACAAAGGCCCCTGCGTTCGTTGATCGACAGGCCTTGAACACCAGCCTCCGACACCACACGGCTTAGCTCGTGAACCGGGGCCAATTGGGGAGCAGGTGACATCTCGCCGGCACCATCGTTTTGGTGCCTCCATTCATTCCGGTGTCTCTCCGAAATATTGGAGAACTCGCCCTCTGTGATAAGCCCCAAGAAGGGAAGATGTTGACCTTGCGCAACGATTATCGAATGCTCCGGGGGAGTTAGAGCGGCTGCCGACAACTCTGGCACGTGGTTTGCACTATTATTGGACAAGCGCAGAGACGCTTGACGTAGACGGGGAGACGACTGCTCGCATGAAAGCGAAGTAGCTGGTGATGGACCCCGGAATGTTATTCTGCGCCTGCTGGACAGTACTCGCTGACCAGGCCGTGAGCCAGGCTCAGCGCGAGACGGACGCAAAAAAATTACAGGGACAGCTGATGAAAAAGCAGCGTCAAATAACGACTGTCATTCTGAGTACGATCTTGCTCGCAGCATCCGCGCGCGCGGATATACAGTTCAGTTCCATCGGCATTGTCGGTGCTGACTCGGTGCAGAAATTCGCCGGGATGCGCCAGTATGGCGTGTTGCTGGCATATCAGGTCAGCAGCCGGTCCAAAGTTTTCTGGATGCCGAGCAGGCTGGACTTCTCAGCCGGCTGGCTGGAGCGTGGCAGTAATTCGTCTGCATTCGTAAGCGCCGGCCCTTCTTATCGATGGCATATGAACAAGAGCGATCAAAGCAAGTGGTTTGTGGATTTCGGTGTGCATCCGACGTTTATCAGCCAGTCACGCTTCGAAGGTAAGAATCTTGGGGGCGAAGTCTTTTTCACCAGCCATCTCGGACTCGGCGCCTACCTTGGCCGGCAAAGGAAAACCAGCCTCTTGCTCAGATACCAGCACACATCCAATGCGGGACTGAACGACAGTAATCCGGGGGTCGATATGCTCGGACTGGCGTTCAGCTACAATTTCGGTGGTGACCGAAATCCGTTGTACGCCGATAACCCGGACCAGAAATGAAACGGCGCCGGCCCCTCCGAATCCGGTTTGGGCACGTCCAACTCCTCCGGCCATCCTCCAATATGTTGTAGAGCTGGCTCCGCGCGATCAGCCCCGTAGGTTGCAAATGCTGGCGTTACGCGCCCGTAATCGGACACTCTCCGGCGGTTTGAGCGGCGGCCGACAATTGTGGCACGGAGATTGCTCTGTTATGACATGAGGGTAGAGACGCTCTACGAACCTTGAGAGGGGATTGCGCACATGAAAACAAAATGGCTGCTTATAGGCCTCGGACTGATGGTCTGCGCCTGTGGGACGGTACTCGCTGACGAGGACGTGAGCCAGGCGCTGCGCGAGAGAGTCGAGCGACTGCGCGAGACCGGGCAGCTCACGGTCGACGACGCGTCACTCGCTGCCGTCGGCCTGATTCCGGAGATCTACGAGCGGCGAGGATTCGAGGCGGCATGGACCCGACAAAAACAGATCGACGCCCTGGTTCAGGCCGTCGAGGACAGTTACGCCCAGGGCCTGGATCCGGCCGATTACCATATCGATCAAATTCGTTCCGCGGGCAAGTCAATCGCCAGCGGCAAACGCATTACCGCCACGCGTCGTGCGGATGTCGACCTGTTGCTGACCGATGCCCTCGCCCGGCTCGGCTATCACCTGCGTTTTGGCAAGGTAAACCCGGAGGAGCTGGATCCCGATTGGAACTTTAATCGTGAGCTCGCTGGCAAGGACCCCTCCACGGTGATCCAGGAGGCCATCGACTCGGATTCCTTGACTACGTTCATCGATCGGGTTTTGCCGCGAGGCTTTTTCTATCACCGGCTGAAGACCGCTTTAGCCGAATACCGCGAAATCCAGGCTGCCGGAGGATGGCCCACGGTGGCGGACGGGCCGGCATTGAAGGTCGGTATGGCCGATGATCGCGCGCGCACGCTGGCGAAGCGACTCCAGGCGAGCGGTGATCTTGATGAATCGTTTGCGCCTGCCAATGCCAGGCTCTTCGACGAAACTCTCGAGCAGGCCGTCAAGCGATTTCAGCAACGACACGGGCTGGCAGCGGACGGCGTGGTGGGTGCCGGCACTTTGGCGGCGCTCAACGTGCCGGTGGAGGCTCGCGTCGATCAAATCCGCATAAACCTGGAGCGCGCCCGGTGGGTGTTCGACGACATCGAAGATGATTTCATCTTTGTGAATATTGCGGAGTTCCGTGTGTTCCTGGTTCGCAATCGAGAGTTCGTCTGGACAGCGCGCGCCCAGGTCGGCAAGCCTTATCGCAAGACGCCGGTGTTCAAATCCACGTTGAAGTATGTGGTATTCAATCCAACCTGGACGGTTCCACCCGGCATCCTTGCGAAGGACATACTGCCGCGTGCTAAACGCGACCCGGGCTATCTGCAGACCAAGAATATTGATATCCGCGACAATAATGCTGCGGTCGTCGATCCCAAGTCCATCGAGTGGGAAACGGTCAGCGCCCGGGGTTTCCCGTATCAACTCGTGCAGCGGCCGGGACCGACGAACGCACTGGGCCAGGTCAAGTTCATTTTTCCGAACAAATACTTCGTCTTTCTACACGATACGCCCAGCAAAGCTCTGTTCGAGCGCCCGGATCGTGCTTTCAGCTCCGGCTGCATACGGGTCCAGTCACCACTTGATCTCGCAGCAATTCTCCTTGAGGGCAAAGGGTGGAATCGCGAGAAAGTAGACGCCGTGATCGCATCGCAGAAATCGGAAACCGTCTTTCTGCCTGAGCCGATGACCGTGATGCTCCTGTACCTGACGGTCACCGTCGATGATGATGGCACGATTCGTTTCGAGAAAGATATCTATGAACGGGATCAGCGCATCGGCGATGGCTTGAAAGCCCCGTTTAGGGTGAGCCAGCCACGAGCATGAACGATTCGGAGCCGCTCTTGCAATGACACGTTTACGTCGACCGGATTGACACAACCGCCGCAACTGAATGGAAGAAAATACATGAGTGCCAGACCAGACCCCAAGCCAGAGTCGCTGTCGGGACGCGCATGGTGGGCGTTAATGGTCATGACAGCGCTCGCGCCATTGGACTCGAAAGCAGACTGGATTAATCTCACGGGCGCCGAGACTGCGCCCAACATCGCCGAGATCTATGTGCTCGACGACCGGGTCAAGCTCGTGCTCGAAGTCTACGTCGGCGACCTCGACGTTTTTGCGGATTTGGTACCGGATGACTGGCTGAAAGATGGTAGCCAGGGGCGGCCCGGCGTCGAGGAGCGAATGCGCCGATTCTCCACCGAACAATTTCAGTTCGTTACCGAAACGGGTGAAAAGCTGCAAGGCCGACTGGAAACGGCCGAGCCACGGCTGCGCGTCGATCGGAAATCGCCCTTTGCCGGCATGATCAACCCCATAACCCGGCAGCGCGTACCGGAAGCGCCCGAGGATAAACGTGTGCTCTATGTTGAGATCGCCTATCCGTTCACGGCAAGGCCCACGCAGCTGACCATGGTGCCTCCCCTCGACGAGCAAGGCAGGGCTTTGGTTACGGTCGGCTTTATCGCCTACCACAAATCAGTACCCATCATCGACTTTCGTTACCTTGGTGCGCCGGCCGTCGTCACACTCGATTGGGACGACCCGTGGTACAGTAAATTTGCCAACCCGAATCTGAAGCGCCACCACAAGTCCGCACTCATGTCATTCTTGTATGTGGAGCCTTACGAAGTGCGCCACGAGATCCTCACACGGGTGAAGGACCTGGAGGAGTGGATGGAGGTCGGGCTGCGTGGAGATGAGTACATCGAAATCGATGAGTTGGAGTCACTCAAGCAGCGTATCGGCGAGTTCTTGCTGGTTAAGAACAGCGTCCGCATAGACGGGCAGGCAGCCAGGCCCATTCTGGATCGCACCAACTATGTGAAAGTCGGGCTGAGCGGCATCCAGTTGCTCGAACAACCGGAGCGGCTGGAGATATCGACAGCCATCGTCGGCGTCATCATTACCTATCTCACGGATGGCATTCCCAAGGAAGTGGCCGTCGACTGGGAATTGTTCACGGATCAGATCCAGCAGGTGCCGGCGACCGCCACCGACCCCGCGGGTCCGCTGCCCACTTTCTTGACGCCTGATGACAATGTTCACACATGGACCAACTTTCTGAAGAACTATGAACTGCCAACCGTGCAGGAAGTCGCCATTGCGGGATCGTTGGGACAGTTACGCATTCCGCTTGCCAGTCTTCTCTGCCTTGCCTTGCTGGTGCCGGTGGGCTGGCAGGTGTCGAAACGCGCCAGGAACGGCGGGTCCCTGCGCGTACCGATAGTCGCAGTCACAGCGCTGTTGGTCATCGGGATACTGTCCTTTCCCTATGCAAGCGTGTCGATAGCAAGGCCTGCGGCGATCGCGGGCGCTCTTGACGACCAGCAGGCGACGGCGCTACTCGGGTTGCTGCTGAAGAATGTCTACCGCGCTTTCGATTTCCGCGAAGAAGGGGACGTCTACGACAAACTTGCGATCAGTGTCACAGGTGATCTGCTTGCGGATGTCTATCTCGAGAACCGGCGGTCATTTGCGGTACAGGCGGCCGGTGGTGCGCAGGCCAAGGTCAAGGAAGTCGAGATCCGGAACGCGAGTGCCAAGCATCTCGATGACTCGCCGCTCGGGTATGCCTTGCGAGGCCAATGGACAGCCATGGGAACGGTTGGGCACTGGGGGCACGTGCACACGCGTCAGAATCTTTATGATGCCATCGTCACTATTGAAGCCGTCGATGGCACCTGGAAGATCACCGAGCTGGAAGTGATCGAGGAGAATCGTATCGATCCATCGGCAGCCAGATAATGGTGCCGGAGATAACTTTATAACTTGTTGCCTACTCGATACGAATCCACCCATGACGCGGTGCTTAATGGCAACAAGTTATAAAGTTATCTCCGGCACCTCGGCAGGCACCTCGGCACCTATTCGGGTGAGTCTTCGGTAGGTGCATTGAACATCAGCGACACGCTGGCGTTCTCGTAAACGCCTTGCATGAGCTCCAGCACCCGTCTGGTCGTTGCGACTTGTTGTTCCCAATCGGTCAACGTGGGGATGGCGGCGATGAGCAGCTTGCGACGTAACCGAGCGAATTCATCCGTGACCTTTCTCCCTTTTTCGGTTACCTGGTACGACGCGCCCCTGCGTTTTTTCGAGGAATTTTTTTCGATTAGTCCTACCCCCTGCAGTTTCCTCAGCGAGTATTGGATGTTGGAAACGTCGTCACGGTTTAGGAAACGGGCGAGTTCGCTGACCCCTTTCGGGACTTCCCGCATGCGAATCGCGTTGAGGACCAAATTGTCGGTGCTGCTCATCGGCATGTGGGCGGCGGCCCCCTGACACTCGGCCATCCAACGTTCGAGGGCCCCAAAGGTGCGTATGAGCGAATACTCAATCATCGTCACAGGGACCTCTTCATCGGTCTGGCAGAGATGCCACGGGGTTCCAAAAATCGCATCGGATTCGGAATTCCGGGCTTCATTGGGGTTCAATTTGGTCACCTTTGGCATGTGCTTGTACTCCGGGTAAAACGTGATGGATCAGGTCAACGGCGCTTGTCTCACTGGCTTATTTCAGTCCTGGGCATTGTATGAGAGTTGCGACCGGTCTGAGTTATCGTTAGAATACGCGCGATTCACATGTAAATTACACCTAAATTGTACATAAATGCAAGTATTTTCAGGGGGCCGCGCTCTACGGCGGGCCCCTGTTAGACCGAACGAGACACTCAGCTTTGGGGTGTCTGCCTGATGCGAAAATCTAAGCTGCGCCTGAGGACGACCGTTGACGCTGGGGAAGAGAAGATGACAATCAACCGTATTTTCCGCAAGACCATACTCGCCGTCGCAATCATCGGCGCTGTTCATGCGATACCCATTGCCAGCGCGCAAAGCGGCGGCGCACTGGAGGAGATTATCGTCACCGCACAAAAGCGTGAGCAGAGTGCGCAAGATGTCGGTATCTCTATCACTACCTTCACCGGCGATCAGGTGGCTCGAATGGGCTTTAACAAGAGCTCCGATATCTCCATGCTGACACCAGGCGTACACGTGGGCGGAAACGTCGCTGGTCAAAACCTGCAGTTTACGATTCGGGGCGTGGCGCAAAACGACTTCAATGACCATACCGAATCTCCCGTTGCCGTTTATATCGACGATACTTACGTCGCCATGGCGCAGGGACAGCGTTTTGCCATGTACGATCTCGAACGCGTAGAAATTCTCAAAGGACCCCAAGGCACGCTCTTCGGCCGCAATGCCACGGGAGGTCTCGCGCATTTCGTGACACGACGACCAACTCAGGAAGCCGAGGGTTATTTACGGGCCGAATATGGTGATTTTGACCGGATCAAGGTTGTGGGCGCCGTCAGTGGCCCCTTGTCGGATTTGGCGTCCGGCCGACTGTCTGCCTACTACCACGACCAGGACGGCTACCTGGACAACTTCTATGATCCGAATGCTCCGGAGTCCTTCAATCCCTCGGCGCTGGCGTTGAGTGAGGGCACCGGGGATGACTTTGGCACTGAGGAAAACATCGCTGTGCGTGCTCAGCTGCAATTCGAACTGAGCGATGCTGCCAGCCTGTGGCTTTCCGCCAACGTCGCAGAATCCGAGATGGGTACCTCTCCGTACCAGAGCGAAGCGACGGCAGCCGTAATGGACGCGCAAGGGCGGCAGCGTAATGCGATATTTCAGCCCCTCAACTCCACGGCCCAGGGCTTTTCGTTTGAGACCGGCGATCCTATCGACACCGGAATATATGGTCCCTTCCCGCGTCCTGTGCCGGGCAGCGACGCCACTGGTTACATAGACCCCGACGGCAACGGTCTGGATTTTACGGCGGGCGATCTGTCCTTCGACGATCATAACTCCGTGGATACAGCAGGCTTTGCCGCCAAGCTCGAATGGGCGATCGGCGGTATGGATTTCGTATCGATTACCGATTACAAGGATTACGACAAGAAAATCGGCATGGACGTCGATTCCGCGCCGTTGAACCAGCTGTCCGTCTGGTTTGATGCAGAAGTTGATCAGATCAGCCAGGAATTCCGGCTCGGCGGATCATCCGAGAGAATGCGCTGGCTCACGGGCCTCTATTACCTGCACGTCGAGTACGAAAACAACATTGGCTTCAAGGCGCTGGACAATGCGCCGCTGTTGTTACCGGCTGGCACGTTGCCTGCCGACTACCCGGCTCATGTCGAACAGGAAACGGACAACCTGTCCGTGTTCGCCCAGATCGATTACGACCTGAGCGATACACTATTATTGACCCTCGGTGTGCGAGTGATGGAAGAGGAGAAGGACTACCTCTATGATCTGCAAATTCGCGAATTGGTCAGCGCCAGGAGTTTTGCCACGGGAACCGTGTTCGGAACCTTCTCTGACGTGGTCGGCGCGCCGTTCTCCACATTTTTCACGGGCAATACCAGCGATACCCTGTGGGCCGGTAAAGTGCAGCTCGATTACAAGCCTAATGACGATCTGCTGCTGTACGCTGGAATCAACCGTGGGGTGAAAGCTGGCGGTTTCAATTCGCCGATCGACTTCGGCACTGCGCAGGAGACCGCTTTTCTGGCGGGTGGCGTGTTTCGTTACGATTACGACGAGGAAATCCTCAACGCTTTCGAGGTGGGCTTCAAGTCGACACTGGCAGGCGGCCTCGCGCGCCTGAATGGCTCGTTTTACTACTATGACTATAAGGATTACCAGGGATTCGTATTCGCGGGCGTATCCGGGAACGTGGTCAACTACGACAGCGAAGTCATTGGTGGTGAGATGGAACTCGCGGCCGCTCCAACGGATAACCTTGATCTCATCCTCACGGCCAGTTACATCGATGCAACGGTCGACAGCGTAGAAGTGGCACCTGGAATCTTTGCAGACACTGAACCCAGCTATGTGCCGCCGTTACAACTGAGTGGCCTGGTGCGATATCACTGGCCCCTGGCGGGAGGAGAAATGGCCGTGATGGCGAATG
>Ga0224508_10001424_pt1 | contig 21540 bp, 14 predicted proteins | sample SF_Jan12_sed_USG_4_FD_170157 | JGI IMG/M metagenome (GOLD analysis project Ga0224508, IMG submission 170157) | Sediment microbial communities from San Francisco Bay, California, United States - SF_Jan12_sed_USGS_21 | ecosystem: Environmental > Aquatic > Marine > Sediment | place: USA... | reverse complement strand
CGTGCTGGCGACTCGCTGTACTTGATCGCCCGCAAGTTTCGCGTGGGTATCGATCAGATCGCGCGCTGGAACAAGATTGACAAGAGCAAGATCCTGCGGCCTGGCCAAAGACTGACCATGTACGTGGACGTCACAGCACAAAGCAGCTAATCGGGTTGCGACCATCGGAGCGCGCCGCCATCGCGGCCTGGCATAGTCCCCGAATGGAGAGGCCGCTCCTACAAGCGCGAAGCACAGCGGCACGTGAATTCGATGTAGAATGCCCGCCAAAGAAAAATTACATGGGGAAAAGTTATGGGCTTTATGGCCGGCAAGAAGGCACTGATCGTCGGTGTCGCAAGTGATCGTTCTATAGCATCCGGAATCGCTGAGGCCTTCGCACGTGAAGGCTGCGAAATCGCGTTCACCTACCAGAACGAGAAACTGAAAAGTCGGGTCGAAAAGCTCGCCCAGCGCCTCGGGCAAAACACCGATCTGCTCTATCCATGCGACGTCAGCTCCGATGCTGAAATCGACGCGGTATTCGCGAACTTGAGCAACGCGTGGGACGGCCTCGACGTCATCGTGCACTCCGTCGGCTTTGCACCGCGCGAACAGCTGGCCGGCGGTTTCGTCGAGTCAATCACCCGCGACGGCTTCGCCATCTCACACGACATCTCGGCTTACAGCCTGGCGGCACTGGCCAAAGCCGGATTGCCGATGATGGAAGGCCGCGATGGCGCCATTCTGACACTGACCTACAATGCTGCGACCCAGGTGGTGCCGAACTACAACGTCATGGGCCTCGCCAAAGCGAGCCTCGAATCCTGCATGCGCTTTCTGGCCGCCGATCTCGGCCCCAGGGGCATTCGCGTCAACGCGATCTCAGCGGGCGCTGTGAAGACGCTGGCGGCGGCTGGTATCGGTGGCTTTCGCAAGATGCTGGGTTACGCCGAAAGTGCAGCGCCGTTGAAGCGCACGGTGACAATCGACGAGATCGGCAATACCGCGGCATTTCTGTGCTCGGACCTGGCCTCGGGCATTACCGGCGAAACGACGTTCGTCGACGCCGGCGTGAACATTATGGGCATGGTATTCGACGAAGATTAGGGTAAAGAGGTCGAACCGGGGTTTTCGACGCCCGCTACGTCCCCGCCGGGGTGCAAAGTGGGCTCCCCGAAGGATCGTGTCAGAACCCTTCATAGTCCTCCGTGACGAAAATTGCGCCAATGAATCTTCCGATTTCCCGACCAGGTGCGGACGCGAATCGACGAAAGTCGAGCTAGCGCAATATGCGTACGGCGGACACCGTCAGGTCGCCTTGGGAGGTGAGCAGCGCTAAATCGAAGCCACCCTGAAGAGTCCGAGACGACGCGAAGTTGGTGAGTTCAATGCTGGTTGTTTTCAATCGACCGTCGCCCGAACCAGATATCTGATCCGATTCAACGCTGCCTGTCGGCGTGGAGTGGCGCACTTTCCAGATGGCGCCGTCGTCGACCCACGTGACCTTCAGGGTCAGCGGCGTCGCTGAATCGGGCGGCAAGAATGCATGGTCCACGAAGAAAGTGATGCGGTCCTGACCACCGGATCGATCGGTTGTACGGCCCGTCCAGTCCACCGGCTGATCCCAGTCGTGGGGATGTACACTACGTTCCTTCATCTGCGCCCGTGAGGTGATCGAACCGTCGAACTCCCGCTGATACAGCCAGCGTTCAAGATTTTTGAGAGCGACCTTGTTGCCGCCTTGCCGCTGCTCCGTCTCTCGCATGACGCTCCAGGCGTCCGGTGCCTCTGCGGCTTTCTTACCCGCAACAAGGGTAAAATATTTGCTAATAACCGGATCGAGTTCTACGCGGCGGTCTGTGACCCAAGAAAATCGCATTTTCATTTGGAGTGTTCTGAGCATGGCGGTGCGATACTCGTAAGCCTCGTCTGGTGAAACTGCAGACAGATTATTTTCATTCTCAGCCCCAAAATATCTCTGTTGCGCGATGAGAGCGTCATTGTCATCGCTGATGAGATAACCGGCGGCGTCAATTGATTGACCATCCGCGTTAAGTCGACCCCAATACTTCTCAGGATTCCCCCACCGAGTTCCCATTCCCAGCGTGTAAGCCAGGTCGTTAAGATCGACACCCACCCGTTCATACGCGTCCTTCGCCTCTCCACTCGCGGCAAACCACTCTGCCGTCACCCACGCTAACCGACCAACTTGACTGCCGAAGGCTGTGGCCCAGGCGTTGAGCCGATCGGTAAACGACTGACGGAGTAGATCGGGCGTCATCCCAGCGGCTACCAGGTTGTCAAACGCCGTGGAGTCCATCCAGAACTCTTCACCAAAAGAGGTCGAGATGCCGTGCACGTAAACCCCAAGGATGTTGGGATGGTTGTGAAAACCCTGTTTGCCAAATTCCCGGATGAAGGCCAGATGCTCAGTCTGGAGCCCCGCATTCCAGGGGACAGCCACCTTGATATAGTTGTCGGAACCTCTGTTCCTCATGTAGACAATAGGCGGTGAGTGCTTGTCGAGCACCCATTGGGGCACAGCCGAATTGGAGCCCCACGGAGACCGCCGTTCAGTGACATTGGCCTTGACCAGCAAGACAATTTTGTAATCGCCGTTGAGCTTACCGGTGATCGAGCTCCAATCAAACGAACCGTCGGCAGGGTTGAGGTCGGCCCAGTTGACCGAAACGCCGCGATGCTTGACCTCGGGCCTGGTGGAGTTGAAGTTATGGACGAAAAGACCTGTTCCGGGTTTGGGCTGAACATCAGCCGGAAGCGACCAGTCTTCTCCGGACGTTGTGCCCAGCACGCGCGGATTGGGCTCTTCGTCATCGTTGATTACGACGGGGCCGGGGTCAATTGACTGTGTTCCGTTGCGGGAAACTTCGTTGACCGATTCGATGACCGAACTGCTGCCACCCGCGACCAGCACGACCGCGTTGCTCAGGCGACTGCGATAGTCAGCCGGAAGAACGATATTGCGGATCGTCGAAGAACCCAAACCCGCCTGAATGCCGGCCATGTCTGTCAGCAGATTGGCGACATTGGTATCACTGGTGACCGCGTGGGCGGCGACGACTCCAGTCCTGGCCCGCTCGAGCATCTCCGCCGTGACAGTCAAATCGGCGAGAGAAGGGTTAGCTGACCCAACCGATACCTGCTGGATTGCGTTACTCATCAGGTCGGTTGCGTCCGCGCCATTGACATGCAGCTCATTGGCCATGGTCTCGAGCAAGACCTGGGCCGACACAATATTCCAGACGGCGGCAAGACGCGCGTCCGCGCGCGGGCCACCACGGCCGTCAACCACACTATCCGTCAGGTCAGAAGCAACCGTACGTACGACATTGTTGCCTGACGTTGAATAGCCGCTGCCAGTTAATGCGTTGCGCGTCCGTCGCACTGTCTCACCGAGGGCTTCTGACGCCCTCACGATCTCGGCGATGTTGCTGCCGTCGATCTTGGTCGCCATAACACCGGAGGTCGCAAGCGATGCAAGCCCGTTGTTGATCTCCGACACCACGATGCCCTGGGCCGTTCCGAGGTTTGTTTTGTCGATGCCACCGGGCAGGTCCCGGGCAAGTTCAACGGCAAAGGTTGAAAATGGATTGACGTTTGCAATGGATTTCTTGCCAGGCTCGAGAACGGCACCGAGAAGATCAAAGTCCGGTGCCGTGTTCGTGACTATATCCGTGCCACTGCGTGCATCGACGCCCAACGGATAGTACTTGCCTTTGGTCCGAATCGTAATGTTATAGGTTGCATTTGCATCGCTATTGAGCCGCGAAAGTTCGACGCCGTCGTTGCGCAGAATGCGAATGGTTGCGCCGACGATCGGGCCGTCACCAACACTGCCGGACAGCTCATTGTCGGCCGCGATTTCCTCGACCGATTCGGCTTCCTCCTCGCCCATCAAGCAGGCGCTGATCAGGAAAGAAAAAACCGCCAACGTTGTAACGTTGCGAATAAATCCGGATCGTTGATTTCCCTTCATGGTGCTGCTCCAGCCTGTTTCCAGGCGGGCAACCCAATCGGTACTAGCTGTGTGGATTCAAAGCCGCGGTCGGCACGAACATGCCGGCTGCCGATACCGAACCAGGGACAAGAACGAGCCCTGTTCCCTGTCGCTGTCGTTTCTAAACTGGCAACTCCGCTGTCTTAGGCCTGAGCCCGTAAACCGGTAGCTTTGCGTCCCAACCTTTCGATTGGTTTGCCCTTTTCAGTCTTTACTCGATATTCCCTATCGTCTCTGTAATCGCGCCATAAACTTGGCACCTGAAACAGAACATAGCACTACTGGAAATAGAAAAAAAGCGATTCATGTAAAGGGAATATTATGTAATTGCGTTATGACATGTCGCATTGCAGAGGTGGCCGACGGCGTGGTCGTTTGCGGCGAGCGCCAAGTAGGCCTCACCACGCCAATTATTGAACCTCGGTCCCGCTCGACGGGAGATTGTCCGAGTGGCTGATACGTGCTCCGGGATCGCTCCACCATCGCCGTGCTATTCCTGGGGTTGGTCTGTGAACGACCAGGATAGCGTCCGATTTTTTTTGTTTATCTCTTTTTTTCGGCTTGCGAAATCGAGCCCTCCGCATGATCGGAATTATGTGATGTGTCCCGAAGGGTCGTACATTCTGACGCGGGCAAGGTTCGCTGAAATTGAGACAGATCTAAACTATAATTCCATTCGTTTCTTGATAACAATAAAAGTAAATACGTTCAGAATTTGTGCCTTTTAAAACGGCTGGGTCGGCCGGTCGCAGCTGCTAGCCATGCGGCTGGACAATCGTGCTCGCGAACAGGCCAATCTTGCGTGAGAGGATATCGAATGGTTAGTAGAAATTTCGCGTTCTTAAGACCGTGGCTATGGTTGTCACCGCTGTTGGCCGTTTACGTCTTATGCGTCTTCGCAATGTCGGACCAGATGATAGTTGGTGATTCAATACGATACCTGGAGTATGCGAATAATCTTTCGAAAGGCTTTTATACGGATGTGCAAGATCCATTTCTGAGAAATGGGCCCGGGTATCCATTATACCTCTTGCCGTTCGAGATTCTGCGAGCACCTCAATTAGTTATTGTTATCGGGCATGTCGTTTTGTCTTTTGCCGCAGTTCTCTTTTTTTTCCATACTCTTCGACTGTATCTCTCCTTCAGGGCGGCGACATTTTTTTCCTATTGCCTGGGGCTGTATCCCGTATACCTCATCAATTTACCCAAAATACTCTCGGAGTCGCTTACGTTAGTGTTGGTCACGGGCTTTCTATATTTGTTTCTAACATCCTTGAGGGCAGAAACTTTTCTCTGGAAGCGAGCAACCGTCGCGGGCGTGTTCCTCGGAATGCTCTTGCTCACCAAGTTCTTTTTTGGATACGTAGCTATCGCGGTGTTGGTTATCTGCGGAGTGATCTTTAGCTGGACTCGATCGAGCATGACAGGGCGAAGCGTATTTATCATGATCGTGGGAATTGTGTGTTTCTCACCGTATTTGGTCTACACGTATTCGTTAACCGACCGGATGTTCTACTTTGGAACAAATGGCGGTGGTCAGCTGTATTGGATGACATCTTCGCTCGATGGCGAGCATGGAAACTGGATCTCTTCGGACAAGGTATTCAATTTAGATGAATATAATTTCGATGAAACACATCGGGATTTCTATCGTAGTCTGGAAGGCCTGTCCCGAGTGGAAAGGGATGACGCGTTGCGGGCCCAGGCGCTGGTAAATCTAAAGGCGAACCCAACCCACTACTTAAAGAACTGGATTGCGAGCGTTAGCCGATTACTTTTCGGCTTTCCGTATTCGTTCAAGATGCAAACCCCGCGTCAACTCTTTTTTGTGGTCTCTAATTCTCTGTGGATCGTGCCACTGTTGTTTAGCACGGTACCAGCGTGGCATGCGCGCAAACAAATTCCTGAAGAAATCTGGCTTGCGACTGGGTTTGTGGCTGTCTATTTGGGCGGCGTAAGCCTTATTTCCAGCATAGGAAGGAACATGATTCCCGCTATGCCATTTATTTTGTTGTGGTTATCAATAATATACTGCCGCATTCTTCGAATTGATCTTAGAGGTGCAGATTCCTAGCCTTAGATGGAGCGATAACCACTAGTATCGGGCCCTAACTCGGTCCGCCGGCAGGCAGGCTAGCTCCGACTCTGCCCGGCCCGCCCCATCAACATCAGTAGCCATACACAGAGTAATACTTGTATATCATGCCAATCGTGACACGAACAACGATACGATAGACTATGAATTTACGAAAATCAGTCCAGGCAGAGTGAATGGCTAATTATCTCAATTCCCATCGGTTGCCGACTATTCTGCTCGCCCTTGTAGCTGGCACGGGCGCTGGTTTGATCGCTGCTGCAGGTGCTGTTTGGCCTTTGATATTATTGGGGACCCTCGGAGTATTCTACCTGGTATATCTGCGCGCCGATTTTGGTCCCGCGGTTATGGTCTTCATAACGTACATTAATCTTTCTGACGTTCTGATTAAGCATCACGGCTTTCCTTCCATCGCAAAAGTGTATGTCCCGTTAATGGTGTTGTTGTTGGGTATCCATTGGCTGCAATACCAACGTCGACCGTGGCTGCCGGTCACAGGGCTGCTCGTGCTGGCGATTTTTTCTCTGGTATTGTTACTATCGTTCTTTTACGCGCACGATAATCAGGCGGTTGCCGCCGGATTTCTTCAATACTCGAAAAACCTGACGATTGCTCTTCTACTGGCACTTCTCGCCTCGAGCACCACCAGCTTGCGGCTTGTATTATGGGGCATAATTGCCGGTGCCCTTTTCCTTGGCGCGCTAAGTATTATCAAATTTCTGACAGGAAACGTCGCCAATGACTTCGGTGGCTTTGCTCAAGCAAAGGTTGCCATGAGATCACAGGTGCTGTGGGTCAGGCATTCAGGGCCCATTCACGATCCAAATCATTTCGCTCAAATTCTGTTGATCGCCGTGCCCATTTCAATTGAAAGAATGTTCTCTGAAACAAAGTGGTTGTTAAAATATGCTGCAGGATGCGCCCTGCTGCTCAGCATTTTCACGATTGTGATGACGTTTTCGAGGGGTGCGCTTGTTGCACTGGCTATCCTGACGTTTATCGCTTTTTACACGCTCAAGGCGTATCGAAAGTGGCTGATCGTCGGGATCCTGCTGTCGGTGGTAGTGGCCCTGCCCTTGTTACCTGATGGATACATCGATCGGATCTATTCCGTAGCGCCTGCGATAGGGCTCGAAGTCGAGGTATCGCAATCAGCAGATAGTTCGACAAGTTCGCGTATAGGCTTAATGAAAACTGCGTGGAACATGTTCCTTGATCATCCGCTTCTAGGGGTCGGATACAATAATTTCCTTGCCCACTATCAGGAGTATGCTCTGCGATACGATTTGCGACGTGGTGGTGGAGACATTTCAGCACATACCCTGTATCTGGAAATTGCCGCGGAAGGAGGCTTGATCGGGCTACTCTCCTTCGGCTTGCTGCTGTTCTATCTTGGTAGAGTCTCCCATCAGGGATGGAGGACTATGAAACAGGCTGGATTTTCGTCTGATGCCAATATGGTGGCGGGAATAGCGATGGGCCTGCTCGCTTACCTCATGGCGGCGATATGGTTACACAACTCCTACCCCAGATATTTCTGGATTCTGGTTGGCCTTTTACTCGCAGTTCCGGGGGTCGTTAGGAACACGTTGCCCCGACGAGAAAAGTGAGTCTGACCTTACCACTGCATTCGGAATTGAGCGCCACCTGGAGAAAATATCTTACGCAGCCGTTCTCGCGAACTCAGCGGACAGTCAATTGATTGGAATACAGGAAAATTCCAGAAGTTCGTGGGCCGGATATTGGCGATCACGTCAATTTCCTGCCGAGAACATCATGATAGAGTCTGTCGATACTGCGCGCGACGAAATCGAGTGAAAAATACTCAGTCACATGCGCCCGCGCCTTTTGTCCCAGGGGAACCCGATCTTCCGTCTTAGCGAGTACCTTAAGCAACTGCTCGAGAAGTACCGATGGATTTTTCGGGGGAATCAGAATTCCCGATTCGCCTGGAGTTATCAATTCTCTTGCGCCACCAACATCGGTCGCTATACATGCCAGACCACTGGCCATGGCTTCCAGCAGGGCATTTGACAACCCTTCCGTGACCGACGGTAACACGAAAATATCCGCAGCCTTCAGGTATGGAGCAACGTCGTCAACCGGCCCCGTAAAAATGACTCCCGGGGTTCCCATTTTGCGCAACACGGCTGCTTGCTCACCCGTTCCAACAACCAGCAGTGACGCGCCTGGATACTTGTCCCGAACAGATGGCCAGATAGAGACAATATCCTCGATTCGCTTTTCGCTGGCAAGGCGCCCCGTATATACCACGGTCAATGCGTCGGGCAGCTTCAATTTCTTTCGCAACCCGGCTTTCACCTCAATGGTGACCGGACAAAATCGTTCACAATCGACGCCGTTTGGTATAAAAGCCCTGCGCTCGTTCGTTACACCGAGTTTTGCTAGTTCTTCGCCTATCTCCGCACTGATAGTGACAAAACGATCAACATTCCTGCACAACCAGTTGACCCGGTAGCGCCCGAGAGCGCGTTCGCGCAGCTGATGCAGGTCTCCCAAATGACCGCCACGAACGACTTTGGCGATTATAGGAATGTCAAATAGTTTCTTTGCAAGCACTGCGGTGGTCGAAGGAGAGAACAGATTATGTGCGTGAATAACATCCGGTCGTAGCGTTTTCAGCCTGTTCAGAACGTTGACAGTGAACGACAAGGACCGGGTAGCCCGCGACCCTGGCACCGGCAATCTGTGAACCGGTACGCCGGACAGGGTTTCGGTGGGTGGCAGTCCCGGCGCCTGCCTGGTGTAAACGGTTACTGAAATACCCAGTTCAACCAGGCGCGGGGCCAGCGTTGCAAGTTGTCGTTCTGCGCCACCAATCACCGGATAGTAATCCTGGATGAGCATTGCGACTTTTATCGGTTTCGACATTGAAACTGTCCTACCTGCGAATACGTTGGATTTGATTGGCGAAAGCCTTTGAAGGCGGTGGCTATCGCCGCGATTCTCTTCATAGCTCGCTACGATCCTCCAGTCTCGGTGTTCCGTAGGCATCCCCGGCCGCTACTATACGCAACCCGTCGCAGAGTCGACACCTACGCTAGCATGAGACCGAGCGTAAGGCATCTGACCCGACTTCAATTCCATCTTCGTTGGCCTTCGCGTTCGAGCGTAAGTAGCTGCCTCAGCTATGCCATTCTTCGATCTTCCGACCCAGAAACGACTCCAAGTCCTTCACATGCGGCTCATACTCGCGCTGCAGCATATCTTGCAATTCACTTGGTATTTTCGGGAATGCCCTTCCTCCACGAGTGAGTTTCTTGATGCCCAATCGACCGAGGGCATGCACGACCCAATCCGCGCCAAGATTTCTCAGGGTACCGGCACCGCTTTTTGCCGCTCGTGTCAGATAAGGAAACCATGGATTAGTCGTCCGGTTTACGGCTGCGGTGTTCAGAACGCGCCAGGGCCCGTCGGCTGGAACGCCCAGGTGGGGACGTAAGCGTCGAAGTACGTTTTCGGGATTGGCGATCATCTCTTCAAAGATGACGATCTTCAGTTGTTCCGGGGAAAAATATCGGAGAAAACGCTGGATATTGAGATCGTAGAAACCCGTTTCAACGGCATTTCGGTGCTCAACCAAGAAAGTCTCGAGGCCAGCCGAGTAACCGGTCCGTGCAACATAGTGAGTGTACTGAGAATAGAGGCGTCGGGTAGGTTCGCGCAGCAGCACGACCAGTTGAACCTCGGGCACGTGACGGTACATCCTTTCAGGAGCGTCCGGATGGTCAAAATACGTCGGCGAAACCTCGCCACGTCGAGATCCAGCGTTGCAATCAGCCGGCACGACATCCCAAAACGACTTGTACCAGTTGAGACCTCGATCGTATTCGTATGAGAAAAAGTTGACCTCCTTGATTCCGGACGGAAGATGAAGGTCATGGTGCGCGCGAAGCTGAACATCGAGCCAGGTTGTTCCGCACTTGAGAGCACCAATGACTATGAAGTGCGGAAGGCCGTCTGTAGTTTCCATTAGGTCTACTCCTGTTGTTCTTAACGAGCTAGTTTAACCGCTCCGCGTTTGCCAGACAGCTCATCAGTTGAGTCCAGTAAATAACGGATTGTATTTCGTCAGCTCTTTTGGGAAGGACATGGATCTGTTTTAGAAGCGAATTTCTGGTTCCTCCTAAGCCGAGGAGGTGAATCAATCAGTAACGAACAGGATGGCAGTCGTCGTCAGAACGAATCATCAAACACAAGACGCGTAGACAAAACATTGCCGAGGAAAAGACCGGCATTATTCCAATTGAATGCGTGGGGAAGACAGATTTGCAAAGCTGTGTTGACGTGACGGTACCGTCCCAGGCCCATATTGCCAGAGATCGCAGGACTTCACGGAAACCAACAAGAATCGACTGGCTGACGGTATTGTTCTGCTCGCAAACATGAGCAAAGTCGCTGACCTTTGGCATGAAGCCCGAAATCTCAAAGCGTTGGTTGCCGAACAAACGTCGGATTCGTGGCTACTCAATATAAGCACGATCGGCGATGGAAAGGATCTCGAATGAGATACGCTGTTACCAAGAAGCCCGGGATTATCCGATTGGTGGCGCGGTCGCAACTTTCGATCAAACAGGCTACGGTACTGAAACCGATTTGAGCCGGCGCCCGTTTTCGTTCACCGGCCGCGACACATCGGCCGCGAATTCATCGAGCGACCTGACGTCAAAGGACTGTTTGAAGCGTTTGAGGCACCACGTCGTCATATCTCGTTTAGCTTCACTGTCGTTACCAAGGCCTGGAAAGCATTCCAATTCAGGTAATTCATCCGCTGCCAGAAAATCCAGCGGATGCAGCAACAGCGATGGCGAGACACGGAATAATCTACACATTGCCAGCGCAAACGAAAAATAGGTTCGCGCAATGGCTGGCGACAATTCGGCCAGAAAATGTATATAAGTCAGGTGCATCGGCGCCCGCAAAACCGGAATAGTCGTGACCGGTACCTCAAGCAGCTCGCGTCCATTGATTTTCCAAAGGAACGGCTTGATAGACTTGAATCCATCACGAAAACTACCGAATTGTTTCTTGCGCTCGGCACGCTCTGTTGGCGTCAAGTCCGCGCTCCGAAAATACGCAGCGCGCGCCAACGGTCCGATAAATGTCGGAAATACCGACGCGTCGTAACTGTATCCCCGGCGACAAAGCTCATTTAGAAGATCGTTGGACACGCTGAAACCAGGCCCACGAAACCCATGCGGCTCGACTCCGGTTGCATCCTCGATCGCCTGATGCGCCCGAGCAACTTCTTCCGCAATTTCCGCCGCGGAGTATTTATGCATCCAGGGTTCATGGAGGAACGAGTGATTGCCGATGCCGTGCCCTGCCTGCGCCAGCGCCTGCAGGCTATCCCTGTTTTTCGCCAATTGCGCATCCTGCCCCACGACAAATACGGTCAATCGGAGGTCCAGGGAGCGCGCCGTACTGATAATTTCCGGAATTACATGAGGGAGGTATGTCGGGTAGTCGCGCCAGCCCGGCACACCGTGCGCACGCATGTACGCCCAGAGATTATCAAGGTCGAGGGATATACTTGCCGCTCGTTTCATCGTCGAAGTCCCGAGGTCACGGGGGGGCTATTGCGTGCCCATAACACTGGCGATAGCTGCTACGATGCGATCAGCTGCGTCGCCCGATCCGTAAAGATCTTTTTTCGCAGTCGCCGCATAGGACCAATCGTTGTCTTTCTCGACATTCTGCAGAGTCTCTTTCAGAAGTCGAGGATTGTCGCCGATCAATTTGGCAACACCCGCTTCCACTACTTCCGGCCGCTCGGTATTTCGGCGCAGCACTATTAGCCGTTTGCCCAGGCTAGGTGCTTCCTCCTGGATACCCCCAGAGTCGGAGACGATCAACCAGGCGGCCGATAGCAGATGGATAAAATCGGCATAGTCGAGGGGATCTATTATCTCGAACCCGCTCGCGCCATCAAGGACATCATGTGTGGCCTTTCGAACGTTGGGATTGGGATGCACCGGAAACAATACGACACTGTCACCATCGTTTTCGACAAACTCTGCGAGCGCACGGAGATTATCCCGCATTACGGCACCGAAACTTTCGCGCCGGTGTGTTGTGAGAACGATGATCTTCTTTCCGCTGTATCGACTGACAATTTCGGATATGTTCGCAGACGGTGAGTGATTCTCATGAATCCAGTGCAAGGCGTCGACAACAGGGTTCCCGGTTAGCCATATCGCTGCTTGTGAAATATTCTCCCGCCTCAGGTTCTGCACGTTTTCCTCGGTCGCCGCGAAATGGTAGCTCGCGATTCGTGAAATAAGGCGCCTGTTCATTTCCTCGGGAAACGGTGCCCGGACGTCGCCTGTGCGTAGGCCTGCTTCTACATGACCCACCGGTATGCCGGAATGAAACGCGGTTATGGCACCGGCAAGAGCGGTTGTCGTGTCCCCCTGAACAAGTACCAGGTGCGGGCGCTCTTCACATAATAACGATTCGAGCGACGACAACACACGTGACAAGACTTCGTTGGGGCTCTGGCCCGCGCGCATGACTTTAAGATCATGGCTAACCTGTACATCGAAGCTGGTTAAAAAGGGTGTTAGCAAGTCGGTATGTTGTGAAGAGCTTATTACTAATGATTCCATTCCGGCATATGAGTCAATTGCCCTGATAACCGGCGCTAACTTAATGCACTCGGGCCGAGTTCCGAAGACGACGGCGACCTTTAGTTGGTTGTCGCTTATGATATGATCTCCAATGAGTAAAAAGTCGCTTTTTCGCTTTTGTTGGTTACCTGCTGTCATCAGCAGCTGTCAAAGCGCGACGCGAACAAGAACGATACAATATCGTCGCGGAATTGACTAACCCCGCTAACAAAAAATACCTCGAAATGGGCACTAGTTAACAAAATATAAGCCTTCGACCGGTTTATGCTATACCTATTGAGCCTTGTGAAATCCCAATATGACATCGGTCTACGCAGTACTTCCTGCATACAATGAGTCTGAGTCACTACCCAATTTGCTGGCGCGTTTCAGCAAACTGCCAGCCGACGACCGCTCGAAATTGAGTATTTATGTCGTAAACGACGGTTCCACGGACAATACTCGGGAAGTCGCCCTTATTCCGTACCCCGGGCTGAAAGTCGAGGTCGTCGATCACAGCAAGAATATGGGGCTCGGCCAGGCAGTGCAGACTGGCATTCGCACCGTGATTCAAGTCGCGTCGGACGACGATTTGATGGTGCTGATGGATGCCGACGACACCCACGATCCAGAACTTGTCCAACAATTAATTGCGGCAACAGAAGCTGGTGCGGACATTGCCATTGCGTCCCGCTTTGTCGCCGGTGGTGACGACAGCACGGCGCCGTTTTTTCGCCGTCTGCTATCTCGAGGCGCGGCCTATTGCTTTCGTGCCGCGCTGCCCGTCGATAGCAACGTGCGCGATTTTACCAGCGGGTTTCGTGCTTATCGTGTATCCCTTCTGCGCCGTGCATCTGAGCATTGGGGAGAGCGCCTTGTCGAAGAACGAGGGTTTGCCTGCATGGTTGAATTGCTGATGAAACTGCGCTTTTGCAGGCCGTCAATTACAGAGGTGCCCATGTACCTTGAATACGATCGAAAGCAAGGCGCGAGCAAAATCAAGATCATGCGCACAATTCTTCAATATCTCAAACTCGCGATCCGTGATCGAATCAGCCCGCCCCCCTACAGAGATCTGTAGCCGAGATTTCATTGTGAATGCTGAAATTGGAATAATCGGCGGCGGCATCGCCGGCTTGGCATCTGCTTTCAGGCTCGCCAGCCTCGGACATCGAGTTTCAATCATCGAATCAAGTAACGTGCTCGGGGGGCTTGGTACATTTTTCGAACTTGATGGGCGAAACATCGATCGTTTCTATCATTGCATTATGCCAAGTGATGACGATTTCCTCGGGCTCATCAAAGATCTGGGACAGAGTGAACAACTCTACTGGGACAATACTCTGATGGGTATGGTCTATGAAGGTGACCATTACCCGTTCAATACTCCGTTTGACTTGCTGAAGTTCTCTCCCCTGTCGATTATCGAGCGAGTGCGGCTTGGCGCAATGTCATTGATGCTTGGCCGCCTGGGTAATGACGAGGACCTTGATGGAACCCCGATAGAAGTCTGGCTGCGGCGCCTTTTCGGTGAGGCACTCTGGACTAAATTCTGGGCTCCGATGTTTTCTGCGAAATTCGGCGTTGGCGCAGCAACCTTGCCCGCGCTCTACCTGAAGAAACGACTAGGCAGAGAGAGCAATGTTGCTACTCGCGGATACATCGAAGGCGGCCTATTCGGCTTGATACAGACGCTTGAATCGGCGATTAAGAACGCCAACGGCACCGTACATATCAACAGTGCAGTTTCAAACATCTCTCAAAATCGACGTAAGGTAACTGTTTCCACCGAGGATGGTCGAAGCATGGAATTCGACTACGTTATATCCACCATCCCTTTGAACTTACTTTCAAAAGCCGCGAGCGGCCTGGACGGTATTGAGGCGCTCCCGAAACTAACTTACCAGGGTGTTGTCAACATGCTTTTGCTGCTGAACAGGCCATTGGACCGCTACTACTGGACTCCATCGTTGTTCTCAGGGACTGAATTTGATGGCATTGTGGAGTCGTCTGCCCTTATAAGAACCGAGCACTATGGCGGCTATCACGCGGCTTATGTGATGAAGTATACGAGCCGCGAGTCCGAACTTTTTGGTTCCGCAGAGACAGAAATTGCTGATCGCTGGACGCGAGAATTTCTCCGAATTTATCAGTCGCGAGGAATTACACCGGCAAATATAAGGAAGGTCCTTGTCTTTAGGGCACCGTTCGTTGAGCCGATATACCCTCTCAATTACACAAAGGTGCAACCGCAGACTCGAATTGGGCAGTCCAACGTTTTTCTTGCCACGACCGCGCAGGTGTATCCATACATAACGTCGTGGAACTCCAGTATCCGGGTAGCGAACAACACAATAAGTGCACTTCTGGGTCAAATCGAAAAGGACAATCTCTGACAATGGATAAGTCGACCTGTCCGCCAGTGGATTCTCTATCGGACTGACAACTATGGACAAATCAAGCGTAACAACAGCAAATGCAACGCCCGATGAAAGCGAGGTCGCATCTTCAGGATGGACTTCACTTCGCTCAATTCTGATCGGCCTCGTTTTCGGTGGCGCGTTTCTTGTCCTGGCATTTCGAGAGACCTCGTTTCAGGGTTTCGTGGATACCCTGCGAACTGCAAATCCTCGGTACATCTTCGCTGGCATCGGATTGTATGCTCTCTATCTCGTCATTCGCTCGTCGCGCTGGAGCCTGTTACTGGCCGAGCGGACTTCGACCCGCCCGTTCGCCGTGCTATTGCGCGCGGTCACATGGGGTACCGCCGCTAATACGATAATTCCGCATTCCGGAGAATTATTGCGAGCTTTTGTCGTGCGTCAACCATTGAGTATTTCGGCGGTATCAGGTCTTGGGGCAATTGCAGCCGAACGACTTTACGATTTTGCCAGTGTTATCGTTCTCACCGGAATTACGTTGTTTTTCTTCAAGGATTCTCCGTTAATTCTGCAATCTGCTCTACTGGCAATCTGCGTTATGGGCACCGTGGTTCTGGTAGTCCTCTCGTTATTAGGGCTGAAAGCCCCTTTGATGATTCGCGTGGTTGATCTGATGACGAATCTGTTGCCGAAAAGATTCGAGGGGGCGGCGCGCCGGCTTGTTGATGAATTGAGTATCGGAATTCGCGCCGCGTTTTCAAATCCGTATTTGGCGTGGATTGGGATCCTGTCGTTGCTTCAATGGCTCTGCGTAACAGGTTGCATTTACCTGAGCATCGAGTCATTTGGCCTGGAGATGTCACCGTGGATTGCATTTATTGTCTTGCCATTAACGATCGCCGGCCTGACGTTACCGACAGCCCCTGTGTACCTGGGAACCATTCAGGTCTGCTTTCTCGCTGGCCTGGTGCCATTCGGAGCCAGTAATGAAGTAGCTATAGCGGCGTCGGTAGCTTACATAAGCATCACTACACTACCAGTGATCGCCGCGAGTGCCTGCTGGTACCTTCTTTATGTCTTGATTCGTCGGCGGGTACTCTAGATGTATTTGTCAATTCCTAGACAAGTGGAACTGTATTTCACTCCGGCGCAGAGAGCGTCTCGCTCATCATTTTCATCTACGCGGCGTAGCATTGATAGTGCGTACGACGTTCGGGATCGTCGTTTTACTGGTCCTTTCTCTTTTCGTCAGTATTGATCGCCGAATCACGGATTTCTCAGAGTATACTGATATGTATTTACTGTTTCGGTTTGTTGGTAGGTTTCCGGAGAATGGAAATCGTCCATGCCGTTCGGGTCAATACAATGACCGGGTTGCCGAACGAATCAGGCCGGCTCGTGTCAGCGTCGGGTAAAGCGTATGAATGATTCCAAACAAAGTTTACTGAGCTCAGCAATTAATCTGATTTTTCGCGATGCGAAAATCATAATTATGGTCTGGGGCGTTTGTATCTTGATTGCCGTCCTAGCCGTTCTGTCGTCACCAAAAACGTATGAAGCAAAGACGACGTTGCTGGTTCAATATAGTCGGGAGTATATATACAGATCCGAGACCGGGGACCAGCGATCGATCGTTCCTCAAAAAGCCGGGATGGAGGAAGCACTAAATTCTGAGGTACAGATCCTTGCCAGCAGAGACCTCAAGGAACGAGTGCTCCGCGCCATCGGCATCGACCGGCTTTATCCTGATGCGGCCGACTCGGCCACCCAACTCGAAGATGCGCTCGAGCGCCTGGGTGACGCCTATGGCATTCGAAGTATTGATCAATCAAATATAGTCAATTTGTATTTTCGGCATGAAAGCCCCGAACTCGCCGCTGAAACGCTCAATAAGTTCGTGGACCTGTTCAAAGCCAAGCGGCTGGACGTTTATCGCGATTCCGACGTGTCGTTTTTTCAGGGTCAGGTCACCAAACTGACGGTTGACTTGCGGGAGATTGAGGCCGGCTTTGTGGCGTTTAAGACCGAGAACAAGATTTTCGACTTGCCCGGGCAAACGGACTTGTTAGTCGAACGATACAATCGACTTTCCAGTGAGCTTGATGATGCAGAAATTGCGGTAAATGAACTGCAGGAAAGACGTGTGGCGCTTGCTCGCCAAATGAGCCAAACGCCCAAGACTATCGAGTCTTACGAAGCCAATGAAGGCCAGATGATTGACGAGGCCAGAAGCCAGCTATTCGCGTTGCGTTTGGAAGAAAAACAGTTACTTGAACTTTACAGGGACGATTTCGATGCGGTTGTGGATGTCCGGAACCAGATCGAGCAGCTGAACCAGTTCCTCTCAAGTCAGGAAAACAACGTCAGCGGGCAGAAAATCCGCACCGGGGCCAACGTGGTTTATCAGACGCTGGAGGCGGAGCATCTTGCGGCAGAAACGGAACTTACCGCTATGGAGGCTCGACGGAGCGCCATATTATTGCAGATGAAAGAGATTGAATCCGAGATCAACCGCATGGCGTCTTTGAAATCCAAGTACGATGAGATGGCCCGTGAGGTGGAAAACAACCGCCTTGCATTGCAGACACAGTTGAGCAACCTCTCGGACGCACAGGCTTATGATGCTCTGGATAATCAAAATAAGACCAACATAAGGGTGGTTCAATCTGCCGTTCCCCCAAACCATGCTATAGGAGCGAGCAGGAAGGCTAAGGTGTTGCTGTCCGCGCCGCTTGGTTTGCTGGCCGGGCTGCTCGTGGCATTTTGCCTGAATTTGTTGCGTCCGACAGTTTCCGAGGCCGTCACTATCGAGCGTAAGAGTGAGCTGGACGTTCTGGCAACTATTGACCGTTCTGGCTAGATTCCGCTACAGGATTTCCGAATGTACGCTCCGTTCTACAATCTGATCGAAGAACCATTTCCGGTAACGCCTGACCCGAAGTATCTCTTCCTGAGTGATAGTCACAAGGAGGCTCTCGCGACTATCGTTTACGGGATCGATAATCGCCGTGGGTTTATCGCAATCGTCGGTGAGGTGGGGACCGGTAAGACGACCATACTCCGAGCTTATCTCGACGCCATCGAAAAATCCGACTTTACGGTTATTTACGTTTTTAATCCCGAAATGACGTTTAAGGAACTGGTTCTCCTGCTTGCCAGTGAGCTCGGAGTACCTCCTCCGCTCGATAAATTTAGCAATACAATGCTGATAAGCGCCGTTCAACGGGCACTAATCCGAGAATATAACGAAAATCGAACGGTAATTTTAGTTATCGACGAAGCACAAAATATTCCGGTTAGCACCTTGGAATCGTTGCGCATGTTGTCGAACATAGAAACCAAGAAAGCGAAGCTGCTACAAGTTGTTCTGGCCGGGCAACCTGAATTGGAACAGTTGATCGGTCGGCATGAATTACGCCAGCTCAAACAAAGGATCGCGGTCAAGGCGACGATTAAACCGCTAAGTGACAAAGACAGCCGCCGATACATCGAAGAACGCATCAAAGCGGTTTCTTTGGACAAGCGGGTTATTTTTCGGGATGCCGCTCTGACGAAGATCATCAAGTTTGCCGGCGGAATCCCACGTTCGATAAATATTGCTTGCGATACAGCATTAATTAACGGCTATGGACACGGTGCGCGGCGGATTACCAAGAATATCGCAAATGAAGCGATTGAGTCATTGCAGGGACCGGCGAAGTCTCCTTCGTCGTATTGGCGGCTCGGCGCGTTGACCATGGTGCTGCTCGCCGCGCTGGTTGCATGGGCAATGATGTTCCGGGATTGGCCGATTACGCGAGCCGGGGACCAGCCTTCGGTTGAGCAGGTCGGTAGGGAATCCGGAGACGTAGAGATTTTGGAATTGCCGCCCGAGATCGTTTCGATAGGGCCAACAGCAGCACCTGCCGGACCGCCGGATATCGACACCGATACGACAGGTGATCCAGGACAGCAGGTTGACGATGCTCCTGGTGTGACGAACGTCGCTTTACCGGCCGGTCGAGCGGAACCCGAAATTCCCCCAAGTTCGACCAGGGACATTGCGGATGAGGGTGTTTCGAGCGGTCTTGGTGCGTCCGATATTGCGAACGAGACATTAGCGCAAGCTGAGCCACTCGTGCGCGTCGAGCCGAATCCGGGTGTGCTCTATGATCAGGATTCTGTCATTGTGTACACGATTGAAGATGGCGACCTGCTTTCGGAACTTTGCTTTGATTTTTATGGATTCACCAGTCCCGAGTTGTACCAGTTTCTCCAGGCTAACAATCCTCGCCTCGCGGATATTAATGACATCAGCGTCGGCGAGACACTGCGTTTTCCGGACTTGACCGACGATTTACAGTCCATTCGGAACATTGAAATAAGACGAAGGCTGGGAAATCCGGCGCCGTGGACCGGTGTCACGCGGCCCCAGGAGGTGGTTGAGTGAACCGTCTATTTGATGCATTGCAAAATGCTGGTCACGAAATCACCGAAAAATTTGAATCCCAAGTGGATTCCCCGGTAATCGAATCGGTTACCGAACAACCAAGGTTGGCTACCAAGGAGGGGGATAGCCGATATTTCGGATTGTTCAACTCGCTCAAATCACTCGAGACGCGTCGCGGTGGCTGCGTGATTGCCCTGATGGGCCCGCATGGCGGAGAGGGTACATCGACGGTTACAAGAGAGCTTGCGGATTTCATTTCGCGACAATCCGGTGACCGAACTCTCGTTCTGGACTGTCGGCCGAAAAGTGCGACAATCCCATCGCAAAACAAGCCTTTTGCACGCGACAAAAACCTTGCGACTCGTCAGATTGCCGCAGCTGCGTCATCGCAAACGAGCAGACTACCTTTGTCGTATGCTGCCGCCACGATGCTCGTTGATGCAGGTGACCGGATTGAGCCATCGGGTAGTGGTGACCTGGCACCATTCTTCGACCTGGTCGCCGCGGATTACGACTGGGTTATCATGAATTGCCCCCCAGCCCTGCGATACGATTATGAAAGTCAGCTTGCACGTATGGCTGACGCCGTCATTCTGGTCGTCGAATCCGAGCGTAGTGAAGTCAGTGATGTGATCCACGCATCCAACAAGTTGAAAATGGCCGACGCAAACGTCTTGGGCGTAGTTTTGAACAAGCGTCCTGACTATGTACCATCGTTTCTGCGACGTCTGTTGGATAGATTACGTTTCGACTAATCTGGTCTTGTCGCTACACTGTCCGGCACCTCGATTGCTACACCTGATTCCTGGCACGCAACCGTGTCGGCGTCACGCGGCTGTGTGATCAACCACGGCGCGAGATGACGAAAAGACCTCGGGACCGGAGTGGGTACTCCCGGCAAGTTTCCGTAATCTCGGAGACCACGCTAGCCGCAAGGCTCACCTGTCGGTAGACGTGCCGAATCTAGTAACTTTCGTTCAGTGATGCGATTCCCTTGTCGAGCCCTACGGCCCTCATGCCACGGAGCAGCGTAACAATGATTGGTCGCGATACCGTCAATCGAAGCGCGATTAGTGGCAACAGCTTGGCCTTGACCCCGATGGGACAGTCGGCCAGGTTGGCGTCCGTGTACCCGAATCGGCGCAACATCGGGCCCATAATCGTGTTCATGGCCCAAATTTCCTGTTGGCTTCTTTCTTTGCGCCATCCTTGAAGCCGTCGTGTATCCAGGCCAGTTTTCGCTTTGGCCTTCCATCCTTCTTCCCAATCGGGTACCGAGTCGGAACTAATCGAACTATCAAGCATTCTCGGCTCGAACGGTTCATCGATAAACCTGCATATTCTTTTCAGTTGCGCCTGCGGTTCCTGAACTAAGTCTTCGTAATTGACAGTCAAAATTTTGTCTGTCCCGTAACGTCGCTGATGACGAATAATTAGTCGCATTTGAACCACCCAGTTCCAGCAAAATAGCCAGAATCGTCGTGGATTACCGGGAATTGCCCAGGGCGCCGACATCTTGGAATTTACGACTGCACGACCATCCCGCACCAACGCAATGATTTTAGCGTACGGATAGGCCTTTATGATCGTATCAACATGTGCATTGTGCCCTGGAGTTTTTTCTCCAACGCGAGACGCAGCTTGTTTCTCTGCGTAACATTCCAGCAGCGCACGAAACAGGCCTGCGGGTGTTCTTCCATATTGCTTTGTACGGGCGCAAATAGCAGAATGCTCGAGCCCGAGATCCGCGATGCGTTGAAATTTGACGGCGGAATCTACGATGGAATCAACAGATTTACTCCAATGGTGCTTTTCCAGCTGTGGCAAATACTCAGTGAAGAATTGTGTCTCCGGGGGCATGGAAACCCTGGAATGCCGATCGAGCATGACGGTCAGCAAGGTGGTTCCGGAACGGGCCGCCCCCACGACAATTACGGGATGAAAAGCGGCCGTGTCAATCGATTCTCGACGGCGTGGATTAGGCATCGTTACCGATTCTCCGGTTG
>Ga0224508_10001423_pt1 | contig 21544 bp, 16 predicted proteins | sample SF_Jan12_sed_USG_4_FD_170157 | JGI IMG/M metagenome (GOLD analysis project Ga0224508, IMG submission 170157) | Sediment microbial communities from San Francisco Bay, California, United States - SF_Jan12_sed_USGS_21 | ecosystem: Environmental > Aquatic > Marine > Sediment | place: USA... | reverse complement strand
GCCGTCACCTGGCTGAACCTTCGCACCCTGCCGCAGCGCATGGGCTCGTCGGTCGTCGCCGTTGTCGGTGTCGCAGCTGTTGTCCTGGTGTTCGCCGCAGTTTTGTCGATGGGCAAGGGTTTTGAGCGCACCATGATTGCCGCCGGTTCCGATGACACGGCCATCATCATGCGCAGCGGCTCGACGTCCGAGCTCACTAGCGGGCTTTCGAACGAACAAGTATTAATCGTCGCCGACGCACCGGGCGTCCTCAAAGACGGTGATACCGCAATGTTGTCGGCAGAACTGTACGTCATCGTCGACGTCAAGAAAAAATCCACCAACACCGACTCGAACGTGCCGTTTCGCGGCGTGCAGCCGGGCGCATTTGATGTTCGCAATGGCGTCCGGCTCGTAGAAGGTCGCCTGTTTGAAGAGGGAAAAAATGAAATTCTCGTTGGCCGCTCTGCACAGCAGGAATTCGCCGGGCTTGAGACCGGCGCGACGATTCAGTTTGGCCAAAGCAGCTGGGATGTCGTAGGCGTTTTTGAAGCCAACGGCAGTGTCTCCGAGTCCGAACTCTGGACCGACGTGCGCGTCTTGCAAGGGGCGTATCGGCGGGGCAATTCGTTTCAGTCGGCGCGGGTCCGATTGCAGGGCCCCGACAGCATCGAGGCCCTGCGAACCGCGCTCGAGGAAGACCCCAGGATTGATCCGGATGTTATGACGGAAAAAGAGTATTACTCGTCCCAGGCGGAACCGTTGAGCCGGTTCATACGCCTGATCGGCTACCCGCTGACTTTTCTGATGGCGATCGGTGCGATCTTCGGCGCGCTGAACTCGATGTACTCATCAGTGTCGGTGCGCGGCAAAGAGATCGCAACGCTCCGGGCGCTGGGGTTCGGACCGTTATCCGTACTGCTATCCACCATGGTGGAGTCAACCCTGCTCGCGCTCGTCGGCGGATTGATCGGCGGCGCAATCGCGTTTCTCGTTTTTAATGGCTTCCAGGTCTCGACTTTGAACGGCGCCAGCTTTAGCCAGGTGGTCTTCGACTTCGCCGTGACTCCCGATCTGTTGATTGACGGCCTGAAAGCCGCACTGATCATCGGCGTCATCGGAGGTCTTTTCCCTGCGATACGCGCAGCCCGGCTGCCGGTTGCACAGGCATTGCGCGAGCTCTGACAGCGACAATTGGCGGTAACCTCTCTGCAGGTCGTTCGCAGCCGGTGACCAGCAACCGACATTCCGCACACCGGGCACAGCGGACAACACACCCTCACACGCCTGCGGCTACAGATTCGGGTGTGTTATCCACCGCACCCTTTTGAGAGCGCATCATGAGTTCGTGCGCCGGCTTCAGGTCGTAATCAGGATGAGGCGGGACAGGTGGCCGAATCCGTATCCGAGCTGGCAGCCCGATGAAAACACATGACGAGGAAGGAACACGCGAGGCGTGTTCGGCTACCTGTCCCGCCCCGTCCTGATATGTGGCTGTCTCGTAAGCGGAAGATGCCACATTAACAACCTGGCGGGTTTCCACAACTAGCGACTGAACGTCAGTACGCCGTCCTCCAGCTCGCTGCTCTTTGCCCATCGGCGCTCGAGCCGATAGTCCTGCGGGTTCGTCCACGGTGCATGGTCTCCCTGCTTCGGCAAATCGCCCATGACGCGCTGCAGGTAGCCTGACGAGAAGCCTGTTACCCATGGCCGCTTCTCCATATCGCGCTCGGCGTCGCGCAGCTCCGGCAGGCACTGACGTGTACCTGATGCATCGAGATGGTTAATCACCCGGCATGCGAAGTCGGCGATCAGATCGGCGCGTAATGTCCAGGAAGCGTTGATGTAGCCGAACGTCGAAATCACGTTCGGAACGCCGGAACACATGAATCCCCGGTACGTAAATGTATTTGCGAGATCGATCGGGGCCCCGTCCACAACAAAATCCACGCCGCCCAGGGCAAGAAGTTCAAGTCCGGTTGCGGTAACAATGATGTCGGCTTCGAGCTCGTCGCCGGATTCCAGCATGATGCCGCGTTTGGTGAAGGTCTCGATCTTCCCGGTTACGACAGATGCCTTGCCCGAGCGAATGGCGGCAAACAGGTCGCTGTTGGGTACCAGGCAAAGGCGCTGCTCCCAGGGTTTGTAGGTCGGCGTGAAATGCGTCTCGACGTCGTAGTCCTTGCCCAACTCCTTTCGAACCAAGCGCAGCAGCTTGCGCTTGATTCGCTCCGGATGGCGCTGAGTCTGTCGATAGACCCACTGTTGATACGCGATATTTTTCCAGCGTGTGATTGAGTAGGCGAGTTTTGCAGGCAGCAGCTTGCGCAGCATGTTTGCAATGATGTCGATGTCCGGCATCGACACGACGTACGTTGGAGAGCGCTGCAACATTGTTACATGCGCGGCCTCTTTCGCCAGCTCCGGCAACAGGGTTACGGCGGTTGCGCCAGACCCGATAACGACGATTTTCTTGTCGCGATAGACAAGATCTTCGGACCAATGCTGCGGATGAACGATGACGCCGCCGAAATCTTCGCGCCCACTGAAGTGCGGCTCATGTCCTCGATCGTAGCGGTAGTATCCGGCACACATGAGCATGAAATTGCAGCGAACCCGCACCGTGGCGCCAGAGCCCTTCCGCTCGGCCTCGAGTTCCCAGGTCGCATCGTCGCTGGACCACGATGCATTGATTACCTGATGACCGAAACGAATGTGCCGCTCAATATCGTGCTCCGCCGCTGTCTCTCTGACGTAATCGAGTATGGCGGGACCATCCGCAATCGCTTTTTTATCGACCCAGGGCTTGAAGCGGTAGCCGAGCGTATGCATGTCACTGTCCGAGCGAATACCGGGATAACGAAACAGGTCCCAGGTGCCTCCGATCGCATCGCGGCCCTCGAGGATCAGAAAGGATTTCTGCGGACACTGCTCCTTCAACTGGCACGCGGCGCCAATGCCGGACAGCCCCGCCCCGACGATCACGACATCGAAAAATTCGCCGTCTTTCATACTCGGCCTGTCATATCCTTTTCGAAGCTTCGTTGAGCTCTCAAAAGTAGCTGGTCTATCAGGTTGCGTATTATGCACGGCGTAACTTCGAAAGCCAGATTGATACATCAGGATCACGCTTGTCTCGTCGAACAAGCCGACGACGGTCAGTATGCGCACCGGATTCGCCTGCAGGCCGAGGGGTACCAGCAGGCGGCAATTGGTTTGCCGTTACGCGGGCGCCCTCATCGTGTTGTCGACAATCAAATCAATAATCTGTGGCCACAGCGGTTGCGGCAGGTTATGGCCCATTCCGTCGATGACCTCCAGCCGCGCTCCGGGCACGTGCTCTGCCGTGTCAATGCCGCCCGCCAGCGGCACCAGCCGATCTTCCCGACCATGGATCACCAATGTCGGCTCGTGAATCTTCATCAACCGCTCTCGCCGATCGCCGTCTTCGACGATTGCGGCCACGTGGCGCGTGAAGCCCGACGGGTAGTAGCAACGATCAAAGCTTAAAGAGCACATCTCCCGCCGTGTCTCGGCATCGATCGGATAAGCAGGACTACCTATCAGCTCCAGAGTGCGCATGTTGTGCGCGATAACGGCCTCGCGATCACGGCTCGTCGGGCGTGAGCGGAACAAATGCCGGGACACCAGCGGATCGGCGCCAGGCAGCGATCGATGACCGCTGCTGGACATGATCGAGGTCAGCGAGTGAGTTCGTCGTGAATGCATCACGGCGAAATTATGGGCGATCATGCCGCCCATAGAGGCGCCGACAATGTGTGCAGCATCGACGTCCAGCCTATCAAGCAGGCCGGCGGCATCGTCGGCCATGTCTCTGAGCGTATACGGGACGCGAATCGGCAGCCGCAACACGCTGCGAAGCAAGAGCGACGCCAGGCCAGGCGCTCTGGCACCTTCAAACTTCGTTGAGAATCCGGTATCCCGATTGTCGTAGCGAATAACCCGAAATCCCCTGTCCGCGAGATCGCGACAGAAAGGTTCGGGCCACGCGATCATCTGCATGCCCAAGCCCATGATCAGCAAGATAACAGGGTCGGACTCCGCGCCGAACGACTCGTACTCTATCGTGATCTTGTTTGAGCTCGCCTGAGGCATGTCGCGCCGCCGCTTGTGTGTGGGGTCTGTCCCCTTTTATGGGGTCGGTTCCCTTTTTATTCAACGGCAATGTCGTTCGCCCCTGCTTCTTGCATGAGGAGGGTGCTTATTTCTCGGCCAGCGAGCGAAAAACATCGACGTACTTGGCGCCCTGCTGCTCCCACGAAAAATCCATGGCCATGCCATTTCGCATGACTCTCCGCCAAAGCGGTTTATCTTCGAAAAAGTCCAGTGCCCGGTTAATCGCCCAGGATAATCCGGGCTCGTCGTAATCGCGGAAAAGCACGCCGGTTCCTTGCTTGCCGGTCGCATCAATTTGCTGCACCGAGTCGGCGAGTCCGCCGGTTTCGCGAACGATCGGTATCGTACCGTACTTTAGACTGTACATTTGATTTAGGCCGCAGGGCTCATAGGCGGACGGCATCAGGAACATGTCGCTGCCCGCCTCGATGCAATGCGCCAGCTCGTTGTTGTAACCGCGATAAAAACCAACGCGATCGGGCATCGAGCGCTGCAACGACTCGAAGAACGCTTCGTACTGTGGTTCACCGCTACCGAGCACGGCAAGGGAAAAACTGCGCGCGGTCAGCAGGCCTGGCAATACCCGTTCCATGAGGTCGACACCCTTTTGCGACACGAGCCGAGTGACGATGCCGATCAACGGCTGTCTCTTGCCGCCCGTGAGGTCCATTTCGTCCATCAATGCCTGCTTGCAAACTGCCTTACCGGCGAGGCCGCGACTCGTATAATTTTTCGGAATCAGCTTGTCTGTCGCGGGATTCCACTCGTCATAGTCAACGCCGTTCAGGATACCTACCAGGGAGTCGCTGCGCGCCCGCAGGATTCCGTCCAGCCACATGCCGTAGACCGGACCTTGAATCTCGCGCGCATAGGTCGGGCTTACGGTTGTCAGAAGATCGGCCAGTAACAACCCCATCTTCAGAAAATTGATTCGACCCTGCGCAAGATCGTGCTGGTGCACGTAATGCTTGCCCGGCCCCAGACTCAGGTCATCGAGGATGTCGGCGCCGAATACCCCCTGGTAACCGATGTTGTGAATCGTGAGTACGGATTTTGAGCTCGCAAATAAATCGTCCCACGAATAGATGGTGCGCAGAAACAGCGGTATCAGCGCCGTGTGCCAGTCATGGCAATGGAAGATGTCCGGTGCAAACCGCGTGTGTTGGCACATCTCGATCGCAACCCGCGACAGAATAATGAATCGCAAATGCTCGTCCGCCGCCGATGTGTAAAATGCCGGACGGTCATAAAACTCCGGACAGCGCAATAAAAAAACGGGCAAACCGGTCGTTCGCAGCACCCCCCTGTCGATCGAATACTCGATATCTCGAGACCCGATGCGAACCGTCAGGTTCTGCAGACCAACGACGGGTTCGACGTCCAGATCCGCGTCATTGAGCGTCGAATAAAACGGCAGCAGCACTCGAATATCATGACCTTGCTGGTGCAGGTAAGCCGACAGCGCTGAATTAACGTCCGCCAGACCGCCGGTCTTTGCCAGCGGCGCCAGCTCGGACGATGCCAGGCAGATTTTCAGTTTGTCGGTACCGGCCAATTGAGTTCCAGGAGGTCGTGCGCAAGCGCACCATTCTACGTCTTTACGCCAGTTCCGCACTTATAGAAGTACAGACAGGCGCTGGCCGCGGGTATAAATTGACTGCCCCGCACGGCTGCACGGCCGAAAAAACAGGCAAGAGGCGAGCCGGCGCTCGCATGCAACCGGCGAAAGTGGGACAGTTGCATATCGGATAGCTGCCCTGTCCCTGGAGAGCTGGAGCGACACACCAATGAATCTCACCGCACATTGGGTCGGCATCACCGCCATTGTTTTGTTCGTCACGGCATACACCCTTGTCATCACCGAAGAATTCACCCACCTGCGCAAGTCCAAGCCGGTAATGCTGGCGGCCGGCATTATCTGGGGTCTGATCGCGTATCAGTACGCCGGCTCCGACACACCGCATGCCGCTACAGACGCCGTGCATGACTACCTGACCGAGTTTGCGCAACTGTTTCTGTTCCTGCTCGCTGCAATGACCTACGTGAATGCGATGAGCGAGCGCCAGGTGTTTCTGGCACTGAGAGACTGGCTGGCTCGCCGCGCCTACTCATACCGCACGATGTTCTGGATTACCGGCGTGTTGAGCTTTTTTCTCTCTCCGATAATCGACAATCTGACTACAGCACTCGTGATGTGTGCCGTCGTTCTGGCGATTGGCCAGGGCAACCCGCGTTTTATCAGCGTCGCCTGCGTCAATATTGTTGTCGCAGCCAACGCGGGCGGTGCCTTCAGCCCGTTTGGGGACATCACGACGCTGATGGTCTGGCAGCGTGGCGTCGTCGCCTTCGAGACATTCTTTCACCTGTTCCTGCCGAGCGTCGTTAATTTCGCGGTACCGGCGGTGATGATGTCGCTGACGATACCGAAGACCCTGTCCGCCGATCCGGTCGGCAACAATCCTGTACGCATGAAACGGGGCGCCAAACGCATCATGTTCTTTTTTGCGTGCACGATTACCACGGCCGTATCTTTCCACAACTTTCTTCACCTGCCGCCGTTTCTCGGCATGATGACGGGGCTCGCGGTGCTGAAATTCTTCGGCTATTTCCTGCGCATCACTCATGACACGGCGCAATTCGATCGCAAGCTGGTCGGCGAAATCGGCGATACGTCACCGTTCGATAGTTTCCGTGAGGTCTCGCGCGTCGAGTGGGACACGCTGCTGTTTTTTTTCGGCGTCATCATGTGTGTCGGCGGACTCGGATTCATCGGTTACCTCAATGATCTTTCCGCCTACCTGTATGGCCAGCTCGGACCCACGACAGCTAACGTGTTAGTGGGTGTGATTTCGGCCGCTATCGACAACATTCCGGTCATGGTGGCCGTGCTGGAGATGAACCCGGCGATGGACGTTCAGCAGTGGCTGTTGGTCACATTGACAGCGGGTGTTGGCGGCAGCCTCTTGTCCATCGGCTCGGCGGCCGGTATCGCGCTGATGGGCCAGGCACGTGGGCACTACACATTTTTTACGCATCTTCGCTGGGCCCCTGCCATCGCACTCGGTTACGGCTTGAGCATCTGGCTGCATCTCCTCATTAGCGGCAGCTTCGTGAATGTGCTGCCCTACCCTTTACGGTAACCTGCCCGGATGCTTGCGTTTATCGGACTGATCGTCGGCATTGCACTGCTGATCGGCGGCGGCACCCTGCTGGTGCGGGGAGCCTCCGAAATTGCGACTCACCTCGGCGTCGCACCTCTGATCGTCGGCCTTGTCGTCGTGGGCTTTGGTACCAGCGCGCCCGAGCTGGTTATCAATGTCGTTGGCGCGTTGCGCGGCGAAACCGACATCGCCTTCGGCAACGTCGTCGGTTCGAATATCAGCAACCTTGCGCTGGTTCTCGGCGTTACCGCACTCGTGGCGCCGATTTCGATCCAGGGGCAACTGGTACGGCGGGAAATACCGTTGCTGTTGCTCGCGACGACGATCATAACTCTGATGGCGCTCGACGGGCCGCTGGAAGGGCTGCCAGCTATCATCGGCCGCTCCGAAGCGCTGGTATTGTTATCGCTGTTCTGCGTTTTCATTTACGTCAATGTCCTCGACATCGTCGACACGCGGCACTCCGACAAGCTGATCACCGATATCGAGCACACCCGGCTGGTCGAAACCGATCCGTACAGTCGCTTCCGCTGGTTGTTTGTCGGTGGCGGGATGGTGCTACTGTTTGTCGGCGGTGAGATCACTGTCAAAAGTGGTGTGATTATTGCCGGGAATCTCGGCATCTCGGCGACGGTCGTCGGCCTGTTCCTGATAGCTGTGGGCACCAGCATGCCGGAGCTCGTTACCTCCATCGTTGCTGCGCGTCGAGGCGAATCTGATCTCGCTCTCGGCAATGTCGTAGGGTCCAATATATTCAATTCCCTGGCGGTGCTGCCGGCCAGCGGACTGATCAGTCAGATACCGGTTCCGCGTGGCGGTATCAGCGACCTCGCCCTCTCGTGGGCGCTCGCCGCCTTTTTGATCCCCAGATTCTTCCTGCGCCAGGCGCGTTTGAGCCGACGAACGGGTGGTGTATTGCTGCTCGTGTATTTTGGCTACGCGTTCCTTCGCGTATTTTTCGAGTAATTTATTCATTCCGGCATACCCGGCCGACAGGCCAGCGCGGTACCATGTCGCCGCTCTGTAATCAGGAATCTTGACCATCATCTCTTCGCTACTAAAACTGCTTGCCGCGCTGGTTCTTGCTTTTTTGATCGCCATCGGTGTGCTGTGGGCACGCTCCTACGGCCCTGCCGATGTCGAAGCGATCAGCGTCGCCTGCTCGGCAGACGCGCCGGCCTGGGCGCCACAATCGCCGCTGAAGGTCATGAGTTACAACGTGCAGTACATGGCCAGCAAGAACTACGTATTCTTCTACGACGTCGACGTCAGTAATCCGGAGCGGGTAGACGCTGTCGCGAAAGCCAACAAGACGCTGGCCAGCCAGCCATCGAAAGAACACGTGTTCTGGACGCTCGATCAGGTCGCCGAGGTCATCCTCGACGAGGATCCCGACATTGTCTTGTTGCAGGAGATGAACGGTGCGGACGACAGTCGCACCTACTACATCGACTTGCTCGGCGAATTACGGTCACGCCTGCCCGCGGACAGTTACGCCTGTCAAACCCGGGCGCCGTACTGGAAAGCCGAGTTCATCTTTCACCCGGATATACTCGGATCCGTCGATATGCAGCTGGTAACGCTGTCGAAATACCGCATCACAAAAGCGCGGCGACACCAGCTACCGCGACCGGAACGAAACTTCTTTGTGCGCCCGTTTCATTTCCAGCGGGCACTGCTCGAGGCGCGCATCGCCACGACCGACGGGTCGCCGCTGGCTGTCATAAACACGCATTTCGAGGCGTGGGCCGCGGGTACCGGCGTCATGGAGCGCCAGATTGCGACGACCGAGACGCTCTTGCAATCACTCGACAGCGAATCGATCCCGTGGGTACTCGGCGGTGACCTGAACCTGCTGCCGCCGGACGACAACCGGCAGCGACGCAGGATTGTCGCGGCGGACACCGGTTTTTACGACGAGAATCCTCAGCTGAAGGCACTTTATCAACGCTACCGGGCGGTGCCTGCCCTGCAACAACTACTGTCCGACGACGCGCCGGACTGGTATACCCATTTTCCCAACGACCCGACGGTCGATGGGCCCGATCGCACGATCGACTACCTGTTCTTCAGCGAGCAATGGTCGCTTGACGACGCGCACGTTTTGCAGCAGGGGACCCTGGCTATTTCCGATCATCTACCGGTCATTGGTATTTATTCACTGCCCGGAGCAGTTACGGATCTGTAAAGCGTCCGGCTCGTGTTCTCAAGACAATTACCGAGCTTGAATTCCCGCAGTGATTGCGCCGCTCCCGGGCACAAAAAAAGGGGCCCGGCGGGCCCCTTTCGATTGTTGCAGGTACTTGAATCAGGCTTCTTCGTCCAGGCTCGCGATAGCCTCTAGCGCCTTGCTCCGAACAAACGGCAGATTCGCCGACAACGTGTTGCGATTGGCGGCACGGTTTAGCAGATCGCGCGCTGCTTCCTTGTTGCCGAGCGCATTCTGAGCCATCGCCGACCAGTACAGAATGTGCGGATTGAACTGGTTCGCCTGTGCCAGGTGATCGACGCCGGCCTGCATGTCATCGTTAATCATCGCCATGTAACCAGCGAGTGCGTGCGCCCGGCGACGTTCAAAGGAGGTTCCGCTCTCCTTGACGGCGGCCGTGTACTCGGCCGTGCGTGCTGCCGCAGCTTCTGCGTCCTCGGCCACCATCGCCGCGATCGCCATCTTGAACGTATGGTTACGTTTGGCTTGTGCCTTGTTCGCTTCATTGGTGCCAGACTTCAGCCTGTACTCGAGCGCAAGACCGAAATGCTCTTCGGCCTTGGCGGTATCACCGGCGTTGATCATGATGTCGCCCATGTACTCGTGGATCCCTCCAACAGCCGCATGTCTCCCGTCCATTTCCGCTGCGGCAGCCATAGCCTTACAGACTTCTGTGGCCGCGTCGGCGTCACCTGCAAACAAGTGGGAAGTCACGGACTGGAACATGGCGTTCTGTCGTTCCTGGGCGGTTCGCGCCGCGGCCAGCATTTTCGCAGCCGTCTCCTGTGCCTGCTCACCCTGCGCCATCAGCGACTGGTTCCTTGCAATACCGGCATAGGCCGACAGGAAATTCGAATCGAGATCGATAGCAGCCTGGTAGTGCTTGATCGACTCCTCGTAGCTACCCATTTCCATCAAGAGTTCGGCCAGCGAATCCTGCGGGTTCGCCTCGTTCGGTATTACGTCGACATACTTTTCGAACGCTGCCTTCGCCTTGTCCAGGTCATCAAGTGCGCGATACGCATAACCGAGAGAGTTATAGGCTCCGGCATATCCGGGATCGATCTCGGTTGCATGCGTGTAATGCTCTACCGCACCGGTAAAGTCCTGCTGTCCGTTCAGAAAATTACCGAGTGTCATATGCGTGCGCGGGTCTTTCGGGAACTTGGCGACGAGCTTTTTGAGCGCCGCGCCTTGCGCCGCCTGGTTGTTCTCGGATGCAGCAACCGTTGCCATCACGTAAAGCTGCTCACCTTCTGAAGCACCCGCTGCCGCAGCACTGGCTTTGCCTACGGCGCCGAAGAATTCATCAACGCTGAGTGCTGTATTCGCTACCAGCAAATGCGCCATCGTGAAATCAGGATCCGCCTCCGCGGCGGCAACAAATTTCGCGTGAGCATCGGTAAAATGGAGATCGTCGAGCAATGCGCGACCCTCCAGAAACAGCGCGCGCGCCTCGTCGGATGTCGTCGTAATCGGCACTTCAGTAGCGGCTTCCGCCTTCATCTCCGGTTCCGCCACTGGCGTGGTCGTTGCTTCCTGCTTTTGCCCGCAGGCGGCAACAAGCAACATCGCACTGAGAGCCAGCGTCGTTCCGACGCCGGTCTTAAAGCTTGAACAATTCATGAATCGCCCCTCATATTTCTTATATTAGCGTTTGCCCCACCAGGCAATCCGTGGAGCGTGAACAGTGTATTGTACTACCGTTCCGGTGCCAGAACCTACGGATTTCAGTGCCAGAATCTGGCGATGAAAGGGTAGAATGTCGGCTCAGCGCGGAAGGCGCCTGCGGATAAGCGAAACGCGATGTTTGATACAGCGGAACTGGGTCAACGAGTCGGCAAAGCCGAGTTCAACGAACGCGAAGACGCACTGCGCGCCCAACTGCTGACATTGCAGTACCGCACTCTGGAACTCGCGGCGTTTCCGGTGATCATCGATTTCGCTGGCGTTGACGGCGCCGGCAAGGGATCGACCGTCAACATCCTGAACAAGTGGATGGACCCGCGCTGGATCCGCACCATCGGCTACCAGGCACCGACGCAGGCAGAGCGGGCCCGGCCACGATTCTGGCGTTACTGGCGGGATCTGCCGCCGAAGGGCCGCACCGGCCTTTTCCTGAGCGGACGCTACTCACGCCCCTTGCTCGATCGCGTCTACGGCAGTATCGATGAGCTCGAGTTCGACCGTCGTCTTGCCGAGATTATTCGCTTTGAAAGTGCGCTCGCCGATGATGGCGCGCTGATTCTCAAATTCTGGATGCACCTGAGTTCGACACAACAGCAGCAGCGACTCGACGAACTGTCCGCTGATCCAATGCAAAGTTACAAAGTGACTGACAGTGACTGGAAGAATCACAAACACTACGACGACTTTGTTGCGGCTGCCGAACAGATCATTACACGCACCAACCGCGGTGATGCGTCCTGGAACATCGTCGAAGGCGTCAATCCACGCTATCGTCACCTGCGCGTCGGAGAGATCATCGCCGCGGAGCTGTCGCGACATCTCGAGCTGCACGAGCGACGAGCCACGACAACTGCGTCGGAACCACGCCCGGCAGAGCTGCTGTCACCGCGGACCACTACCGTTTTCGATGGCCTCGACCAGTCGGTCAGTGTGGAAAAACGGACCTACAAGAAAACGCTGAAAAAACAGCAGGCGCGGCTCGGTGAGCTGGGTCGTAAAGCCTATAATCACGGCCAGTCGGCGGTGCTCGTTTTCGAAGGTCCTGATGCCAGCGGTAAAGGCGGCGCGATCCGCCGCACGGTGTGGAGCCTCGATGCGCGCTGCACGCGCGTACATCAATTCGCGGCGCCGACGGACGAGGAAAATGCTCATCATTACTTGTGGCGCTTCTGGCGCAAGCTGCCGCGTGCCGGCTTCGTCAACGTGTTCGACCGCAGCTGGTACGGGCGCGTGCTGGTGGAGCGGGCGGAAGGTTTCGCAACCGAAGATGAATGGCGCCGTGCTTACAACGAGATCAATGATTTCGAAAACCAGATCGTTGACCGCGGCATCCTGCTCCTGAAGTTCTGGCTGCATATAAGCAAGGATGAACAACTCCGGCGCTTCAAGGAACGCGAAAAATCACCCTACAAACACTGGAAGCTGACTGACGAGGACTGGCGTAATCGCGAGCAGTGGGAAGCGTACGAGCAATACGCCCACGACCTGGTGCAGTACACGAGCACAAAGAAATCACCATGGATCCTCGTTGAGGGAAATAGCAAGTACCACACACGACTGCGTGTAACGAAGACCGTCATCGATCATCTCGAGGAACGCCTGGACAACGATTGACGTCGGCGGATAATTCGCCGCCGCCGGTCGATCCGGCATCGCTAGTTCGGTGTCGGCGGATCAGTTGCAGCGAGCGCATCCTCACGCATCGGGAATTCCAGCAATACGACCGTGCCGCTCGCCTGGCTATCGGAGATAAAAGTAAGGTCGCCCGCCAGCGCGTTGGCACGATGCCGCATGTTGTGCAGGCCGCGGCCGCCTGAAACGATCGACGTGTCCATGCCGATGCCATCATCCGTGACAGAGAGCCGGACAGTGCGATCATCCTCGTTCGTCGACAGCTCAATGTCGATGTTGCGCGCCTTGCCATGGTTCACGGCGTTATTACAGGACTCCTGCAAGATGCGGTAAATCTGCAGCACCGATTCCGGCCCGAAACCACCAATCGCCGCCGCAGCGCTGGTGCGATAGTGCAGTGTGACGCCCTGTCGCTCGAGTTCCGGCTCGAATCGCTGGCGGAACATACTCAACGCATATTCGAGGTTGTCACCAACGTGGTCGAACGAGTCGATGATCAGGCGCAGGTCATTCATGCTTGAACCCAGTGACCTGACCAGCGTCTCGCTGCTGAGGTCGTTACGTTTCGCCTGCAGCAACAGCGACATCAGGCTACCGCCGACGCCGTCGTGCATATCCCTGGTTATGCGCTGCCGCTCGTCGTCGAGTACCTGCTGCTTTTCGAGCTCCTTCTCACGCTGATAGCTGACCAGCAGCCGATCTTCCTGCTGTTTCAGTTTCGTTGTCAGAAGTTCGTTGGCGTTTTCCGTGGCAATCCGCGCCCGCGTGCTCTGTGCCGCCAGTGAAGCAACCATGCCCAGCGCCAGCAGTAGCCCGCACATGGGCGCCGCGTAAAATGTCAGCGGCAGCTCGGGCACAAAAGGCACCGCGATCTGGAATTGGTCGTCGATCGAATCGGCCAGCACCGCAGCCGTACAAACGAGAAACAGCAGAATTTCCACCGTTTCCTTTCTGTCGTTCTTGACCCAGTGATCCGCGAACAGCACCAGAACCAGCCCGCTGATCACGACAGTCAACAACGTTTCCAGCGTAAACGCGAGGCGAAACAGCAGCGCTTCAGAGATCGCCGCCGTGATGCCGACTACGACACACACCGTCGCCAGCAGTATCGCGGATGACTTGAATGTCCAGCGCGCCCGGCGTGTCCAGCCCAACGCGAAAATCAACAGGCTAAACAGGAACAGATACGTGATCACAAAATGTGACAGCAGCCGGAACGGGTCCGGCAGGCCGCCATCGATGCCGAGGAACGTCAGGTTACGCAGCGTCCACGCGGAGAGCAGCAGGATCAGAGTGCGAACGCGGAGTCGATCCTGTTGCGGCCAGTCGATCAGCATGCACAACAAGATGACAAACAACATCACGCCGATGGACGCCAGTACGAGGTCCACGCTGAACACGCGGCTCCACGTATGGGCGATGTAAAGCGCCGAAAGATCACCAATGAAAAAATACGGCAGTATTTTTTTCGAGCGGCCGGAGTTCAGCAGTTCGAGCGTGTTTGTGCCAACCCGCAGATACTCATTGGGAAACGAGTAGACGACCGGATCGAAGCCTCCGAGGATGCCCCAGATGTCCGTTGGCGATTCGGTCTTCAGCGGCACGCCGTTCACGCGTACGTCGACGATGCGGCGACTCCAGCCGAGCAGCACCCCAAAATCCTGCTCGACATCCGCATATTCGAACTCTTCGACAAACAGTGCACGCGGGTAGCGTTCCGGATCATCAAGAACGTAGGCCGGCTCCGGCACCAGCGGCGCCTCGACGGGCCCGATGCCAGCCAGCGGCTGGCCGTTCTTGTCGGCCGGATACATCGTGACAGAGGCGGGGCCTGGCAGCGCATCGGGCCGAGCCATCGATTCGGCAAATCCCAGGCCGATCCAGAAAATAGCCTGGCTTACGAGCAGCAGGATGAGCGTGCCAATCAGTACCTGTGTCGCTTGTGCCCTATCGTAGTGCAAGCCGCGTTCCCGCTGTTGCCCCGGTAACCGCTCGGCAAAAACCCGGCTCGACACTTTAGATTTCGGTCCCCAGTGTGATCAAGCCGCTGCGCAGCCCTTTATAAACGGCACTGCTGCGCGAATGAACATGCAGTTTCTTGTAGATCGCTTTTACGTGGTCGGCGACCGTGTGATAGGAAATGCTGAGTTCCACCGCCACTTCCCGGTAACTGCGGCCGCGCGCAAGACACACCAGGATCTCGGATTCGCGCTGCGTGAGACAACCCCCGTCCTGCATCGGCTGTGGCTGCATGCGCCGCAACACGTGCGCTGCGACCGACGGCGTCAGCGGCACGTGACCGCTGGCAACTTCGACGATTGCATCCGTTATGCGTTCGTTGTCCTTGAGGATATAGCCCTCGGCCCCGGCCTCCAGCGCTGACACAACGGTGCGCTCATCGCCGAACACGGTAGAAACCAGTCGCCAGCCAACATCGAGCTCCTTGGAGCACTTGATAATGTCGATGCCGCTGCCGTCCGGAAGACCGATATCCACGACGACAACGTCATGCGGGATTTCAAGGTTGGCCAGACCCTCGGCACAGGTCGATGCCTGACCCGCCAATCGCATGCGCGCATCGGCGTTAATTGCATCGATCAGGTATTCGCGCGCGTGGGCATCATCCTCGACAATGAGCACTTCCAGGGCGCGTTTAGATTGGCCGTTCACGACTTGGGAGTATAGCCTGAGGACTGTTGGAGGGCATATCCCCCCAACATTGGGGGGATACTGAAGAATGTGCGTGCGCCGTGACGCGACCTGCAATCCGTGCGGCAGGCTCGCGGCTATCGACACGAGCGTTTCGCATCTGCCGCGTAGCCGGATAGATGAAATTACCTATGCCGTTGCACGCTGATTCGCCTCCGCGTTCCGGTAGAATTTGGGTATGGACAGAATCGATCTCCTTGATTCGGGATTCCTGCTTCTGGAAAGCCGCGAAGCGCCGATGCATGTGGCTGGCCTGAGTCTGTTCGAGTTCCCGGCGCGTGTGAACAAGCGCAAATTCATGGAGCGGCTCGGCGATTCCTACAGTTCCACCACCGAGCTTCGCAAGCCCTTCGCACACCGCGTGTCCCACGGAATGCTCGGGCGGCTCGGCCCGCTCTACTGGGAGCACGACCCGGATATAGATCTCGACTATCACGTCCGGCACTCGGCGTTGCCGAAGCCCGGGCGCTATCGGGAGCTTTTCTCGCTGGTGTCCAGGCTGCATTCCACGTTGCTCGATCGCAACCGCCCGCTCTGGGAAGTGCACGTGATCGAGGGCATGCAGGACCGCCAGTTCGCCGTCTACACGAAGCTGCATCACGCGGCGATCGACGGTGTTGCCGGCGTGCGGCTGACGAAGGCCAGCTGTTCGCCGGACCCCAAAGCCACCTCGGATCTGTCACCCCTGTCGATCGAATTGCACGAAAAATACAAGGCGGAACATGGATACGGCCGGGATACCGAGTTCGAGCCAAGCGAGTTCGAGCTCAAAGCAATAGCCGATTTCTTCAAGGAACAGTTCGATACCTCGACGCATTTCCTCGGCGTCATCAAGAACTACATGGCTACCTGGCTGGGCCTCGGCGACGGGCTCGCGGTGCCCTGGCGACACGTGCCGCATACCTTTATGAACACCCGCGTCTCGGCCGCGCGCCGCTTCGTCGCCCAGTCCTGGAGCATCGATCGCATACGCGCCATCTGCAGGGCGGCCGACGTCACCGTCAACGACGTCGTCCTGGCGATGTGTTCGGGGGCGCTGCGGCGTTACCTCGATGCCCAGGGGGAGCACCCACAACATTCTCTGCGTGCGCTGGTGCCGGTGTCTGTGCGACAAAAAGACGATTTCGACTCGCCGGTTGCGATCAGTTACATCGTCGCCGACCTCGGCACCCGCCACGATAATCCGGCCGAGCGGCTCGAGACAATCGTGGAATCGACGCGTGCGGGCAAACACATGCTCGGCGAGCTCACCGCCCGCGAAGCCAGCCTGTACGCCACGCTGATACAGATGCCGCTGTTCGTCGCCAGCCTGATGGGCGTCGCTGACTGGTTTCCGCCGGTCAGCACCGTCATCTCCAATGTGCCAGGCCCGAAGCAGCAACTTTACTGGAACGGCGCACCGTTGCTGGGTTCGTACCCGGTTTCCGCGGTGTTCCACGGCTTCGCACTGAACATCACCTTTATCAGTTACAACGGCAATCTCGACTTCGGCATCATCGCCTGCCGTGAGACGGTGCCCCGCGTCCAGCGTCTTATCGACTACCTCGAGGAATCGCTGGCGGAACTCGAGGAGCTTGTGTAGGCCGCAATTGACGTACGGGACGAAACAATGACTAAAGCAGACCGAATCCCCCGCGATCAGGACAATGATTATTCGCGCGAGATGGCCTCGCAGCGCGCCGCGTTTATCAAGGCGATGACAGGTACCAAACTGGATACCGTGTCGAGCTACACGATCGATCCGGCCGTCACCGCCGGCAATATCGAGAACTTTATTGGCACCTCGCAGATGCCGCTCGGCATCGCCGGCCCACTGAAGATGGTCGGCGAGCACGCCAAGGGCGAGTTCTATATACCGATGGCGACAACCGAGGGCACCCTGGTCGCGAGCTACAGCCGCGGCATGCGTGTCATCAGCGAATGTGGCGGAGCCAGTGCGACCGTCACCAAGCACTCGATGCAGAGGGCGCCGGTGTTCATATTCGACAATGCGCTGGAGGCGCGCGAGTTTGGCAAGTGGGTCAACGAGCACATCGACGCGATCCGCGGCGTCGTAAAGACCTCGTCGCGCACGGGCAGGCTGACGGAGATCGAGCAGTACCCGGTCGGAAACATGCTGTACACGCGGTTCTGCTACACGACCGGGGATGCTGCTGGCCAGAATATGACCGGCAAGGCCACGCTATTTGCCTGCGAGTGGATAAAGGCGAACCACCCGCTGAAGCCGCGATTTATCCTGTCCGGCAACGTCGACACGGACAAGAAGCACTCGATGATGAACATGATCCAGACGCGCGGCAAACGCGTCATCGCGGAGTTTGTTCTGAATCGGGACGTGGCGAGAGATCTGCTGCGCATCGAGACCGAGTGGCTGTATCGCTTCAGGCAGATTGCGGGAGTCGGCACGATGCTGGCCGGCGCGGCCTACGGTGGTGCACACTCCGCGAACGGAATCGCGGCAATGTTTATCGCTACTGGCCAGGACGCGGCTAACGTCGCCGAGTCGCATGCCGGCGTGCTTTACGGCGAGCTGCTCGACAATGGCGATTACTACTGGTCGGTCACGTTGCCGGCGTTGATCTGTGCAACTTACGGTGGTGGCACGGCCCTGCCGACGCAGCGTGAATGCCTCGAGATGATGGACTGCTTCGGCACGGGCAAGGCAGACAAGCTCGCCGAAATAATCGCCGCCGTTGTCCTGGCGGGAGACGTGTCGTTGTCATCGGCCATACTTGCGCACGAATGGGTGAGCAGCCACGAGAAGATGGGGCGCAATCGTTAGTGTCCTGCCTCGGCCAGTTTGCTTGATTTCAGAACCGATGAAATTCACCAGGACGCAAATATGAAAGTCCGCAGAGACCACGAGTACATGCACGACACCGATGCGGTGTTCGCCTTGTTCACTGACGATGAAGAGATCGAGGCGAAACAGGAAGCGCTCGGCGCGCGAGATATATGTGTCGAGGAATGCGAGCGAGACGATGACGGCGCGACGGTGAGGATCGTGCGCGAGCTGCCTGCCGAGGTGCCGGGCATCCTTGCGAAGTTCCTGCAGCCCTGGAATACCGTGGAGCAGGCGGAAGAGTGGCGCGACTGCGGCGACGGCGTGTACGAGGCGGACCTCGAGATCGATATCGCCAACGTCCCGGTGACTATCAGCGGTACTCTGAAGCTCGAGCCCACTGGCGACGGCTGCGTCAATCATGTCCGCATGACGATCGACTCCGGCATCCCGTTCGTCGGCAAGACCCTCGCCGAGTTCGTGGCCAAAGACTGCAAGCGCATCATTGCCGATGAGTTCGACTACATCACCGAACGACTTGGTTAAATTAAAGGGGTCGGAGCGAAAGAGGGGTCGGATCCAATTTGCGGTGAAATTGGATCCGACCCCTTTTCACTGATCATTCAACGGCCGGTTCTTCTGAACCGGCCAGCGCGTCATCGAGCAAGGCGATCAAGTCTTCCCGACTGTAGTGGTATGCCGGCCCGCTGCGCAGGTCGGCCAGATCCTTCAACAGGTTACGCATCATGAACTCCGCCTGTTGCGGGTGACTCGGCGCAAGGTAACGCGCTTGCGGCGCTTCGGAGACGAGCGCTTGCAACACGACATCGGCGACCGGATCCGGTTCCGGGTACTGGGTAGTGTCGTCGCAAGCAGCGGCCACCTGGGCAGCCAGTTCCGGTAGGAGCGACTTGGCGGGGTCGTGGTCTTGCTGATTGCGCCGTTTGCAGCCTGACGCACCGGCGTTCGATCTGAATGCGCCAGGCTCTATGGCACTGACGCTCACGCCGACGCTGCCCAGTTCGTGACCGAGTGCATCCGAAAACGCCTCGAGCGCATGCTTGCTCATACTGTAGACGCCGTAGCCCGGTCCCGACATGATCCCTGCCATCGAACTGATGTTCACGACGCGCCCTTCTGATTCGATCAGCAATGGCGCAAATGCCTTGACGATGCGGTATGGGCCATACACATTCACGTCAAACACGAACTCGAATTCCGACTGATCCGTTTCCGGAAGCAGTCCCAGCACGAGGACACCGCGTTATTCACAACGGCATACAAACCACGGCCCTCCGCTTTCACAAACCCGACCGCCGCGTCGATGTCAGCCTGGATCGTCACATCGAGCCGTACGCCCTGCATGTTGTCGATCTTGCTGAGCGCGTTGATATCTTCCTGTTTGCGAGCGCCCGCATAGACGAAGTAGCCTTCGGTTGCGAGACGTTCGGCGATGTTTCGTCCTATACCGCTATTGGCGCCTGTTATGAGAATCGCTTTTCGTGGCTCAGGCTCGGTCGATAAGGCCGTGTCAGAGAACCCCGTTAGCAGGCAGGCCGCGAGGAAGCAGGTTTTGACGATTCGAATCCCCATTATGTTAGTCCTTTGTCTGTCGATATTCGGCGTCGAAGACGGCTATGCGATACATCACGGGTACCCTGTTTTTCGTTGGCAAATTGGACAGCATTCGACGACGATAGTTTATTTCGCGATTCGCAGACTAACCGCGGATATTTCGGAAACACTCTGATTGTTTGTACGCCTGACGATCGCTGGCTATTCTAAGTCAACTCTTGTTTGGAGACTGACTTCTCATGTCGTTACTCGGCAATATCGTGTTCTTCATATTCGGTGGGTTTCTGATCTTTCTCGGTTATATCCTCGGGGGCGTCTTGTTGTGCCTTACGATCATCGGCATTCCGTTCGGCTTTATGTGTTTCCGGCTCGCCGGCGGCGTCATCGCTCCTTTTGGTCGGGAGGTTCGGGCGACCGAGCCGCCGGGCGGTGCGATTGCTCTGATTATGAACATCATCTGGATCATCCTGCCGGGGCTCGAACTTGCCATCATGCATCTGCTGCTCGCGGCATTCTTTGCGCTGACGATCATCGGCTTTCCGATCGCAGTGCAGCACATGAAGCTTGTGCCGTTGGCACTGCTGCCATTCGGTCATGTAATGCGGGACCTGTAATATCGCAAAAATGCGGTCAAACCTGACCCATGGCCTCGGCGCCACGCATGATCATGCGTAACTGAATAATGGCGGTCTCGACCTGCCGGTCACGCTCACCGACCGGCGTATCAAGCAGTGCGATTCCCGCCGTGAAAAGGATGGCGACCATCGAATCAGCAGCAAGTCGCGCGTGTCCAAGCGGTACGCCGCGTTCGCGCGCTTCCTCTTCCAGGTAATCCGCCAGGTCGCCTGACATGGTCTGCATCAGCCGCTCGGCGGCACGTCGAAACTCCGGCTGCCGCGATATGCTCTCCTGCAGGATCATCCGCGACATCCCCTGGTTGCTGTAGAAGTACTCGAACAGCGTCTCGACCGAAGCCCTGATCAGTGATCGGCCATTCGACGCCTGATGCAACACGTCATGGATCAGTTTGCGCATGGACTCGCCACACTGTTCGATAAGCGTCAGGCCGAGCCCTTCCATGTCGTGGAAGTGCCGGTAGAACGAGGTCGGTGCGATGCCGGCCAGCTTGGCGACCTCCCGCAGGCTGAGCGTATCGAAACTCCTTCCCGACGCCAGCTCGGCAGCCGCTGCATCGAGCAATTTCTGCCGCGTTTCCGCCTTCTGCTGCTGTCTCGAGACCTTCCGGAGCGCTCTTGTCATGGCGTTTTGAGTCCGATTTACCGCGAGGGTATTGCATTCTAGCAGATAGATGGTACGGTTGTGCGTACATATGTACGCTGAAAGGTGCTCACTATGACGACCTACAAGGCTCCCTTGCGGGATATGCGGTTTGTAATGGAAGACGTACTGGACTACGACCGGCACTACGCCTCGTTGCCGGGTTGCGAGGAAGTGAACCTGGACCTCGTCAACGTGATCCTCGAGGAAGCCAGCAAGTTCTCGGAGGAGATCGTTGCCCCGCTTAATGCCGTGGGCGACCAGGAAGGTTGCCAGATGACCGAAGATGGCGAAGTAAAGACGCCCTCCGGCTTCAAGGAGGCTTACCAGCAGTACATAGATGGTGGATGGCCAGCGCTGGATCAGCCGGGACGGTACGGCGGTCAGGATCTG
>Ga0224508_10001422_pt1 | contig 21554 bp, 19 predicted proteins | sample SF_Jan12_sed_USG_4_FD_170157 | JGI IMG/M metagenome (GOLD analysis project Ga0224508, IMG submission 170157) | Sediment microbial communities from San Francisco Bay, California, United States - SF_Jan12_sed_USGS_21 | ecosystem: Environmental > Aquatic > Marine > Sediment | place: USA... | reverse complement strand
ACGCCTGATCGGCGACAGCGGCGAATATACCTGTGACGCTTTGATCATCGCGACCGGCGCCAGCGCGATGTATCTCGGGGAGCCGTCCGAGGAAGCATTCCATGGCAAGGGTATTTCGGCCTGCGCTACCTGCGACGGATTCTTTTTCCGCGGCCAGAATGTCGCGGTCATCGGCGGCGGCAATACCGCGGTCGAAGAAGCCCTGTACCTGTCTAACATCGCCGCACGGGTCACCCTGGTACATCGCCGCGACAAGCTGCGCTCGGAAAAAATAATGCAGGACCAGTTATTCGAAAAGCAGAAAAACGGTAACGTCGCTATCGAATGGAACAGCGTTTTCGACGAAGCCCTGGGTGACGATTCCGGCGTCACCGGGCTGCGCATTCGCAACGTGCAGGACGAAAGCACAAAGGAACTGGATCTATCCGGTATCTTTATCGCCATCGGCCACAAGCCCAACACCGGCATTTTCGAAGGCCAGCTGGAAATGAATAACGGTTACATCAAGGTGCAAAGCGGCCTCGACGGTAACGCTACCGCGACCAGCGTCGAAGGCGTATTCGCCGCCGGCGACGTCATGGACCACGTTTACCGCCAGGCGGTCACTTCGGCAGGCAGCGGTTGCATGGCGGCGCTCGATGCTGAAAAATATCTCGATGCCAGGGAACTCGAACAAGGCTAAGCCTGCTTATCTCACCGCAGCAGGAGTGTGGTGAAATATGCAGGCTAAATCCGAGCTGCGCGTAAGTATTACGCACAGTCTGGGCGAAGTATCGGCCTCCGACTGGGACGCGCTCGGCAGCGGTAGCTATCCGTTTACACGGCATTGCTTTTTGCATGGACTGGAACTGCACGATTGCCTCGAGCCGTTCGGCTGGCATCCGGTTTACTTCCTGCTCGAGCGCGACGATCGACTGATCGGCGCCGTCCCCTGCTATATCAAGACCAATTCCTACGGCGAACTGGTGTTCGACCACGCCTGGGTCAACGCCTACCAGCGCAGCGGGCTCGACTACTACCCCAAGCTGGTAACCGCGATACCCTATACCCCGGCAACCGGCGAGCGCTTTCTTTTTAATTATGAGCTGGTCGGCGATCGATCCGAACGGCAGGCACTACGCGAAACGATGGTGCAGGTCATCCAGGATTTTTGCAGCGAGCAGAAATTGAGTTCCTGGCATATCCTGTTTGCCGAGAAATCGGTTCTCGACGGGCTCGGGCAGCGCGACATCATGCAGCGCAGCGACGTGCAGTTTCACTGGAAAAACGAAAACTACCGCGATTTCGACGATTTTCTATCACGATTAAGTTCGCGCAAGCGAAAGAATCTGCGCAAGGAACGCCGAAGCGTGGCACAGCAGGCGCTCGACATTCGCTTGCACAGCGGCGACGAAATCAGCGTCGACGAATGGCGGCGTATTTATCGGCTGTATGCCGGAATCTACCAGCGTAAATACGGCACCGCGACCCTGAGCGAAGCCTTTTTCCAGCACGTCGGCGAAACCATGCCCGAGCAGGTGCTGGCCGCGGTTACCCGCGACCAGGGAGAAATCGTCGCCGCGTCGCTGTTCTTCCGTAGCGATAGCCACCTCTACGGCCGGGTCTGGGGCTGCGACCAGTATTTCAACAACCTGCATTTCGAATGTTGCTATTACCAGGGAATCGACTATTGCATCGCCGAAGGTTTACAGTATTTCGATCCGGGCGCCCAGGGCGAGCACAAGTTGAGCCGGGGTTTCCTGCCGACGCTGACCTGGTCAGGCCACTGGATAGCGCATCCGCAGATTCGCGAGGCGATCGAGCAGTTTCTGCAACAGGAGTTACGCTATATCGACGACTACCAGGCCGATCTGCTCGATCACTCGCCGTTCAAACGTGCGGAGCAGGATTGATTTCACATTAACTATGCCGCATAACTATTTGTTTTACATATGATTCCCTGGCTAGATTCAAGCCTGCCACCGCAATTTCCTGATACCGGGTCGGTGCTGGCCGAGCCTGCCGGGCTGCTCGCCGCCGGTGGCAGCCTCGCGGTCGAATGGCTGCTGGTGGCTTATCGCCAGGGCATCTTCCCGTGGTTCAGCGAAAACGAACCCATCCTGTGGTGGTCGCCGGCGCCGCGTACGGTGCTGTATCCGGATCGCTTTCATCGAAGCAGGAGTCTGCAAAAGCTTGCGCGCCAGCAGCGCTACCAGATTACCGAGGACCAGGATTTCGAAGCCGTGATCGAGGCCTGCGCGGGTAATCGCGAGGGTCAGAACGGAACCTGGATCAACGCGCAAATGATTGAAGCCTATATCGACATGCACCGGGCCGGGTTCGCGCACTCGGTCGAATGCCGGCGCGATGGCGAGCTGGTTGGCGGGCTATACGGTATCGCGCTGGGGCAAGTGTTTTTCGGCGAATCGATGTACAGCCGCGAAGCCAACACTTCTAAGCTGTGCCTCAGGTACCTGGCCGATTGCGGGCGCTATAAAATGATCGATTGCCAGTTACCGACCGGGCACCTGAAGTCGCTAGGCGCGATCGAAATCGACCGTGAAACATTCGAAAATTCACTCAACCGCTGGACCTGAGTGGTCCGGCCCCGGCTTTCGGGCCATAGTTAACGCACCAGGCGGGTGAACAGAAGGCCTCCGCCTCAGCCGCCTGGCTCCTGCTCGAAGCGCGGCAGGTCGTCGGTGATTTGGTACCATTTCGCCATATCGTCGACATAGATATGCCTGTCCGGTTTGACACCGGGATCGTCATCCAGGCCGCCGAAGGGTATCACCGCAATTCCTCTGTCGGAATCGAGTCGCGGCATCTTCGATCCGCAGGTCCTGCAAAACACCTGCATGAAATATTTCGCGTCGGGCACCTTGTAATAGGCCAGGTTATCCTCGCCCTGTACGAAGCTGACGCCATCCAGCGAGGTAAATCCGTTGGTCGCGTGCGCCGCCGCACGGGCCTTGCGGCATCGATGACAGTGGCAGTTCTGCACCAGCCTGAATGGCTCGCTAACCTGGTATTTGACGGTGCCGCACAAACAGCTGCCGCGCACGATACCTTCGGATCCGGGTTCCAATGGCGCCTCTTCCACGCCTTCCATGCCGGTGTAATCGGGATAGTCGTCGTGCCGCGGAAGATCGCCGCTGATATCGTACCAGGGCGCACTATGCGCGGCGAAGACGTGGCAATCCGATTTTTTACCGTCATCGTGGCATCCGCCTGGCGCCAGCCAGTGATCCCCCTGCTCGCTGGGATAAGGCACGACCGAGCCACAGCTGCCGCAAAAACTGCGCACCAGCAAAGGCGACGAGCGATAGTGCAGGACGCTATCGGTATCGCCAAGCCAGTTGAACTGTTCCCGCTCGACGAACCAGTAGGTGCCAAAGGCCGAACCATGGGCCTTGCGGCACATCTTGCAGTGACAATTGAAGGCGTTAAACGGCTCCGCCGTGATTTCCCATTGCACGCTGCCGCACAGACAACTGGCTCGATTGTTCATTGTTATGACTCCTCTCCCGGGGAAGAGCCTATTCTACCGGCTAACAGGCACCCGCGGTCAACCGGTTCAGATTCCGTGTACGATCGCAACTCGACTTCGTTGCTGCACGCGGACCGAGCCGGTTATTTCTTTGCGGGCTGTCAGGCGATAGCTACTTCCTGGCCGTTACCACAAGGTCTACCCGGCGATTGATCGCTCTACCCTCTTTGGTTTCGTTGCTCGAGATCGGCCTGGACTCGCCGTAACCGATATAGCCTATCTTGTAACCACCCGCGAGCGCCGCCAGGTAGTTGGCGACCGAGACCGCGCGTTTGGTGGAGAGGCTTTTATTCAGCTCGGCGGCGCCAACCGAATCGGTATGCCCCTCCACCGCTACCAGATCCGCGCCAATGAGCTTGATGATGTCGTTAATCTTCGTCAGTAACGGTTTTGACGCGGCGGGAATGGTCGCAGACCCGGAGGCAAAATTGATTTTCTTGAGCCTGAAAATCAATTTGTTGCCCTGCTGATAAACCGACGCCTCTTCATCGGCAAATTGCTCCACGGCCTGGTCCATGGCGCGCTGAAACCTGATTTGCGTGGAGTTTTTTTCCAGCTGCTGGTTTCGCATAATCAGCGCGCTTTCTGTTTCCAGCAGATTCGAACGGGTAGACTGCAGCTCTTCGTCCTGTAACTTTAACGCCATCTCTTTCTGTTTCAACGATCCTTCGGTCTCCGATAGAGTCGAGCGGGTCGTCTCCAGGTTTTGTTCCAGGCTACCGACATTTTCGGAAAGCGCGGCTAACTTCCTGTTTTGCTCGACAATTTTTATCGCAATAGCCTCCGGTGTTCCGGGGGCGTTTAAAATGACATCCAGCACATCGGTCAGGAAAAGCGAGCTTTCGATCGCCAGATCCAGAATGACCTGGTAGACCTTGGGATCCCGGGGACTTTGCGCTATCAGGTTTTCAGCTTCGCTGACATCGAACAAAGCCGTTCGAAGCGATTTTGGCGCCAGCACATCGGCACCGTCTGCGGAAGCTTTTTGAATAGCCTCTTTAACCGAATCGAGTTCCCTGAACTGAACCGCCCTGACTTCCAGTGAGAAATACTTCTTCTGAAACTCCGAAAATTCGGCCGGTTCGAGCAGACGCGAGAAATTGTCCGTTTCGTCTCTCAAATCGTCGTCCACATCGGCAAGCGCCTCGACCAGTTGCGGGCTGTTTTTCAAGCCGGCGTCGAGTGCCGACTTCCTCGCCTCGAGGATACGGAAGGCGTTGGGCGTTCTGTCCCGCGTATTATCAAGAGCCTGCTGCAATTGCGCTTTTCCCTTTGCAGCGTTTTCCAGGATGTACTCGGGTTCATAGTTGCCCGATAAGCCCCGCTGCGCTTTTTGCAGGTAGTTGATGCCCCTGCTGTATTCCTTGAAGGACAGTAACTCGGCCTGGTCGACGTCGGCCGCTTTCTTCAACCCTGCGACCTCGCTAACGCTCGCCTGCAGGTCATCGCTCGATGCAGGTTCGGGTTTTTCGGTGCTGGCGCAGCCAAATATTACGAGTGCCAGTCCATAGCAAAGAATCCGGTTTAATTTTTTCATACCGCTGATGTTCCGTAAGTTTTGAATCTGGATATTAAAAGTCTGTTTCTGCGAAGCAGAACCCGCCGTTTCTGGAGCGAAGGACAAATGATCTATTTTAAAGTCGCTGAAATTTATCACAAGGCGTTTTCAATTTGTAGATTTGTATCGAAGTAGAGAACTATTTAACTGATTTCGATGATGAAACCTGCCCTCCGGGGCTGCGCGGTCATGAATTCACCGATATGATCCAGCCGCCAGCTCACGGGCAGGCGCTACCCCGATTTAGATTTTTTACATCAAGGTATAGTTTTAACTTACTGCTTTTAACCATAGAGGACTACAAAATAATTTTTGTCCCGGTGTTTCCCGGGCGTCAGGCGAACAGTTTTTTGATATTTCTTTTTACCGTGACCGATTCGCGGATGGTGTCGATACTGCCCTCGGGGGTGACGCCGAGTCTCGCCATGGCGGGGACAGCGTCGACCTTGGGCAGCGAGTGGTTGACGTCGCCTTGCAGCATACCGTAGTAATTGGCCACCAGCACCAGGTCGCATAAATCGGCGGCGCCGTCGTGGTCCCGGCTCCAGTCACCGCACTCTTCCGCTACCTGGATCAGCACGTCGGCAAAATTCCATTTGCGCAGCAACAGGCTCGAAATCTCGGGGCGCATCACCTGGATCGCATGGTCGATCTCGATGTGATCCAGCATCAGGTTTTTATGCTCCAGCAGGCGATCGTCGATCGCCAGTACGCCGATGCCGTGGATCAGGCCGGCCAGCATCGCCAGGTCGGGTGGAAAAGCGCGTGATTTCTTGGCCAGAATCCTGCTGATAGCAGCGACATTGAGGCTGTGATGCCAGAACGAGCCTACGCGCTGTAGATGTTCCTCGGGCATGCGCTTGACCAGCTTGCCGATGGCATAGGTCATGATCAGGCAATACACCGGCATCACGCCAAGGCGTTCGATCGAGTAGCGAATTTTACCGGTCGCGCTAAGCTTGTTGTCGCTGGAGCAGCGGGCGACATTTTTGAGTTTTCGCGATACGTCGGGATAGGAAACCAGGATGTTCACCATGGCATCGATATCGGTCGCCCTGCCGCGATAAATCCGCTGAACACGTTCCGCCACCGATGGTAGCGACGGCAACTTGATGCTGTTGTTCATCAGGTTGTGGTACAGGTGGTTGACGATCGAGCTGTCTTCCTCGTCGTAATCGGTGAACATCGAATGCACGCTGATATCGCCAAGCTCCGATGCCGAAAGATCGGAGATTTCGATCAGTTTGCCGACATCGACCTTGATGTATTCGACCGGGCCGAGCGCGGTTACGTCGTAAATACTGGGGCGCAATTGCGCAATCGGTCGAATCTCCTGGTCGTCGTCGACGGCGACGATTTTGGATTTGCCGTCGTGCGCCAGTAACGAGACTCGGCCCTTGACGATATAGAGGCTGGTCTTTTCGTTGGAGCCGGCCTGCAGCAAGACCTGCTTTTTCTTCGCCTTCAGAATACGCAGCTGATTGGCGACCGCAATCAGGTGTCCCTCCGATAAACGGGAAATTACCTTGATACGCCGCAGCGTCGATAAATCCGGGATCTTTATTTCAGTCAAAGATGTTAGTCCGCTGAGATTTTTCGGAACAATATTAAGACAGGCACCGGTGCTGTCAACTCAATCATTTTTGTTAGCGGACAGCTAGCCTTGCAGTCCATATAACCTCTGGCAAGCAAGATCACAGCTGCCGGGGCAGATGTGCGCGAATCTCCCCTAGATTGTGCGTTACCAGGTTTTTGCTCACCTCGCCAGCTACCAGGGAGGCGCTCTGTTTACTGAGATTGGAACGCAACAAACCCATAAATGCCGGCGCCGCAACCAGATAAATCCGATGTATTTTTTCCCGCCGATGCAGCTTGTCAATATGATCACAAAGCTCTTTTGCAAAAATTTCCGCCTGCCGGGCATGGGCCTCTTTTTCATGGCCCATCGAATGTTTGCCATAACCGCCCGAGTCACTCCCGCTACCAGGTCCATCGGCCACCAGGTCCTGCTCACGCAGGCGGCTTTCAGGATGTATTAAATCCTCCACATCCGATAGCTCGTCCGATATATCCTGGGCCTTCAAGATTCTACAGCGGCTGGCGTCTGCGACAATAACTGAAATCGGCATGATCGTATCTCCATAGTTAAGCGATACTTTTCAGATTAACCTGACAATTTCGACTACTTCCCGACTCAGATCAACTCGAGTGTATTTTCAGCCCGGGATCGTGTGCAGAACATCTCGTGGAGCCACAATCCTGAAATCCCCGCAGGCGCGGGAATTCGATTTTGTAACGGATCCGCCGCTCCGGCGTTACTGGCTAAACCGCGGGGTAACAAAGAGAAGAGCGCCAGCCCGCTGTGGGACGACGATTCTCGCCCTGTCAGGCCTCGAGTCTCGCGAGGGCTTCGGCAACCGCGTTGCCGAACTCCGATGGCCTGACGATAATGCCGATACCTGCGGCACGCAGGATTTCGACTTTTTCCGCGGCAGATTCACCGGCACTGGTAACGATGGCACCGGCATGACCCATGGTGCGGCCCCTGGGCGCGGTCAGCCCGGCGATATAGGCGAGCACCGGCTTTTGCATGTGATCGCGCGCATAGACCGCGGCCTCGGCTTCCTGCGGTCCGCCGATTTCTCCGATCATGACCACCAGGCGGGTTTCCGCATCCTGTTCGAAACGTTCGAGGTGATCGCGAAACGCGCTGCCGTTGATCGGGTCGCCACCGATGCCGACGCTGGTCGATATACCGATGCCCATCGCCTTCATTTGCGACGCGGCTTCGTAACCCAGGGTGCCGGAGCGCCCGATCAGGCCGACGTTGCCCTGCATATAGATGTGCCCCGGCATGATGCCCATCATCGCCTTGCCCGGACTAATGGTGCCGGCACAGTTGGGACCGGTCAGGGTCATGCGCTCTTCCTTACGGTAGCGGCGCATATAGCGTTTAACGCGCATCATGTCCTGAGCCGGAATGCCGTCAGTGACGCAGACGCAGAAACGAATGCCGGCATCGGCTGCCTCCATGATGGCGTCGGCGGCAAAAGGCGGCGGCACGAAAACCACGCTCGCTTCGGCGCCGGTGTCGCGCACCGCGTCCTTGACGGTATTGAACACCGGGCGATCCAGGTGGCGTTCACCGCCCTTGCCCGGGGTTACGCCGCCAACCACGTTGGTGCCGTAGTCGATCATTTCCTTGGCGTGAAAGGTACCGATACGACCGGTGTAACCCTGCACGATTACACGCGTTGTCTGGTCTAGAAATATGCTCATGTCGATTCTCCCCGCTATCCCGCCAGAGTGGCTTCGTAGGATTTTGCTGCGGCGACTGCCTTTTCCGCCGCCTCGGCCAGCGTATCGGCCGTTATAAGGTCGATATCGCTATCGGCCAGGATCTGTCGCCCTAGCTCTACATTGGTACCGGACAAACGAACCACCACCGGCACCTGGACTTCGAGTTTCTGCATCGCCTGGATAACGCCCTCGGCTACCCAGTCACAGCGATTTATGCCGGCGAAAATGTTGACCAGAATGGCATAGACCCCCTGATCCGACAGCACCAGGTTGAATGCCTTGGCAACCCTGTCCGGCGAGGCTCCGCCGCCAATATCGAGAAAGTTCGCCGGCTCGCCGCCGACGTGCTTGATCATGTCCATGGTGGCCATAGCCAGTCCGGCGCCGTTGATGATACAGCCGATGTTGCCGTCGAGTCCGACGTAGCTCAGGCCGCGGTCGGCGGCATTCATTTCGCGCGGGTCTTCCTGCGATTTGTCGCGCAGCTCTGAAATTTGCGGGCGACGGAACAGCGCGTTGTCATCGAAGCCCATCTTGGCGTCGAGCGCGATAATGCGACCGTCCTTGGTGACTACCAGCGGGTTGACTTCGACCATGGTCGCGTCGAGGTCGCGAAAGGCGCGGTAACAGGCCTTGAGAGCCTTGACCGCCTCGGCCAGCTGGCCCGCTTCCATGCCCAGGGCGAAGGCTATTTCACGCGCCTGGAAATCCTGCATGCCGACCGCGGGCTCGATCGGAACGCGCACGATACTGTCGGGACTGCTTTCGGCGATCTCCTCGATATCCATGCCGCCGGAAGCCGAAGCCACGCACATGATGCGTTCCGAGGAACGATCGAGAACGAAGGCGAGGTAAATCTCACGATCGATTTGGGTGGCTTCCTCGATATAAAGCCGACCGACCAACTTGCCCTGCGGGCCGGTCTGGTTGGTAACCAGGCGACGGCCGAGCAACTCGTTGGCGGCATCCATGACTTCGTCTTCACTCGCGCAAACCTTGATGCCGCCGGCCTTGCCGCGCGCGCCGGAATGTACCTGCGCCTTGACCACCCATTTGTCGCCGCCGAGTTCCTTGGCGCGGTAAGCGGCCTGCTCGGGACTATAGGCGATACCGCCTCTGGCGACGGGCATGCCGAAATCTGACAACAGTGCTTTCGCCTGGTATTCGTGTATATCCATCGATCTTCTCCAGCTTTACGCCGTTATCATTTTGCCTGGATTGCAGCGTCGGTATTAACCACGTTTTCCGCCATGCGCGCCGAAGCGGCATCGATCATGCGGCCGTCGAGCTGTGCCGCGCCCCTGCCCTGGGCGGCAGCCTCTTCGAGCGCGGCGAGAATACGGCGCGCGCGCTCGACTTCGGCCTCGGGCGGCGAAAAGGTGTCGTTGGCGAGTTCGATTTGCGACGGATGAATCGCCCATTTGCCCTCGTAGCCCATGGCCGCGCCGCGCCTGGCGGCGTCGAGGTAACCGTCGGGGTCGTTGAAATCGCCAAACGGACCGTCGATAGCGCGTAAACCGTAAGCGCGGCAGGCGACCAGCATGCGCGACAGGCCGTGATGCCACTGATCGCCCGGATAGTCCGGATTTAGCCCGCCGATATTGGTGGTGCGCGCGCGGCAGCTGGCGGCATAGTCGGCGACGCCGAAATGCATCGCCTCCATGCGCGGGCTCGAAGTCGCTATGGCGTCGACGTTGGCCATACCGAGGGTGATTTCGATCAGCGCCTCGAGGCCGATGCGGTTTTCGAAGCCCATCGAGGTTTCGATCTGGGTCAGCATCGCGTCGACCATGTAAACGTCCGCGGCAACGCCGACCTTGGGTATCAGGATAGTGTCGAGATTGGCGCCGGCCTGCTCCACCACGTCAACCACGTCTCGATACATGTAATGCGTATCGAGGCTATTGATGCGCAGCGAAATGGTTTTGCCCTTGCCGCGCCAGTCGATATCGTTGAGCGCCTCTATAATATTCTTGCGCGCCTGAACCTTGTCGCCCGGAGAGACCGCATCCTCGAGATCGAGGAACACGTAATCGGCCGCGCTGTCGGCCGCCTTTTCGAACATGCCCGGATTGGAGCCGGGTACGGCGAGTTCGCTGCGCTGCAGACGTTGTCGCGCCGGCGCATACTGCGTATGACTCATGTTACTTCCCCTGAAAATTTAAAATCATCGTCGTGGCAATGGCAGGCAATTAATATATGAAATAAATATAAGAAAAGTTTAAAACCTTATAAGCGAATTGGACTATCGTTCAATCGACATACGGGATTTCGAATACGACGGGGAGACGCAATCCTAGTTGTAATCGAGCACCGCGCTGACCACAAGGTATATAAACACGGCGCTTAGCCACAGGTCTATCAGCACAAAGAGATAGAACAGCATGCGCTTTTCGGGATCTCGTCGCGCATCCAGGGTGAGATAGATGAAAAACGCCAGGAACGCGAGTAGCAGGATTACAAGATGCATGATTCAGTCTTCCTCTGCCACCAGGCGCGCGGCCGCGATGGCCGTCATGTTGACCAGCCCGCGTACCGTGGTGCCTGGCGTGACAATGTGCGCGGGGATTCCGCATCCGAGCAGTATCGGCCCGATCGGTACCCCGTCGGTGCCCACCTTGATCAGGTTCATCGCGATATGCGCGGCATCGAGATTCGGCATCACCAACAGGTTGGCAACTCCGTCGAGATTGGAATTGGGGAACTGTTCGTCCATCGCTTTCGGCGACAGCGCCAGGTTGGCCTGCATTTCACCCTCGACCATGAGTCCGGGATAGCGCTCGTTAATCAGGGTCAGGGCGTCGCGCATCTTGAGCGAGGTCTCGGTGTCGCGGCTGCCGAAGTTGGAGTGCGACAGCAACGCCGCCTTGGGCTTGAGCCCGAAGCGCGCCACCTCCGTCGCCGCCAGCACGGTCATTTCGGCGATGGCTTCGATAGTCGGATCGGGCGTCACGTGGGTATCGGTAATGAACAGCGTAAAGCGGCTGGTGATGATGATGCTCAAGGCCGAAACCACCTCGATGCCGTCGTCCTGCTGTGCCACGCTTAGGATGCGCCCGAGATGACGGTGAAAACGGCCGATGGTGCCGCAAATCATGGTATCCGCAAGCCCCAGTTTGACCATCATCGAGGCCTGCGTGGTTTTACTGTTGAGCAGAATTTCGCGCGCCTCGGAAGGCGTTTTGCCGCGGCGCTCGGTCCAGCGATGAAACTTTTGCCACCATTCCTCGTTATCCTCGTAATCGAAGACCTCGAAATCCCGACCCGGGCTCACGGTCAGGCCATACTCCCGAATAATGCGCCCGACCTCGTCTTCGCGCCCGAGCACGATCGGAAAGCACAGACCTTCCTGCACCACGCTTTCCACCGCCTGCAGTACCAGCGGATTCTCGCCCTCGGCAAACACCACTCGACGCTGCGCGCTGCGCGCCATATCGAATACCGGTTTCATGAACAGGCCGGAGCGGAAGACGAAAGCGTTGAGCTTTTGGCGGTAGGCATCCATGTCCTCGATCGGGCGCTCGGCGACGCCGGAGTCCATCGCCGCCTGCGCCACTGCAGGGGCGATCTCGAGGATCAATCTCTGATCGAAAGGTTTCGGAATCAGGTACTCCGGGCCGAAAGTCAGCGATTCGCCGTGATAAGCGTTGGAGACCACGTCACTGGTACCTGCGCGCGCAAGCCGCGAGATCGCTTCGACACAGGCGATTTTCATTTCCTGGTTAATCTCGGTCGCACCGGCATCGAGCGCGCCGCGAAACAGGAACGGAAAACACAGCACGTTGTTGACCTGATTCGGGTAATCGGTGCGGCCGGTAGCGATAATCGCGTCCGCACAGACGCGCTTGGCCTCGGCCGGATCGATTTCCGGCGTCGGATTGGCGAGCGCAAACACGATCGGCTGCGAACTCATCGCCTCGACCATCTCGGGTTTGAGCACGTTGCCGGCGGACAGCCCGAGAAAAACATCGGCGCCGGGAATCACTTCGCCTAGCGTTCGACACTCTGTATCGACCGCGAATGCCGCCTTGTATTCGTCCATCTCCTGGCTACGCCCCTGATAGACCACGCCATAGGCATCGGTAACAATTACCTTGTTGCGGTCTAGTCCCATCGACACCAGCAGGTTCAGACAGGAAAGCGCCGCCGCACCAGCGCCCGAAGCAACCAGCCTGACCTCGCCGATCTGTTTGCCGACCACTTCGAGCGCGGATTTGAACGCGGCGGCGACGACGATGGCGGTACCGTGCTGATCGTCATGAAATACCGGGATCGACATTTTTTCACGCAGGTATTTCTCGATATAGAAGCAGTCGGGCGCCTTGATGTCTTCGAGGTTGATGCCGCAAAAAGTCGGCTCTAGTCGTTCGATGGTTTCCGCCAGCCGCTGCGGATCCTTTTCGTTTATTTCGATATCGAACACGTCGATACCGGCAAATCGTTTGAACAGCACGGCCTTGCCTTCCATCACCGGCTTTGCCGCCATCGCGCCGATGTCGCCCAGTCCCAGCACCGCGGTGCCGTTGGTTACCACGCCGATGAGGTTGGCGCGCGCGGTGTATTCACGCGCGGCGAGCGGATCTTTTTCGATTTCGAGACAGGGGTAGGCCACCCCGGGTGAATAGGCGAGCGCCAGATCGCGTTGCGAGGTGAGCGGCGTGGTGGCCTCGATTCGCAGCTTGCCCGGAGTCGGCCAGCGATGATAGTTAAGCGCTTTCTCTCGGTTTTCTTCTGTCATCCAGTTTCTCCCGCTCGATGGCGGTCAGTATAGAGCGAATCGGTTTCACATTTTCGACAAAATCACGTTTTAAGGCCATATTTTATTGGGTAAAATGCCCAGCCCGTTATTGGAATGCGCACTATTCCGGGATCAGAGGAGATCTGCCGTGTTGTTAGAGATCAATGGCCTCGAGTACGAAGTCGACAACGATGGTTTTTTACAGAACCTGAGCGACTGGTCGCGCGAAGTCGCGATCGGCATGGCGTCCCTGGACGGTATCGAACTCGAAGCCGAGCATTGGCAAGTCATCGATTTCCTGCGTGATTACTACTTCAGATACCAGATCGCACCGGCGATTCGCGTGTTGACACGTGAACTCGGCAAACGCCTCGGTGCGGACAAGGGCGACAGCCGCTATCTCAACCAATTGTTCCAGTTCGGTCCCGCCAAACAGGCCTGCCGCTACGCCGGCTTACCCAGGCCAACCGGCTGCCTTTAATCCGTCATTCCGATCCCCGAGCCGGAATCGATTTCGAAACTGATAAAGCGGTGCGCGGTGCGCGCGATTTGATGACTGGTTGCCATCGATCCGACGCATCGGCTTAAACCACGGGACGACAGTAGTGAATGTCATCCCGCGGTGCGGATTAACAGGACCTGAAATCCCGCGGGATCCAGGATTGGGAAACGCTTATAAAGGGTGGATAACGCCGGCCCGGGCCTGGTGTGGCAGTGAAGGTTAGTCGTAGCGCTTGTGTTCGCTGCGGCGTTTGCCGGAACGCTGGCTGACTACGCCGACGATATCGCCGATACCGGCAAGCTGGATTTCCGGCAGTTCGGCATTGATCGCGCGCAGCCGGTACTGCTGGCCGTCGATCACCAGCTGGCGGAAGATCATGCCGCCCTCATGGTTGGCGACCACGTAACAACCTGTTTTCAACTTGCCGCCAGGGTCGATGACGATGATATGACCGTCGACGAACTCGGGCGCCATGTCGTCGCCGATGACCCGCAGCGCAAAGGGCTCGCTGGCGCTGCAATTGCTCAGATCTTCGTTCATTCCACTTCCTGCGATTTCTTTTGCTGCATGCGCCACAAGTGGGCGTAAAGTCCATCCGCCTCGATCAACGTCTCGTGATCGCCCCGCTCCTTGATACGGCCATGCTCGAGCACGATGATACGGTCGGCGTCGATCACGGTCGACAGGCGATGCGCGATCACCAGCGTCGTCTTGTTGCGCGATATCCGCGTCAGCGCGCCCAGGATATTCTTTTCCGACTGGCTGTCGAGACTGGAAGTGGCCTCGTCGAATACCAGGATGGCCGGATCCTTCAACAATACGCGCGCGATCGCGACGCGTTGCTTTTCACCGCCGGAGAGTTTCAGACCGCGCTCACCGACAATGGTGTCGTAGCCCTGCGGCAGGGCATCGATAAAACCATCGATATCGGCCAGGCGAGCGGCCTGCCGAACCTGTTCGAAGCTCGCATCCGGGCTTGCGTACTGGATATTGTACAAAATCGAATCGTTGAACAGCACGGTGTCCTGCGGCACGATGCCGATGGTTTCGCGCAGGCTTTGCTGGGTGACGCTGGCGATATCCTGATCGCTGATCAGAATTTGCCCCTGGCTGACGTCGTAAAAGCGAAACAACAGCCTGGCGATGGTCGACTTGCCCGCGCCCGAGGGGCCGACAATGGCGAGCTTTTCACCGTCGGCGAGCTTGAAGCTGACATCTTCGAGGATGCGCCGATCCTCGTTGTAGTGAAAGCCGACGTTGCGAAACTCGACGCTGGCGCGATCCACCACCAGCCTGTCGGCGCCGTCGCGGTCGGTGATTTCGATCGGGTGCTTTAGCAGCTTGATGACCATGTCCATGTCGGCCAGCGCGTACTTCAGCGAGCGATAAATAATGCCGAGAAAATTCAGCGGCAGAAACAACTGCAGCATCATGGTATTGATCAATACCAGGTCGCCGAGCGTCAACTCTTCACTGACCACTCCCTGCGCCGCTAGCAGCATGATGCCGGTAACGCCGATGGCGATGATCGCGGCCTGGCCGAAATTGAGCATCGACATCGTGTTCTGGCTTTTAACCGCCGCCTCTTCCCATTCCTGCATGGTATTGCGGTAGCGGGAAATCTCATGCCGATCGTTGCTGAAATACTTGACCGTTTCATAGTTCATCAGGCTGTCCATCGCACGCCCGTTGGCGGTCGAATCGAGCGCGTTCATTTGGTGCCGAAAATGCATGCGCCACTCGGTCACCATCAGGGTAAAGCCGATATAAAAAATCACCGTGAAAAATATGATGCCGGCAAACAGGCTGTCGTACTGGCTGAACAGGATCAGTGCCACCAGCAGGAACTCGGCCATGGTCGGCACGATGTTGAACACCAGGTAGTTGAGAATCGAGCTGATGCTTTGCGCGCCGCGCTCCATGTCGCGCGAAATCGCCCCGGTATTGCGTTCCAGGTGATAGCGCAGCGATAGCTCGTGCAAATGGCTCAGCACCGATACCGACAATCGGTTCATCGCATGGAAGCGCACCCGCGCGAAGATCGCGTCGCGCAGTTCGTTAAATCCGGAGTTGATGAAGCGCAACACGCCGTAGATCAGCAGCAACATGATTGGCAAGGCCACTACCTGTCCCGGGTCGGCGTCGAGAGTATCGACGATATACTTGAGCACCACCGGAACACCGACCATCGCCAGCTTGGAAACCACCAGGCAGGCGAGCGCGAACAGCACCCTGCCCCGATAATCCCAGATATAGGGCATCATGGCGCGGATGTTGTCCCAGTCCTGCCGGTTCGAATGCTCTTTTTCGGTACGCCCGAAGGCGGGATGAATAGAGATCGGGTTGGCCCTCGAAGCGTAAAAAAGCGCACCTTAGCAGAATGCCCGCGTGCCGTCTTCGCCTATCCGGCAGGCAGTCGAAAACTCGCCGCTTAGCGGGTCAATTATTCGGCCGAACGGCCGATAACCCGTCTATCAGGATGGTGTCTCCGGTTTCGCGCCAGCCAGTTACTTGCCCCCCCATCGAGCGGGAAGTCATGGAACACAGCAAAGCTATAAGAATAATCAGAACCAGGTATCTCGTCGCGCTCGTCCTGATCGCGCTAACGGTAAGCCTTGCCTATCTGGGTCAGCAGCGTATCGGCATGGAACGGCAAGCGCTGGCAGAACTGGTCAACCTGGCCTCACGCCAGCCCGGCCAGGCTCAACGGGTCGCGTATCTCGGACTGGTTACGATTTCCGCTGGCAGCGAACGCAACTTCAACTCGGCGAAGACCCGGCTTGCGCAAGCGATCTCGAAGCTGAGACAGACTCACCAGACATTGCTACGGGGATCCGAAAACGCGGACGTTTCGACGACCGCCGGGGAAAAGCTGCGGCGTCTCTACCGCGGCGAACCTGGCGAGCTGTCGCTGACGATCAGGCATTTCCTCGAGGTCGCCGAAACGATACAGGCCAGCGATCCGGGCGTACTCGATCGCGACGCCTACGAATACCAGTACATGGGAGGTGCGGGCCTGCAGGCGCTGTCGCCTCTACTGGAAAATGCCTTCGACGCTTACCGGCAGTCAGACAGAGCGCAGATATCCGCCAGCGACGACAGGATTCGGATGATCTGGATCGGGACGCTTCTACTACTGGTGTTCGAAGCGGTTTTTATTTTTAAACCGCTGGAAAACCTGTTCCGACAGTCGGTTTCCAGCCTGCGTAGCCGAATCGACGAACTCGAGTCGACGCGTGAAAAATACGCCGTCGCGCGTGACAAGGCGGAAACGGCGAGTGAGGCCAAGAGCCAGTTCCTGGCGACCATGACGCATGAATTGCGCACGCCGATGAACGGCGTACTCGGCATGAGCGAACTGCTTTCCGCGACCCCGTTGAACCAGCAGCAACACGAGTACGTGCAGATCATCGTCGATTCGAGTGAATCGCTACTGACCATCATTAACGATATCCTGGATTTCTCCCGGCTGGAGGCCGGCAAGGTCGGGCTTGAGAGGATCCCGTTCAACCTGGAACAGTCGGCTTACGACGTGATGGCCTTGCTGGCGCCGCGCTGCCAGAACAAGGACCTGCAGCTGATCCTCGACTACGCACCGGATTTAGCGCGCAACTTTATCGGTGATTCGGCGCGGATTCGACAAATCTTTTTCAACCTGATCGGAAACGCCATCAAGTTCACCGAAAAGGGCTATATCCAGGTCTCGGTCTCGGTCGACATCGACGATCGGCAAAAGGCGGATATCGCGATTCATGTCGAAGATACCGGCATCGGCATTGCCCCCGACAAGGTCGAACAGTTGTTCAACTCCTTTACCCAGGCGGACAGTTCTACCACGCGCAAGTATGGCGGCACCGGCCTCGGACTGACCATTACCCGCGAACTGCTAAGCCTGATGGGTGGTCACATCGAGGTCAACTCGGCAGCGGGCAAGGGCTCGGTGTTTTCACTGGATTTCAAGCTCGACCTGGCGCCGCAAATCGACGAGATTCCGTTCCCCTGCGGGATTGTCAATCACGTCATGCTGCTCGAACCAAACGATATCTACCGGGATTTGATCATCGACCGGCTGGCGAGAATCGACGTCGAAACCGCCGTGGTCGCCAATGCCGGCGAAATCAAAAGTCGGCTCAGGCTTCTCGAGGAGCATGGCGGCGCCCGACAAATGATCATCGTCAGCCAGGAAGCCATTCTCGATGCGGAGAATCACTGGCGCGATATCAGCGACGACAGGCTGAATAACCCCTTGTCGTGGCTGGTACTGGGTAACGGCGACGAGGAATCGGAGCGCTTCCGCAAACGCAGTCGCCACCTGCGCGGACACACCACTTTCATGCAGAAGCCATTTACCAGTTATCAACTCTATTATGCGATGAATACCTCGATGCAGCAGGAGAATACGGCTCGGATCGAGTTCGACATCGACGAGGATTCCACCGATTTCACGCTTTCCAGGATTAGCCGCGGTAAAATCCTGCTGGTGGAAGACAATCTCGCCAACCAGAAATTCGCTTCGCTGCTGTTATCGAAGATGGGATACAACGCCGACGTTGCCTCGGATGGCCACGAGGCGCTGCGTCAGTGGCGCGAGCAGGACTACGACCTGATTTTGATGGATTGCCTGATGCCTAACATGGATGGCTACGAGGCAACCATTGTCATACGCACCGAGGAAAACAATCGCGGCAGGATTCCGATCGTCGCGCTCACCGCCAACGCTTCGGACAAGGACCAAGAAAGATGCAAGCTGGTCGGCATGGATGAAGTCCTGACCAAACCTTATCGCAAGCAGGAACTGGCCGACCTGCTCGAACGATGGCTGCACGACGAGCCAAGCTTTATCACCACCAAACGCAACCTGGGTTAACGCTTTCAGTGACGATCGGCTGGCGAGTCCTGGTCCATCAACCAGTCTATGGCGTACTTTTGGTGCAGAAAAAACCTGAGATTTAAACTGCGGTTGACGCACACCGTCTCATAGAAAGCGTTGGCTTCGCTATTTTCGGCATCATCGATGATCGCTACCTTACTGCTGATCCCGCGCATCAGATCGGCAACATAACCGGCGTGCCTGAAATCGACATTGACCGAGGTTTGCAGCTCGACCTCGCGCTCGTCCAGCAATACCTTGCTGTAGCCGGTCTGTTTCAGCCGCTCGGCGATATGCTGCCAGCAGAGCTTGCTGGATTCGACCTCCCAGGTACCGCTACAGACCAGGTGTAGGTACTCAGGATTATCAGCATTGATTTCTCGATAATTCATGCCAGGGCCTGAAATTTTTTAACTAAGCATCGACAACAGCCGCGGGTCCTGCGCTATTATACATGGCCGAAGTTACTCTCGTATTACAAAACCAGCCCATGAGCAAGACGAAACCCTTTCTGATACTGCAGTTGCGCCCGGAAGACGACACTTCGAACAGCGAGTTCGAGGCGATTTTGAAGTATGGCGGTCTGGAAGAAGGTGACGCACATCGCATTCGCATCGAAAAGTCGGGCATACCGCCATTGTCGATACAGGACTACTCGGGCGTCATCGTCGGCGGCAGCCCGTTCGATATCAGCACCCCTCAGGATCAGAAAAGCCCGATTCAGGTCAGGATCGAGTCCGATTTCAGGCATCTTTTCGACCAGATCGTGGCCGAAGACTTTCCCTTTCTCGGCGCCTGTTCGGGTTGCGGGCTGCTCGGTTCCTACCTGAATACGCCGATATCCGGCCAATATGCCGAGCCGGTGGGTAGCGCCACGGTCAATCTGACCGACGCAGGCGCCGTGGATCCGCTGCTGCTCGACTTCCCCGGGGAGATAGACGTGCTGTGCGGGCACAAGGAAGCCTGCGACCAGGTGCCGCGGTCCTCGACCCTGCTGTTGACCAGCGAAGCCTGTCCGGTGCAGATGTTTCGCGTCGGCGACAACGTCTACGCGACCCAGTTCCATCCCGAGGGTGACGGCGAGGGTTTCACCGTCCGGGTTAACGCTTACAAACATCATGGCTATTTCCCGCCCGAGGAGGCCGAGGCACTGATCGTTGCGGTCAACCGCTCGGATACGCCTTATGCGCGTGAAATCCTGCGCCGTTTCGTCGACCGCTATCGCCGCTGAAATACCCCCCCGGGGACCGTTCCGAGTTAATCGATTGGCGTCTCGTGATTAATCCCGTTCGGCTTGATTTGCATCACCCGGCGCTTCTCTCGGCAGCGGCAAAATAGCAACCAAAGCCTGAGCACGGCTCGAAGTTACGCATAGCTTTACCCGCCGGCCTGTATTTCAGTACCCGGCGGATAGTGCTTGCATACCCGCTTCGATCTGGACAGGTTGCCTTATCTGCACACGAGAATATCGACATGGCACTAAACAACCTTACGCGAACCCTGGCATGTGGGTTGCTGCTCACCGGCCTGCCGGCCCTGGCGCACGACAATTACGACGAGAATTCAGCTTATTTCGGCTTCGGCCTCGGTATACCCGGCTCCGATGAAGAATGCGACTATCACGGTTATGATTGTGACGGCAGCGACACCTCGTTCAAAATTTACGGCGGTAAACGACTGCATGAAAATCTCGCCTTCGAGGTCTCCTACCAGGATCTCGGCAAGATCCGCGACCGCGAAGCGACGCTGACCACCACGGCGGAATCGGAAGGCATCAATTTTTCGCTGCACGGCATCATCCCGGTTTACAGTATCGGCTATTTTTACGGCAAGGCCGGGTACATGTTGTGGGATACCGAGTACACGCGCATAGACAGCGGCGTCGAGCGCATCGATGACGACGGCAGCGACTTTACCTATGGCCTCGGTTTTGCCTTCATGTTCAATCAGAAGTACGACTTTCGCGTCGAGTTCGAACGCCTGAACGAACTCGGCGACGAATTTGTCCCCGGCGGAGACTCGATTACCGTATTTACCTTCGGCGGCACCGTTTATCTCGATTAGCGCGCCGGGGAACTTGCACCGGCAGGTCAGGTCCGCATAATGCATGTTCAGGCCGAATCGGCCAGATTCTCACTATGGAGGACAGCAAATGCGCAAAATTCTACTAGCCATCACCTTATTCGGCCTGTTCAGCAGCGGCCTGTACGCAAACGAAGGCATGATCAGCGTCAAAAGCGCTCATTCGGTCTCGGTCACCGCCGATCGGCTCGAAAAAATTCTCGCCAGCAAGGGCATGACCGTTTTCAAGCGCATCGACCACGCGGCCGGCGCGGCCAAAGTCGGCAAGGAATTGCGCCCCACCGAACTGGTCATTTTCGGCAATCCCAAGGTCGGCACACCGCTGATGCAGTGCAGCCACAGCATCGCCATCGACCTGCCGCAAAAGGCCCTGATCTGGGAAGACGACGGCGGCCAGGTCTGGTTTTCCTATAACGACCCTCAATTCCTGGCGTTACGCCACGGCACCCAGGGTTGCGACGCGGTATTGAAGAAAGTGGCCGCGGCGCTGGGCAACTTCGCCAACGCGGCAAGCGCGGCAGAATAGCCTTAGCGGCTTTAGTTGTTGCCGTTTTGCGAAATCGGCGACAGGTAATCGAGAATTAGCAGCGCCACCACCTGGCTGGTCAGGTAGCCAGTTTGGCCGAAGGCTTTCGACCGCTGGTAGCGGATCATTAAATCGTTTGCCTCGAACGGATCGTCGTTGGGCATCTCTGCGCCGGGCATGAAACCGATTTGCTTGAATGCCGATTGCAGCATACCGGCAATTTCGCGTTTCTGCTCGGGCTGGTAAATCAGGTTGACCGAGCCGCCAAAATCCGAGATCAGGGTATTGAGTTCGGCCATGCGCACGAGGAAGTTGCCCCTGATTTTGTCGAACGCGGCCTGCTCGGTCCGCAGTTGCGACAGATCGCCCTGCAGTTCGCGGATCTCCCGAATCCTGGTATCGAGCGCGAGCGTGACGTCGTCGTACGGGGGAACCTGGGTGGCAATTAC
>Ga0224508_10001421_pt1 | contig 21569 bp, 25 predicted proteins | sample SF_Jan12_sed_USG_4_FD_170157 | JGI IMG/M metagenome (GOLD analysis project Ga0224508, IMG submission 170157) | Sediment microbial communities from San Francisco Bay, California, United States - SF_Jan12_sed_USGS_21 | ecosystem: Environmental > Aquatic > Marine > Sediment | place: USA... | reverse complement strand
CGGCCACCAGGTACAGCAACAGGATGCCGGCAACTGCCACCATGGCGGTCACCAGCCCGCGAGCTGCTCGCTCGCCGGAGGTGGGTGGAGTCTCCTCAAGCGCGGGAAACGCCCATCGGATGGCCACCAACATGAGAGCCGGCAGGATGATTACCCCGGCCACCACCAGCACGTCGCTGTCGGTGATGTTCCCGGATATCTCTCGCGCCAGCCTGGCTGCCAGGATGCCCAGACCGACGCCGGCGGGGAGTGCCAAGAGCTGCAGCGTCAGCTTGATCATGGGGGTGCTGATGTCTCGCATGAGGTTGCGGGCTGCCAGGAAACTGAGCGGGACCGCCACAAACACGCCAAGGGTCGTCGCCAGCAACGCCAGGAAGACGGTTTCGATGATGCGGTCCCAGGTGTTTGAGGCCGCTTCGCTGATCCTCGGTGAGGTCACCATCACCGGCTCACCGGTGACAGGGTCGGTTTCGTCCGTCGCCACTTCGACCCGGTTGAAGATGGTTCCGATGTTCTCGCGGGTGACAGCCCGGATGGTCTGCGGTAGCTCGTCGGCCCGTTCCCGGGTGTTGACCACCAGTGTGAAGTTCCCGGATCCGTCGGCCTGGAAGGTGTCAAGTCGAAGCTCTAGGTCGCTGTTGGGAGGCACTTGATACAGCGTGCCTCGGGCATTGTCGGAGAAGTTGAAGCCCGTCACGGTGATGGGAGTCCCCGGCTCACCACAGGCAGGGTCAATAACGATTCGTCGTCCGCTTCCTCCGTCGTCCGGTGCGGTAAAACCGCCGGCCGGGCACGGAAGGAAGAGCTCCGTGTCGGTGTTGGTTGGGATTCGCTCATAGGTGAGCAGCTCAGGGCGGGCCAGGTCCCGGATGACGTTGACGAGCTGACTGCGCCGTGTCTCGGAGCGGATTTCGTCGAGGTTTACGTCGGTTACCTGGTAGCCGTATGCATAGGTGATGACGGCTCCGACGACGAGGGCGCCGATCACAAGTGAGCGTCGGAAACTGCGCCGACGTTTGGTTGGTTCTGGCGGAGCCTGCGGGTCTCGGCTTGAGGGCAGGTCAGCCAACGCGCTCAGCCTCCTGTCCGTAGATCTCTTTGAACCGAGCGTCGTCGATGTCCGAGGGCGGCCCCTCAAATACGACTTTTCCGTCGTAGAGGGCGATCGCCTGGTCGGCGTAGCGATGCACCAGGTCGAGGAAGTGCAGGCTGCAGAGCACGGTGACGTCGTCTTCGTCGTTAATGAGTTCCAGGTATTGCATGATGCTGTGCGCTAGGACCGGATCCAGGCTGGCGACGGGCTCATCCGCCAAAACCATTTCGGGGTTCTGCATGAGGGCACGGGCGACGCCGACTCGCTGCTGCTGGCCGCCACTCAACTCATCTGCCCGCTGGTTGGCCTTTTCTTCGAGTCCGACCCGGGCCAGCTGCGCGCGAGCGCGGGCCACCTCGTCCTTTGGGAAACGATTGATGATCGACAAAGCCGGGTTGACATAGCCAAGCCGCCCTTGCAGGACGTTAGTGATGACTTTTGACCGATGGACGAGGTTGAAGTGCTGAAACACCATGCCGATTCGGCGTCGAATCCGGCGCATGTCTTCCTGCGAAGCTGCGGTAACGTCGACGCCGTTCCACAGAATCCGCCCCTCGGTGGGCTCGATGAGGCGGTTGATGCATCTGAGCAGGGTCGACTTTCCTGAACCGCTCAATCCGATAACGGCGAGGAATTGGCCGTCGGGAACCTCGAAGCTCACATCCTCAAGCGCGACGGTTCCGCCGTCGTAGACCTTGGTCAGATGTTCGACCTTCAACATGGAAAGGCCAACTCAGTCACCGTCTTTCGCCGTTGGACAATCGGCCGGGCCGGCGGAACCGCCGGCCCGGCCTCGTCCGTGTTGCTCAGCCTTCGGGTGTGAAGCCGAGGAGGTCGACGATGGTGCGGAGGTTGTCGTACTCCGAGTCAGTCGCCGCGTCGATGCTTGTCCATCCGTAGAAGTCCTGGTCGCCGATTGAGCTGTTCCAGGCACAGTCCTCGTTGTCGTCGCACTCGCCAGCGAAGGCCACCAATGCGTCTTCAATCTGGGCCCGCACATCCGCCGGGAATTGGGGTCCGAACGACAGCGTGTCGTTGGGGATCTCCGGCGAGATGTTGAGGATCTTCACCTTCTGGATGATGTCGGGAGCATCCGCTCGGGCGCTTGCCCGTGCGTCCAACACCCGCCATTGGGCGTCGTCGGTCCCGCAGAACAACCGGCTGCCTTCCTCGTTTGGAGCGCAGGTGGACACGATGTCGTCCGGAATGTCCGGCTCGTCACCAATCGCCCAATCGAAGTTCGGGGTCAGCGGTGGGCTGAAGAACGTTGTAGCGAAGTCGGCTTCGCCGCGATAGACCGCCAGTGCTGCCTGCGGGTGTCCGCCGGCTTCGACCTGCTCACCTGGGGTGATACCGGCATCTGAGAACATCAGCGTCGGAACCATGAAGCCCGAGGTTGAGCCGGAGTCCGGAAACGCCCAGGACTTGCCGTCCAAGTCCGCCAGGGTCTCAATACCGCTGTCGCGTGCTACGAGCACCTGAGCCCAATAGACGGGCCAGCCGAAGCGAACCGCTTTGAACGCCACGTCGACGCCGCACCGGTTGCTGGCGAGGACGTATCCAAGCCCGGGGATGAATCCCATGGTGTTTTCGGGTGACGCGCACATCTCTTCGATGGTGGCCGCATACGAGGTGGGAACACTGACCTCAAAGGAGAGCCCGGTCGCCGTCTCGAGTGCATCTTTCATGACGTCGCCGCCCGTGACGATCACGTCGGCTTCGACAGAAGGCACAAATAGGACCTTCACCGGATTCTCTGGACTACCGACGGTGGCCGCCGGCTCAGTCGTGGTGGTGGTTGCTTCAGTGGTGGTCGTTGTTGCTGCTGCCGTGGTCGTTGTTGTATCGCCAGAGTCGCTGTCGCCGCACGCGGCGGCGACCATCGCAAGTACTGCGAACAGAATTAACAGTCTTCTCAGTTTCATGTATGCCTCACTCCTTTTTCTCCCGCGGAGGCTCCGCGAAGGCTACTCCGCCTTTCTCAGAACCTATTCACAAGTCGTTCGAAGTCGTGCCAATCGTTGACATCGTGCACACCCGGCACCGGGTTGTTCCAGGGCCGAACGTACCTGCACATATGGGACTCGGGACGGTTCTCGTGGATCACCTGGATCTGATCTGGCGAGTCGTCGAGGTAGACGTCGGCGGGCACGGGCCATTTCGGGTCGTAAATGCCCACCACATGGACTTCACGGGTTGGCAAGTGGTGGTCGGCGATCCAGGCGAAGGTGTCGGCCACCGCCCAGTCCGGTTTGGCGGTGACGATGACGATGTCATGGTGCTCGGCCAGTCGCTCCATGGTCGGCACGGCCTCGGGGTAGAGATCCAGGTGTCGAAATAAACTGCCGTTTCCGAAATCCTTGGCCCATTCCCAGAAGCCGTCCATGTCGGGGAAATGGGTGAGCGGGACGATGCCCTCCCAGGTCGTCACCGAGTCGAGGGGGATGGCGGCACCGAACTCCTCGTTGTATTGGTCGATCCACCCTTTGTTGAAGTCACTGACGACCCCGTCCAGGTCGATCCCTAGTCGCATGCCCGAAGTCTATGGCGAGCGCCAAAAGACTTGGTATCGAACACCTGTTCGGGTAGCGTGTCGGAGGCAGTCCAGATAGACTTACACCCTTGTAGTTATTCGGCTGCTGCGTTTGTGTCACAGCCGGTCTGTACCTTCGGGACAGTCGGATAAAGAAACAGGAAGGGAATCCAGTGGAGCAAGACAAAGCCCTCGACATGGCGGTGTCGCAGATCGAGAAGCAGTTTGGTACCGGAGCCATCATGAAGATGGGCGAGGGTGCCATACGCAACGTCAAAGCAATCCCCACCGGGGCCCTTTCGCTCGATATCGCCCTCGGTATTGGCGGCGTGCCGCGCGGCCGGATCGTCGAGATCTTCGGACCGGAAAGCAGCGGCAAGACCACCCTGGCCCTCCACGTGGTGGCCGAAGCCCAGCGCAACGGCGGCATCGCCGCCTTCATCGACGCCGAGCACGCCCTCGATCCCGTATACGCCAAGGCACTCGGAGTCGATGTCGACGAGATGTTCATCTCCCAGCCAGATACCGGTGAGCAGGCGCTCGAGATCGCCGACATGCTCATCCGGTCCGGAGCCCTCGACGTAGTCGTGGTCGACTCCGTGGCCGCCCTGGTCCCGCGCGCCGAGATCGAAGGCGAGATGGGCCAGAGCCACGTCGGCCTTCAGGCCCGGCTCATGTCCCAGGCCCTCCGCAAGCTGGCCGGCACCATCAACCGCTCAGACACCACTGCCATTTTCATCAACCAGCTGCGGGAGAAGATTGGGGTGATGTTCGGGAGCCCGGAGACTACCCCCGGCGGACGAGCGCTCAAGTTCTACGCCTCCACCCGCATTGATATTCGTCGCATCGAGTCGATCAAAGACGGGACGGACTTCACCGGCAACCGGGTCAAGGCCAAGATCGTCAAGAACAAGGTGGCGCCGCCGTTCAAGATCGCCGAGTTCGACATCATGTTCGGTAAAGGCATTTCGCGAGAGGGCAGCCTCATAGATGTGGCAGTTGAATACGACATCGTGCGTAAGAGCGGAGCCTGGTACACCTACGACGGTGATCAGCTGGGACAGGGGCGTGAGAAGGCCAAGGTCTTCCTCCAGGAGAACCCGGACGTAGCCATACAGCTGCAAGCGCGGGTGCTGGAGGCGGTTGGACTGGCCGAGCCCGTCGGCGGCGCCGAAGCGGCCGAAGACGCCGACGAGGGTGATGTGGCCGAAACGAGCGCTGAGGCCCCCGATGCTGCCGAGATCAAGGGCGCGAAGGGCGCCACGGGCTCGGCCAAGGGAGCGACCAAGACTGAGGCCAAGAACGCCGAGGCAGCCGAGGACTGAGGCCGGTGCTCGCACCTACCACTTACGGTACAATCAGCTCAGCACACAAACTTTGAAACCTGAGAGCCAAACGAATATGACCAAAGGCAAGCCCCGGATGGCGGTGACGTAAACCAACCCCGTCGGAATGTGCCTTTGTGTTTGTGTGCCGAGCTTTGCTCGGCATGCTCTCGTTGTGGCCTCTGAAATGAGGACGAAATGGAGTGGGTCATTGCGATCCTTGCTCTGGTGGCCGGTGTCAGCCTCGGCATCGCCATTGCCTGGTTGCGGGGGAGAGGTGGGTCCGCCCCGGTGGGTCTGGTTGGGCGCAAGCTTGATGGCCCGGAGTCGGCCCACAGCGCTCGAGAGGGTGAGGATCCGTCCCTGGAGGCTCGCCGGAGTGATATCCAGGCCACCGAGGACCGCCTGACTCAACGAGAGGCCATCCTCGAGCAACGTACTGCCAATCTCTCAACTCGCGAGCAGCAGATCGAAGGGCGAGAAGAAGAGCTGGCCACCCAGCGAGCTGAAGCCAACCGGCTTCTGGAGCAGGCCCGGACGGAGCTGGAACAGGTGGCCGACTTCGACAGCCAGGCCGCCAAGGAATCGCTCCTCGAGCGAGTCGAAGACGAGGCCCGCCGAGAGGCCATGGTGCTGGTGCGTGAACTGGAGCTGAAGGCCCGGGAAGAAGCCGATCGACGAGGTCGGCGGATCCTGACAACCGCCATCCAGCGTCTGGCCGCCGAGGTCACGTCGGATTCCACGGTGTCGGTGGTCACCTTGCCGTCAGACGATATGAAGGGCCGGATCATCGGGCGAGATGGCCGCAACATCAAGGCCTTCGAGGCGGTGATGGGGGTTGACCTGGTGGTCGACGACACCCCCGAGGCGGTCACGATCTCCACTTTCGATCCGATCCGCCGCGAAGTGGCCCGGGTTGCCCTTCAGAACCTCATCGTCGACGGGCGGATTCATCCCTCGTCGATCGAGGAGGCACATGTCAAAGCTGAGGCAGAAGTCGAACAGAGCGTACGGGACGCAGGGGAGTGGGCGCTGCTCGACGTCGGGGTCTCCCGCATGCACCTCGAGCTCGTCACGGTGCTCGGGAGGCTCAAGTATCGGACCTCCTACGGTCAGAACGTGTTGGGCCACTCCGTCGAGGCTGCCCACATCGCCGGGATGCTGGCGGCCGAGCTCGGGCTCGACCCGCTCGAGGCCAAGCGAGCTGCCTTGCTCCACGATGTCGGCAAAGCAGTGAGTCACGAGGTGGGCGGTTCGCACGCCCTGGTCGGTGCCGAGATTGCCCGTCGGTTCGAAGAGAGCCCGGCCATCGTGCATGCGATTGAGGCGCATCACAACGAGGTGGAAGCCCGCACGCTGCTGGCCGTTATCACTCAGGCCGCCGATGCCGTCTCTGCCTCGCGGCCCGGAGCCCGGCGCGAGACCCTGGAGTCATACGTCCGACGCCTCGAGCGCATTGAGGAGATGGCCGGTGGTTTCAAGGGCGTGGATCGGGTGTTCGCCATGCAGGCCGGCCGCGACGTTCGGGTGGTGGTCGACCCCGGTCAGATTTCCGATCTGGAGGCCGGCGACCTTGCCCGGCGCATCGCCAAGCGCATCGAGGATGACCTCCAGTATCCGGGGCAGATTCAGGTGACGGTGGTTCGGGAGCTGCGCGCCAGCGCCTACGCCAGGTAGCTTCACCTGATGACGCTTATCGGTATGCCGCAGATCCGGGAACGACGCACGCCCACGCGGACCGGACGCACCTACCACCTCCGCACCTTCGGATGTCAGATGAACGTGCACGACAGTGAGGGCATTGCCGGTTTGCTCGAGGCCGATGGGATGGTGCCGGCCACCGACGCCGACACGGCGGACCTTGTCGTCTTCAACACCTGCTGCATTCGGGAGAACGCGGACGACAAGCTGTACGGCTCCCTCGGCAGCCTCAAACGCATCAAAGACGAGCGTCCCGAGCTGCTGATTGCCGTCGGTGGGTGCCTGGCTCAGAAGGACCGGAATCTGGTGCAAGACCGGGCCCCGTGGGTGGATGTGGTGTTCGGCACCCACAACCTCTCTCGAGTGGTCTCACTCCTCGACTACGCCGAAGAGTGGGGTCCCATCACCGAGATCCTCGAAGAGAGCGAGTCGGTGACCGTGGTCCCCGCCAAGCGGGAGGTGGACCACAGCGCCTGGGTCACCATCATGATCGGGTGCAACAACTCCTGCACCTTCTGCATTGTCCCGTCCGTCCGGGGTGCTGAGATCAGCCGGCGTCCCGGCGACATCGTCCGGGAGGTGCAGGACCTGGCGGCCGACGGCGTGGTTGAGGTCACCCTGCTCGGCCAGAACGTCAACTCCTACGGTCGTGACCTCGAACTGGGCGGCCACAAGGCGCTCTTCGCCGATCTGCTTCGGCGCGTTGGTGAGGTGGATGGCATCGAGCGGATCCGCTATACCAGCCCCCATCCCAAGGACTTCAAGGCCGACGTCGCCCTGGCGATGGCCGAAACCGAGGCCGTGTGCGAGCAATTGCACATGCCGCTGCAGTCGGGGAGCGACCGGATCCTGTCGGCCATGCACCGCGGATACACCGCCGAGCGGTTCCTGGCCAAACTCGACCTGGCTCGCCAGCACCTGCCCGGCCTGGCCATCTCGACCGACATCATTGTCGGGTTCCCCGGCGAATCCGAGGCCGACTTCCAGGCGACCCTCGATGTAGTTGCCGTGGCCCGCTTCGACTCGGCGTTCACGTTCATCTACTCGCCCCGTCCGGGAACCGCCGCCGCCGAGATGGTCGACCAGTTCGTGGCTCCCGAGGTCATTCAGGACCGGTACCAGCGCCTGACCGAGCTGCAGACCTCCATTGGTCTCGAACGGAATCAGGAGCTGGTCGGGGCAACCGTTGAGGTGCTGGTCGATGGGCCATCCAAAACCGATCCGACCAAGTCCTCGGGCCGCACCCGTGGCAACAAGCTCGTTCACTTCCCGGGTGAGGTGGCGCCCGGTTCCCTGGTGAACGTCCGGATCGATCGAGCTGCCCCCCACTTCCTGATCGGGGACCGCCTCTGACGCTGCTGGCAGTCGTCGGTCCCACTGCCTCGGGAAAGAGCCAGGTGGCTCAGTCCCTGGCCGAGGAGCTGTCCGGCGAGATCATCTCCGTCGACTCAATGCAGGTCTATCGAGGCATGGACATCGGCACAGCCAAGCCCACCACCGGGCAGCGGGAGCGGATAGTCCATCACCTCATCGATGTGGTCGAGCCCGATGCTCCGTTCACGGTGGCCGACGCCCAGCGGATCGGGAGGACGGTCATCGACTCCGCCGTCCAGCCGAGCATCATCGCCGGCGGCACCGGCCTGGCCTTCCGGGCCATTGTCGACCCGCTCGACTTCCCGGGCGAAGACCCGGCTCTCCGGTCCGAGTTGGAGGAGCTGAGCACCGAGGCGCTGTGCCGGAGACTGCTCGAGGTCGATCCGGCGGCCGCCGAGCACATCGATCTCGCCAACCCCCGCCGCCTCATCCGGGCGCTGGAGGTTTTCGGCGTGAACGGGCTCACGCCCAGCCAGCGAGCCGCTACGCCGGCGGCGGCCGCCGTCCGCTGCTATCAGCCCTACTACCCCTTCCGAGCCGTCGGGCTCGATCCCGGGCCCGGCCTGGAGGAGCGGGTTGTCGCTCGATTCGACGGGATGCTGGAGGCAGGCTTGCTGGATGAAGTGGCCGAAATCGCCCCCCGCCTCGGCCGCACCGCCGCCCAGGCGGTTGGCTATAAGGAGCTGCTCCCCGTGGTGGCGGGGGAGCGGACCATCGCCGACGCCCGTGCCGATGCCATCGCCGCCACCCTGTCGGTGGCCGGCAATCAGCGGACCTACTTTCGCCGTGATCCTCGCATCGCCTGGTTGGAGTGGGATGATGATGCTGGTGTGCGCCTGGAGCGGGCCCGCCGGGAGTTGAAGATATGAAGTTCGTAAAGATGGAAGGCCTGGGGAACGACTTCGTGTTGTTTGAGGGGCCGCTCGAGCCCACCGCCGAGCAGATCGTCGGCTGGTGTGATCGCCGGCGGGGAGTTGGGGCCGATGGGGTGCTGGTCGCCACCCACATCGACGACACCCGGGTGGCCATGGCGTATTGGAACGCCGACGGGGGCCGAGCCGAGATGTGTGGCAACGGGCTGCGGTGTGTGGCTCGCTATGTCCACGATCGGGGCTGGGTGACCTCACCCGCCTTTACGGTCCAGACCGACCTGGGCGATTACCCGGTGGAGGTCAAGGAAGCCGGTCGGGTACGGGCGATGCTGGGCACGGCCCAACCACCCGACAAAACGCACCTGTCGGTGGCCGGTGCCGATGTGCGCCCCATGAGCATGGGCAATCCCCATGCCGTACTGCTGGTGGACAAGACCACCGAAGCCCCGGTCAAGACCTTGGGCCCGGTCATCGAAGTGGCCGAACAATTCCCCGACCACACCAACGTGGAGTTTGTCGAAGTCAAAGACCGAACTCGCATTGAAGTCCGCACCTGGGAGCGCGGTGTGGGCGAAACACTGGCCTGCGGCACCGGGGCCGGGGCCGCTGCGATGGTCGCCAACCGCGAGGGCCTGGTCGATGATTCCCTGACCGTTGGGCTGCTGGGTGGGGACCTCGACATCGAGATCGACGGCCACGTCGTGTGGATGGAGGGCCCGGCCACCTATGTGTTCGAGGGTGAGCTCAGCTAGCCGATGCCCCGCAGCACGGTGACGACCTTGCCGATCAGCTCGACGCCCTCGGTGAAGACCATGGGCTCGAAGGCCGGGTTCTCCGAGTGGAGGATGACCGCGCCGTTCTTGCGCTCCAGGCGTTTGACGGTGGCTTCTTCGCCGTCGATGAGGGCTGCCACGATCTCACCGTCGAGTGCGTCGGGCTGACGGTGGATGACCACGAAGTCGCCGTCGAGGATTCCGGCTTCGATCATCGATTCGCCCTTTACCTTCAGCATGAAGATGGGGCCGTCGCCGACTAACTCGAGGGGGAGGGGATAGACGTCCTCGATGTCTTCTTCGGCCAGGATCGGCGAACCGGCGGCAATCCGTCCGACCAGCGGGACGTTGCGCACGTTGGCGGCATGGGAGCCCTCACCCAATACCTCGATCGCTCGCGGTTTGGTCGGGTCACGGCGCAGGTGGCCGGTGGCTTCCAGGGTGGAAAGGTGGCTGTGCACGGTGGAAGGGGAACTGAGGCCAACTGCCTCGCCGATTTCCCGCACTGACGGCGGGTAACCGCGGTCGGCGACGGTATCCCGGATGTAGTCGAGGATTTCCTGCTGGCGATTCGAGATGTCTGTCCCCACTGCGCACTCCTTTGTTCTTGGAATGACGGTACCAAATTGCCTCTCCAAAAACAAACATATGTTCGACCTTGACAAATCGAACAGACGTTCGTATAGTTTTCGCGTACCGAACAAGCGTTCGTGTCACACCCGCCCGATACGGTGCGGGTACGCCACTGAAAATGGCAACAAGACGAGCACGGAGGAGAAACATCATGAACAGCCCATCCATCCGCCTCAGGGCGTTGGTCCTCCCTTTGGCACTGGCTTTGGTGTTTCTCCTCCTTCTCGCCCAACGCTCGGACGCCGGCGCGACCGCCCGACCCACCGAGCCGTACCGGGTGACGAGCGGCGACACGCTCTGGGACCTGGCCGACGACCGCACGGAGGCCGGCGACGATGTTCGCTCCACGGTGCGTCTCATCCAGCGACTCAATGATCTCAATGGCGGCCTGATCGTCCCCGGCCAGACCATCATCCTCCCGGCAGCATGACGCTGGAGCCGGGGATGGGGGATTCCACTACCCTCACCGGCATGCGCTGTCCGTACTGTGCCGCCGCCGACACGAGGGTGATCGATAGCCGACCCGCCGAGGACGGCCGAGAAGTCCGCCGACGCCGGGTGTGTCCCGGCTGTGATCACCGTTTCACCACCTACGAGCGTGCCCAGTTGCCCCTCCTCGTTGGGAAGCGAGATGGCACGACCGACCCGTTCGAACTGGCGAAGGTCCGCAGCGGTATCGAACGAGCCCTGGGAGGTCGCGAGATCGCCCCCGGAGTCATCGACGACATCCTCGAGAGGGTCGAGGCCGCCGCCCACGATGCAGCTCCCCAGGTGGCCTCAGAGGAGATAGGTCGCATCGTGCTCGATGGGCTGAAGCAAGCCGATGAGGTTGCCTATCTCCGATTCGCCAGCGTCTACAAAGACTTCCAGGCGGCGCAGGATTTCGAAAAGGAAATGGCCACCCTGGACGACTAGCCGAGTGGGCGGGCTACTCCGAGGCGGCGAGCTCGGTTTGTGCCTTCGCCAGCAACGTGTCGAGTTGACCGAGTCCGGCGTCGACTGAGGCCGACGCCAACGACAATGGGCCGTTGACCGTTGCCCGCAACACTGCGATTCGATCGGTGATCTCGGTCTTGAGCTCGGTGGCGGCATCAATATCGCCCAGGCGAAGGGCATCGAGATAGGAGGCCTGCCAGTTTTCGAGACGGGTTACCAGCGCCAGCGCTCCGTTGCGGTGGGAGTCAAAGCTGGGTCCGATCGGGAGCTGCCGAACGGCGGCTCGGCTGGACGACACCGAGGCAGCGATTTGGACACTGAGGTCGGTGAGGGTCACCTGGTCGGCGACAATCGGCAGTGATGGCAGCAAGAAGGCTTGATCGAGCAACGTGCGGTAGGTGATGGCATCGGTCAAGGTGTCGCCGACTTCGCGCACCCGGGCGGCGGCCAGTTCGAGGTCGGCCTGAATCGGCTTGAGCTCGTCGAAGGCAGCCCCGGAGGCCAGGGGAGGCGGCGTCGGGAACGGCCGGGTGACGATCGACTCGAGGCTGCTGCCATTGCTGGTGAATCCGATGAGCGAGTTGCGAGCCTCGGCCAGCTCGGTGAGGGTTGCGGCCGGATTGGTGATGACGGCTGCGGCGCTTGCTGCTGCCGGGGCACTGGCCTGGAGGGTGGCGGCCGCCCCGGTCCAATCCTGGCGCAGGTCTTTGGCTTGGCCGGCCGGGATGCCCCGCAGGCTGGATATGACGAGGACGATGCCGATGACGAGGACTCCGATGAGGAGTGGCCACCACGCCCATCGATAGCGGCCCACCGTGCGGTCAAGGGGTGATTCTGGGCCCCAGTCTTCGATCACCAGGTCCGGGTCGGCGGCCTCGGTGGCGTTCCACAACCGTTGGACCAGGCCGTCAATACCCTGGCCGGTGGCGGCGGGTTGAGGGGCTCTGAGTTCGCTGATGTGAGGGAAGTGCGCCTCTGCCTCGCCCGGAACCGGCGGTCGGGCAATGGCCACATCGGTGCGGACCTGTGTGATGGCGTGCTCGTAGGGGCTGGACAGACCGAGCAAGTCAAGGAGAGACGACCGATAATCGTCGGGTTTATGGTGGGGCGGTTGTGGGGTCACGCCGGGTTTCTTTTCGAGATTGGTCATCAGCCCTGTAAGAATCCTCTCGGCATGCAAATCCCGGTCCTAAAGCTCGACGTCGACCTTCCGACACCCAGCCATTCTCACCCAGGCGATGGCGGCACGGACCTGTACGCTCGCGCCGACACCGTATTGGAGCCCGGCCAGCGCCAAATGGTTCCCACCGGGATTGCTGTCGCCATTCCCGATGGGTACGCCGGGCTGGTCGTTCCCCGCAGCGGCATCGCCTTCCGCCATGGTATCGGAGTCGTCAACGGTCCGGGCCTGGTGGATTCCGGCTTCCGCGGGGAGCTCAAAGTAATCCTCGTGAATCACGGATCCGAGCCACACAAAATCGTGCGTGGCGACCGGATCGCTCAGCTGGTTGTTGTGCCCGTGGCAGTCCAGGAATTCATCGAAGTGGACGAGCTTCCACCGTCTGCGCGCGGCGATGGGGGGTTCGGGTCAACCGGGCGCTGATGATAAAGTAGAGGCGATTCCGCGGACGTAGCTCAGTTGGTAGAGCGTCACCTTGCCAAGGTGAAGGTCGCCGGTTCGAGCCCGGTCGTCCGCTCAAGTAGCGACCCAAGAGGTCGCGTCTTCTTTCATGGTGCCGTGGCCGAGTGGCGAGGCGCAGGACTGCAAATCCTGTCACACCGGTTCGATTCCGGTCGGCACCTCGGGGAACCCTTCGGGTTTCTTGGCAGTAGCCTGCGGCTACCGCATCGATACAAGATCCGGGCGCTTAGCTCAGCGGGAGAGCGCTTCCTTGACGTGGAAGAGGTCACAGGTTCAATCCCTGTAGCGCCCACATATCCTCCCCTCCGAATTGGGGTGCAATTGGGGAGCGCTTCCTTACCCCTTTTCTTGAAAGAGGGAAGAGGTCACAGGTTCAATCCCTGTAGCGCCCGCGGGAACGCCTTTGGCGTTCCTTTCGAGTTGGCACGCTCCGCGCGATTCACCAACGTTCCGCTAGTGATGTTCAAACTCGCGCTGGCGTTCTCTCTCGTATAGCTCTTCGACCTTGCGCTCTTCCCAGCCGCCCATTGAGGTTGCGGGAAGGAACACCGAGATCGCGTGAATGGACACCGCGATCCCCCAGCCCAAGATTGGCCAGTAGGCCCAGTTCAGGCCGATGAACGTGTCGCCCGCAGAGCCGGTTGCCAGGTCAATGGTCACCAACAGAACACTCACCAATACGTAGGTCAGGAAATGCCCGTAGAACTCACGCAGCTGCCGCGCTCGCTTTCTTGCCCTCTCCATTGCCGGATCGTGCTTTTCGGTCACCTCGAACTCCTTTCCATGCGACCGGCATAGGTCACACGCTTCATCACTACCTCCGCACCAGAGCCGGCCGCTAGAGGCGAACGGACAGTTGTCACCCACGCCGCCTAGAACCCTCGGGGCCGAGGTGATCACCGTGCGCCCGCACCGGCCAAGCCCCGCGTGAACGGACCCAGCCGAAATAACCCGACCGACTGAAACGGGAGTGACGACCACACTCCGGACGGCCGCCGCCATGTTGCTTGCGAGCGGGCTTTCGGCAGCACCTGGCATTCGTGAATCCTTGCTCCAGTCCACCATCACTCGACCGATAATTGCTAGGTTCGGATTACGAGGTGGCGATGGCCGACATCGAATTCACGCCGGAGCAGCACAAGACCTGGGCTGAGCTCTACCGAAGGCAAGAGCCGAGGGTTCGCCAGCACGCCAGCGCTCTCTACCTCGAGGGTTTCGACAAGCTCGAGCTTCCCTCCGACGAGATACCGACGCTCGAGTACCTCAACTCCCGGATTCCGGCGGCCAGTGGGTGGACAGTGGTCCGCACCGATGTCCGGTTTACCGACGCCGACGAGTGGTATAAGTTCTTCGATCGTCACGAGTTTCTGGTCACCAACTACATGCGCTCGTGGGAGGAGCTCGACTGGACGCCCGAGCCCGACATGTTCCACGACATCTTTGGGCACCTGCCGTTCTTCATGCTCCCCGCCTACGCCGAATTGCAAGAAATGTTCGCCCCGGCCTTCTTCGCCTCAGAGAGCGACGAGGAGCGAGAGAACATAAAGCGCCTGGCCTGGTACTCCACCGAGTTCGGCATGATCGAAGAAGACGGCGTCCTGAAAGTGTTCGGAACCGGCCTTATGTCCGGTGGCGATGAGTTCACGAACGCGGCTGAAGGCAAGCTCGAATACGAGCCCTTCACGCTCGACAACGTGCTCGGGGTCGACAAGGTCATGTACGAGCAGCACGACCATTTGTACGTGATCGAGTCGCTCGATCAGTGCAAGGCCGAGCTGAGTGCCTATCTCGGACCGATCTCCGCCCGAGGCTCCTAGCTACTCCTCGAGTCGAGCTACCTGCAGACTCCGTACGAAGTCGATGATGGAGGCGATCTCGGCTTCCTCCAACTGCGTCGCGAACGATGGCATGGCCAGGCCCCGGCCCCGCTTGACGATTTCGATGAGCAACTGATCGCTGGGGCCGGTCTTCGACACGAGCGAGGGGGCCAATGGCCCGCCGGGTACCCGGCCGCCGTCGGCGTCTGCTCCATGACAGCGAGCACAACTGGCCTGGTAAAGGGCACCCCCGGCCTCGACTGATGCCGGGTCACGGACCTTGGTCACATCCGGCGAAGCACTGGCTCCACAGGCGGCCAGCACCAGCGTCAGCGCCACCAGCCACACCCGCATCTCACGCCCGCCGATCTGCCAGGGCACGGCCCATGCGCTCGACGCCGGCCACCACTGCCGCAGTTTCCACGCTCGGGAACACCAGCCGCATCCACCCGGGCTCGCCGATGTGGCATTCCGATCCGGGGGTGAGGTTCACGTTGACTACCTCCACCAGCCAGGACCACAGCTCGTCTTCTGCCTCCCACGTCACATCCGGCATGAACCGGCGCATGTCGCACAGGAAGAAGAAGCCGGCCTGGCCGGGGATGTGAGGGATGGAGGCGGCGGTGAGCGCGTCGGTCACCCGGCGATGGGCATTGCCCAGCCGGCGCTGGTTCTCCTCAACGAAGCCGTCAATCCACTCGTCGTCGGAGATGAGCTGCTCGAGGGCGTATTGGGTGTCACCCGAGACGGCCCCCCAGTAGGCCTGGCCCTCCACGGCTTGCAGCACGCCGGGGTTCTCCGACACCAGGACGCCACACCGCAGGCCGCTGGCTGCCAGGTCCTTGCTGACCGCCCACACGAGGTGGATGCGGTCGCCCAGCGACGCCCGGCGACTCCCGCCACTCACGAAGGTTGAGCCGTCGAACACCGACAAAGCGAAGAGCTCGTCGAACACCAGATGGATCTGACGTTGCTCGGCCCATTCGATGATCGTGTCGAGATGATCGGCGGAGTAGATGCGTCCCAGCGGGTTGTCGGGGGAGGTGAACAGCAGCGCCTTGACCGGGCGATCGGTACCGTCGATGGCCGCATCGAGGAGGTCGGTGGTGAGCCGGAACCCGGTGTCACTCGAGGTGTGAACCGGGATGATGGTCAGCTCGTCGCGAGCTTCCAGGTCGGGCCAGAATCCGGTGTAGCTGGGGGTGGGGACCAGCACCCCGTCGCCGGGGTTGGCGATGGCGTAGAACAGCATTTCCAGCACGGTGCCGGTCCCCGCCACCGCGATGACGTGCTCGGGGTCGATGTCCCGGTAGACGACCCGGCGGCCAAGAAAGCTGGCGACGGTTTCCCGGAATGACTGGGTGCCGGTCATGAGGTCATAGGCGATCACCCTGGCCGGGACGTCCCGGCTGGCTGCCAACTTGGGCTCGATGAGGTCCCACACGAGTTTGTTTTCGGCAATGCACATGGCGACGTAGCCATCCGGGTTGTCTGGGCTCCAAGCGTCGTCGATGCGGGCGAAGTGCTCGTCGATATAGCCGGGGATCGGGCGGTTCTCGACCATCCGGTTGCCCCGGATCGATAGCCCGTTGGGGGGAGCGGCTTCCATCAAGCATCGAGTGTACGGCGGGAGCGGAACGATTCGTCCGCCGATAGCGTTGCTCAAATCATGAAACGCTTCCTGGCGGTGGCCACCGTCTTTCTCGCTGCCTGCAGCAGCACCACGGTTGACACCACCGACCCGACCGCCGACACCACCTCAACGACCGGCGTGTTCGGACGGGCAGAAGTCGAAGCCCTCATTGCCGACATCGGCCCGATCGATTCGATCGACCAGACCCGACAAGTCGTGGAGATGGTTGGACTGCTCAACGAGCCCGATCTGATTCCCTACGCCCACGACGCGGCCCGCTTGGGCGAAACCGAAACGCTGATGAACGCGGTCCGGATCTTCGCCCGCATCACCGGGGTGGACCCGCCCGCAGCCGACGTGGGGGCTCAGTGGCTGTTCTTCGGCGACTGGATCATGAACAACGCTCCCAACCCCGGCGCGGCGTATCCCGCCTGGAAGGCGGCGCTGTTCGCCAACATCGATCCCGCCTTCGAACCGCTTATCAGTCAGGTGCAGGACCCGGTGTTGGCTTCTCGTCTCCAGTTTGGGGGAGTCCGGCGGGGCGGGATCCCCGAGCTGAACGATGCGCCAACCATCTCGATTGCCGAGGCCGACTACATGACCGATGACGAGATCGTGTTTGGGGCGGTCGTCAACGGAGTTGCCCGGGCATATCCGGTTCGCATTCTCGGCCACCACGAGCTGGCCAACGACACCCTGGGCGGCGAGGACGTGTCGCTCATCTACTGCACCCTGTGCCGAACCCCCGTCTTCTACAGCGCCGAAGTGGCCGGGATGGTGCTCGACTTCCAAACCTCCGGGCTGCTCATGAACTCGAACAAGGTCATGGTCGATGTCGAGACCGACACATTGTGGAACCAGCTCACCGGTGAAGCTATTGCGGGCCAACTGGCGGGCGAGGTTCTCACCAAGCTGCCGATGACGGTGACTACCTGGGCGGACTGGATCGCCGACCATCCCGACTCCGATGTGCAAGCGATTCCCGCCTCGGCAGTGGATCCCACCACCGGGTTGGCGCCCACCGGGGGCTACTCGTACGAGCCGGGCGACGCCTACAACAGCTACTACGCATCGGAGGGACTGTGGTTCCCGGCGTTGGACGTCCCCGACGACTTCGCCAAGAAAGCCGAGATGGTCACGCTCGACGTCGACGGCGGCCAGATTGCCGTCGAGCTCGACGCCCTGTTGGACGCTGGAGGCCTGGTGACCTCGGTGGGAGGCACCGACGTGGTGTTCGTGGCCTCGGCCAACGGAGCCCGCGCCTACGACGGGGCCGACGGCCTTGAGGTAGTCGACGGGGCGGTGGTGTTCGACGGCCAGGCCACCACTGCCACCGAGGACGCACTGGTTCTTCCCGATGGGACCGCCCTGCCCCGCCTCGTTTCCGGCCAGTCGTTCTGGTTCGCCTGGTACGGCAACTTCCCCGACACCGACTGGTGGCCTCGGGCGTAGCGGTTGCTAGTACATGGTGTTGTCGTTGTTGGACTCGCCCGGAATCTGCTGCATTGAGTCCCAGTGTTCGACGATCTTGCCGCTGTCGTCGAAGCGGAAGAAGTCCATCGTCACGTACTCCTTGTTGCCGGGCCATGTCTGGTGGGTGTGAAGTGCCACTAGATCGCCCTCGGCCACGGCCCGCACGAACTCGATGCTCTTGTCGGGATAGTCCCTGGCCATCTCTTCGAAGTAGTCGATGAACGGCTGCGGACCGTCGCCGACGAGTGGATTGTGCTGGATGTACTCCTCGCCGACGTATTTCTCGACGGCTTGGGAGGGGTCTCCCAGGTAGGCGGTTCGGTAGAAGGCAATGGCGTTCTGTTTGTTCGCTTCCAAGTTGTATGTCATGTTTGGCCTCCTGTGCTGCATATGAAAGCGCGCTCCCTTCGGGAGCGCGCTTCGTGTCAGGATGGGCCGGGGTTCAGTCAGCCGCCGAGCATGCCACCGAGTTTGTCGGTGATGCCACCGAGCATGCCGCCGTCATCGTCGCCGCCACCGTCGTCGTCGCCGCCACCGGCAAACTTGGCGACCTGGTCACCGATGGGTCCGGGCAACTTGTCTTTCATGAAGCCAACTACGGTCTCGATGGCCTTTTGGGCCTGGTCGGCTGAGATTCCGGCCTTTTCCTGCACGAGTTCCAGCAACTTGTCCATTACTCCTCCTAGAAGTGTTTCGAGTGCAGATTAGACCCGGCGGGAGTGGTGGAAGTTCTAGCTGGCGCGACGGAGGTCTTCGCTGCCGGCTCGGTCGAAGGGGAGGGTCACTAGCAGGCTGGTGGGGCGGTACGGCCCGTCGGTGCCCAACAGATCTGTGATCAAGATGCCCCGTACCAGGTCGTGATTGCAGTGCTCTTCGCACCGCCGGTAGGGGTCGTCGATGTGGTCGAACTCGTATTCCATGCAGATTGCATCGGCAGGCCACCCCCCAGGACTTAGGAGTGCTTTTGGGACCCGGATTGGGACTAGTCCCAGCCCAGCTCGTGTAGTCGGTCATCGTCGATCCCCAGGTGGTGGGCGATCTCGTGCAAGACCGTCGTACGGACCTCCTGTTCGAGGTCGGCTTCGGACAGGCCCAAGCTCAGGTGGGGCTGGCGAAATATCACGATGCGGTCGGGCAGGGCCATCGTGTACTCCACACCCCGGTCGTGGAGGGAGATCCCCTCGTAGATGCCGAGGATGCCGTCGCCGTGCGGGTCTTGATCGCGGGTTGGATGGCTCTCGACCACCACGATGATGTTTTCAAGCACGTCGAGCACCCATTGGGGGAGCCCTTCGAGCGCCCGGTCGACGAGAGCCTCAAATTGTCCCCGATTCATAGACCCAGCCTAAAGAGCGACATGGATGGGACTTAAGCCACTGGGATTTGGCGCCTGGCAGTGATTCGATAATGGCGGAGCGCATGTGCGCCCTGAGCGAAGGAGGTTCACTGTGTCGATCATTCGTTTGGCTCCCTTCAGCGCCTTCACCTCGTTGCAGCGTGAGATGCAAGAGATGCTGGAACGCTTGGACCCCCGTCCGGTGTTTCCGGACTTGTCGTTCCGTCCGGCCACCGACATCTTTCGGGAGGATGGGACTCTGGTAATCAAGGTAGAGGTGCCGGGAATCGACCCCAAGGACGGGCTCGAAATCGACGTCGAAGGCAATGTCTTGCACATCGAGGGGGAGAAGAAGTTCGAGAAGGAAATCAAAGAAGAAGACCACTACTTGCATGAGCGTCACGTCGGCTCATTCAGCCGAGATGTCGTGCTGCCGGAGGGTGTGGATATCGAGAAGATTACGGCCGACTACGAAGAAGGAGTCCTCACAGTACGCGTGCCGCTTCCCGAGGAAGTATTAGATATTCCTGCCAAACACCCGATTGAGGTTTCCATCGCCGAGAAGGTCTAGCTGGAAAGAAATTCGCGACCTCGCGCCCGACGTTCGATCGGTAGCGTGGAGGCATGCGCGATGCTCTCGTCTCGTGGGTCCTCGGTTATGTCCACGCCTGGAACAGCAACGATCCCGTCGACATCGGCCGACTGTTCAGCGAGGACGCCCGCTACTTCCGCCGTCCGCTCGGAGAGCCCTGGTCGGGCCGACAGGCGATCGTGGACGGCTGGGTCGCTCACCGGGACAAACCCGGGACCTGGAGTTTTCAATTCGAGATCCTCGGCGTCGACGGCGATGTGGGGTTCATCCAGGGTCGCACCGAATACCGCGACGAGTCCAACTACGCCAATCTGTTCGTGGTTCGGCTCAACGAGGCGGGGGAGTGCACCGAGTTCACCGAATGGTTCATGGCCGACCCCGAGTCAGTCTCCTGACTTAGGTTCGGTCACCGTCAGGGCGGCGATGGCGATGGCGACCGGCATGACGGCAAAGGCCAGCGCCGCCGAGCTGTAGCCCCCCAGCCAGGTACGGCCCAGCGAGAAGGCGACCGGTCCCAGGGCCGAAGCCCCTACGCCGACGAATGTCGAGACCCCTTGTATGGCGCCGATGTTGCTGAGCCCGAACCAGCGGGGAAGGACGGTGGCCGCCAAAGGACGCTGGGCACCACCGGCCGCCCCCAGGGTGATGGCATACAGAAGCACTTGCCACCCGGGCTCCACGATCTGTATGAGGAGCAAGGCCGCGAAGAGCAGGGTCATCGATGTAGCCAGGAGAAAGCGGACGGGAATCCGGTCGGACAGAGCCCCGACAATCAATCCGGCCACGATGGCACCGAGAACCTGCGGGAGAAACATCGTGGCGGCTTCCGTGCTGGTAAGGCCGGCTTCACCGAGAAGTGAGATCTGATGGAAGTTGAGGGCGGTCGCCAGCATGGAGGTGGTCGCCACCGTCAGGCTGAGTACCCAGAACCGGACCTCTCCCACAGCTTGGCGGCGGGTGTGCGACCGTCGCGGCTCGACCGGAACCGTCCCCACGGCCGGCGCGTCGTCACCGTCGGTCCGCTGGCCTACGTCGGCCGGTCGGTTGATGATGCCGAAGTAGGCGATCGGCACGACGGTGAGCCAGATGGCAACGCCCGCCAAGCGCCAGGCGGTCTGCCAGCTGTAGGCCTCGATCGCCAGGTTCAACAGGACGGGAGTCAGGCTCATGAGGGCACTGACCCCGGTCATCATGAGCCCGAAGACGAGGCCCCGGCGGCGCTCGAACCAATGCGTCACGGCCACTGTGCTGACGAGCGACAGTGATCCTTGTCCGAGCCAGCGGATGAGCGAGTAACCGAGGGCCAGCGTGATGAAACCTCCGACGCCGCTCATGGCGATCAGGCCCGTACCGAACGCCAAACCGATCAGGGTCATGGCTCGGCGGGCCCCCATCCGGTCGATCCACCGCCCGGTCGACGGAAGGGCGAGGGCGCCCAGCAGCGTTCCAATGAGATAGGCGGCCGAGACCTGAGATCGGGTGAGGTCGAGCGCCTCGATCATCGGGTCGACGAACACCGAGACGCCGATGGTCTGTCCGGGCCCGGTGAGGGCGGCTGTCAGCGTTGCCAACACGGCGATCCGCCACCCGACGAATCGGCGAGTCGCCTGGGCCGGCGCGCTTGATTGGGTCATGGCGGATCTCGAATCAGGGGTGGGCGGAAACCTTACGACACCAACGGTTCAAGGCGCGGCAGGCTCGAAGCCGGGGGTGCCGGCAGGGCTATGCTGCCCCCTTCAGGGCGCTTAGCTCAGCGGGAGAGCGCTGCCTTCACACGGCAGAGGTCACTGGTTCAATCCCAGTAGCGCCCACCACCCGAAACACCCCATTCCAATT
>Ga0224508_10001420_pt1 | contig 21571 bp, 13 predicted proteins | sample SF_Jan12_sed_USG_4_FD_170157 | JGI IMG/M metagenome (GOLD analysis project Ga0224508, IMG submission 170157) | Sediment microbial communities from San Francisco Bay, California, United States - SF_Jan12_sed_USGS_21 | ecosystem: Environmental > Aquatic > Marine > Sediment | place: USA... | reverse complement strand
TGATCGAGTCCCCGACTATCGGCACCGTCGGTGTCGGTGAGGGTTCCACGCCACTGCTGAAGCTGTTCTTCGATTCCATCGGCGTGCAGGAATCGGAGTGGATGCCGAGGTGCAACGCAACGTACAAGAACGGTATCTCTTTCGCCAACTGGACATCGCGACCTGGATTCGACCGCTATTTCCATCCGTTCGCGTCGCAGCTCGACCAGCACACGATCACGGCCTTTTACTTCAATACCTATGCAAGGCGACAGGGCATCGACGTGCATGCGCACCCGGACCGGTTCTTTCTCGCGGCGCGGCTCTCCGAAAACAGGCAATGCCCCAGGCCAAACGAAAACTTTCCGTTCGTCGTCGAGTACGGCTATCACTTCGATGCCAATCTCGTCGGTGAATTCCTCAAGGAGAAAGCCGTTGCAGAGGGTGTCACGCACGTCGCGGCGAAGGTCGTCGAAGTCGACCAGGCGAGTAACGGCGACATTAACAGCCTGCTCACCGATAACGGGTCGCGCATCGAAGGTGACTTCTTTATAGACTGTTCGGGCTTCCGCGCTGCGCTGCTCCAGGAGGCGCTGGACGTGCCGTTTCGGCCCTATGCGGAGAACCTGTTCAACGATGCAGCCGTGGTCTTGCCGACAAAGCAGGATGACAACATCGGCTCCCAAACCGTATCCACAGCGCTGCAGCATGGCTGGGCCTGGGAAATTCCGCTGACCGAGCGCATCGGCAACGGCTACGTCTACAGCTCATCCTTCTGTTCACCCGACGACGCCGAGACGGAATTGCGAGCCCACCTCGGCTTGCTCAAAAGCGACACAGAGGCGCGGCACCTGAGAATGAAGGTCGGCCGCGTCGAAAAGCACTGGCACAGGAACTGCCTGGCGGTGGGCTTGTCGCAGGGATTCATCGAGCCGCTGGAAGCGACAGCGCTCAATCTCGTGTGCAGCACGGTCGACGACTTCATCAGGACCGTGGACGCAGACGAGACCGCCGGCAACGGTCGCGATGAGTTCAATAACAGGGTAAACGAGAGATTCGAGAGAGTTCGCGATTACATTGTCGCTCACTACATCATGAACTCGAGAGAGGACACCGACTATTGGCGTGCGAATGGCGCCAATAAACACGTGCCGGAGACGTTGCAGAAAATCCTGCAGATCTGGACCAGCGGTCAGAGTCTCAGCCAGGAAATGGAGCAACAGAACATTCGCTCCTCATATACGCCGATGTCCTGGAACTGCCTGTTGGCCGGATACGGTTTCTATCCCGACGTTAAACCCGCGTCCGCCGACAACACTGCAGCAAGCAAGATCGATATGGGCGCGATTGACGAGTTCACCCGCCGCTGCGCATTGAACTTCCCGTCCCAGAACGACGCCCTGCAATTCTAGCGAACCGCGCGAAGTTGCTCTTCGTGTGGCTTGAAATTCAGCGCGCATCCCTGCAGGTAACTCGCGATCTTATTCAGATCGTATTGATGCGCCAGCTCGTTGCCAGGGCGAACCTGCTCCTGTAACGGGAGAATGCCTTTCCCTGCAAGCAGGCAGTTCCACGAGACGCTGGGGAAATAGGCGTCGAGATTCTGCCGCTCGAGTTCATCTGTGATGTTTTTACCCGACATCCACGCCGTCAGGAGGTCGCGGAGCGACTCCGAAATCTTCTCGTTCGTCCCCGCGTCCCGCCAGTAGTCGGTATCGGTGCGCGTGTTGATACGGTAGTGGCAGACGATATAGTCCCGCACAGCATCGAAGCGCTTGCTGATGCGCTCGTTGAATTCGTCTCTGTACTGATCAGTAAAATCGCCCTTGTTGGCCGCTTCGATGAAGCGTACGACCGTCTCCTGGACCATGTCGAGTGCCGTTGCCTCAAGAGGCTCGATGAAGCCCTGCGACAACCCGACTGCGAGGCAATTCTTGGCCCAGTGTTCTTTTACGCGACCAACATTGAATTTCAGTTTGCGGGCCTCGATATCGGAATCCACGAGTCCCAGGTGCTCACGAAACTCCATCTCCGCGTCGTCATCATCGACGTACTTCGAGCTGTAAACATAACCGTTGCCGTACCGCGACGTCAGTGGAATCTTCCATGACCAGCCATACTTCAGCGCCGTCGAAATTGTCTGCGGCGGCGGGTTGTCCTCGGGGTCCGTCGGGAAGACTACGGCGGAGTCGTTGTACAGCACGTCCTCGCAGCTTTCGAACGGTACGCCGAGCGCCTTCTGCAGAAGTTGGCTGCGAAATCCGGTCGAATCCACGTAGAAATCAGCTTTGATCGTTTCCTCGGTATCGGTCTTCAGGTAATCGATGTAGCCGTGCTCGTTCAGCACCGTATCGACTACCTTCGCTTGCTTGTACTTGACGCCTTTCTTCGCCGCCCATTCCTGCAGGAACTGCCCGAGAAGGCCTGAGTTGAAGTGATACCCGTAGTTCATTTCGAACGGGAAATTCGGCGGAGCGACCGGCGCCAGCCGCTGCCTGGCCAGCTCCCACGCAAGGAAAAACTGGCTGGGATGTCCATCCAGGTCGACGCCCTGGCGTCTCAGGAAACTGTTGTGAAAGAAAGCGGGGACCGAGAACTCGTCCGGTTGGCACAGGAATGGATGAAAGTACTCGTCGAACCCTGGCTTGGTAGACCAGTCCCTGAATGTGATCCCGACCTTGTAGGTTGCGTCGCAGCGAGCCATCCAGTCACTTTCGGCCACTCCAATAATTTCCAGGAATGTCTTCAGTGGCGGAGTCGAACCCTCACCCACACCGATAATACCGATGTCCGGTGCCTCCACAAGGGTGATATCCAGCCCCTTGTCTGCCCAATGGGTCGCGATCAGGTTCGCGGCGATCCACCCGGCGGTGCCGCCACCAAGGATCACGATGCTCTTCATGCTGTCATTCATACCCTGCCCCATTTCCACAGCCTAGCAAAAAAAACCGCCCGAGAAGCTGAGCTTGTCGGGCGGCTATTCTAACTCTCCACAGGGGTATGGAGTAATGCTGTTGTTACTGAACTAGTACTGGTAATTGACCCCGAAGTAGAACTGGCGGCCGAACTGCTTGTACTCACCGAACGCGTCGTCAACACCGTACTCGATGATGTTCTCCTCATCCGTCAGGTTGTTGCCCGAAACCACGATGGTGAGGCCGTTGTCGAATGCGTAAGACACCTGGGCATCGACCGTGGTGTACGCCTGGGCAAACGTCGGCGAGTTGGCGCCTGGTATCGCCAGGTTCTGCACAAACTCGTCCCGGTAACGCATATTGACGTGCGAGCTAAACCGGTCAATATCCCAGAATATCGTCGCACTCCATACATTCTCGGACAGGCCCGGCAACGGCAGATTCCGGTTGTAGAAACTGCCACCGCTGACCTCGGTCTCACTCTCGGTGAAGGAGTAGCTGGCTGTCGCTCCCAACCCGGACCAAATACCCGGCAAGTTGTCGAAGGTCTTGGTACCCGCAACTTCGATGCCGCGGATGTAGCCACCCTTATCGTTGTTCAGATAAGTCTGGTAAAGCGCGAGGAATTGTCCAGGAGGCACAATAATACCGAGGTCGGCCGGTATGTCGTCGCCCGTGAACTGCGTAGGCCCTTCAACCAACGACTCGATGTCCTTCCAGAAGACAGCCGCAGTGACGGCGCCGCCCTCATCGAAGTAGTGCTCGTAAGACACATCGAACTGGTTCGCCCGGAACGGATCGAGATACGGCGTACCATTGGTCCAGACATTGTACTCGGTAAGACCAAAATTCGGATCGTTGGGATCGGAAATCGTGCCGCCGTTCCACGAACCGGCACCGCCTTTCATCTGACCGACCGGCGGTCGACCCATAACTTTGGCCGCCGCGACACGCAGGATGTCATTTTCGGTGAGCTCGAAGTTCAGGTTCAAAGACGGCAGCGTGTCGGTATAGTCCGGCCCGTAGTTGACGAAGTCCAGGTTGTCCTGGGTAACGCCAACACCGTCGGTAATCGGCGTACCGTTGCCGGCGCCAACATTCTGCAGGCCGATAGTCTTCACGTCGGTCCTGACGTAGCGGACACCGATATTGCCGTGTACGGGCACATTGCCCAATTCGAACTCAAGGTTTGCCATCAGGTAGAGCGCTTCCGTATCTTCCTGGATGTCGTTCGACTCAATAAAGGTCCAGTCACGACTGTGCAGCTTGATGCCCGCCGATCCGTTGGCACCGAAGATGGCATCTCCGAGGCCGTTGATGTCGGTAATCACGAAGTGATCCGGCACACCCGGCAGGGACTGCGTTCCAACGAAGTTGGCGATAGACTGCGGCGCGCACCCGAGGCTTGACGTGTTGTCCTCACACCAGCCCGTGCCCTGCCCGCTGCGCGAGCCGTACAGGAACGTGCCACGATCGGCGCCGAACGTACGTTCGGAGATGCGAACGCCCGCCTCGAACGACGAGATCGCGCCCCACTCGACGTCCTGCTTGAAATCAACCTTGAACGAGTCGATCTCGTCGGTGTACAGGTGTGGGTAGCGCTCATAGCGCGACAACATCATGGAGTTCGGGTCATCGAAACTAAACCCGTTGAAGCTGCCTGTCGCAATTCCTTCACCGTTCAGCTGATACGTGAACGAGGTATTCGGGAGCTCTGCGGATCCATCGGCCAGGTAAGGATGAATCGATGCGATACGATCCTCGCGAGTCTTGGTGCCCTCGCCTGTCGAATAGTCGAGGCTGAGCGTGCTGGAATCAGTGACGTACCATTCCAGGTTCAGGCCGATCGTCTCCGAGTCAGCCGTAGTCGTCTGGTCTTCCGTGCGCGCTTCAAACCACGGATGGGACTGACCGACCGCATTGGGGTCGACTGCACTGATCGTCGCGCCCGTAAGAAGCCCACCCGTCACCACGGCGTTGTCAACGATAGAGTTCGCTTCATCCTCGTCGAGGCCACCGACCGTGATGCCCTGGCGCCGGTCGCCGCGATCAAACTCTGAGCGGAAGTAGTCGACCTGGGCTTTGATCTTGTCGTTCGGTTCAAATACGAGAGACGCCAGGTAACCCGTGCGCTCGTCGTCACCGTTGCCCGACTGCCACTGGAAGGCTCGCGGAATGGACACGTCCGTACCATTGATATTGCGTGTACCGAAACCCAGCTGGCTATCGGCGCCGGCGCGCGAGAATACAAAGGCATTCGGCTGTTCAAGGAACGAATAACCGACAGCCACCCCGACCTTGTCGTCAGCGAATTTGCCTTGGTACGAGGCGGTGTAGCGCATGCCGGTATCATCGCCACCGTAGGTGTCGGCCGCGTCATTTAGCGACATCCGGGCATTCAGCGAGAAATTGTGGGGCTTCTGCGCATCCAGCGGGTTGGCTGTCTTGAGCTCTACGCTACCGGCGACGCCGCCTTCAATCTGCGAGGCTTTCGGCGCCTTGTACACAGCTGCCTGGTTAATCAGTTCAGCCGGGTACTGGTCAAACGAACTCCAGCGCGTGGCTTCGGAGTAGCCTGCTGTCGAGACCTGCTCGCGGCCGTTCATCGTCGTCTGGATGAAGTCACCGTTCATGCCACGGATATTCAGCTGCGACGACTGCCCGGAATCGCGAATCGTGGTGACACCAGGAAGGCGACCCAATGCGTCAGCAATTGACTGATCCGGGAGCGCACCCAGGATGCCCGAGTCGACCACGTCCACGATGGTGTCCCCGGCGCGCTTCGTCGCCACGGAATCCAGGATACTCATGCGGATGCCGGTCGTTACAATCTCCTCGATCGGCTCGTCGTCCGCATCCTGTGCATACGCGACGTTACTCATGACCGGCGCACCAGCCAGTGCCGCCGCTACGGCCAGCGACAACGCTGAGCGACGGTTGTTCAGTTCACCAACATTTGTTTCCTCAGAAACAGACTGAGCGCGATTGCGCTTTTGCTTGGCCATTTGGAATCCCCCACACGAGCCTTGGATATAGATGTTTCCCCATCTTAAGAAGCGTTCCTGACTCGGGCAACGCGATGCAAACGTATTCATTCATTGAATACGTATTCATTGCATTGCCCTGTCACTGGCCGGTCATTACGTTTTGGCCATGACTGAAACACTCAATGGTCAGGGGTTACTGCGCGATCGTCGCGCCGGCGTCTGCCTGCACATAACATCGCTTCCAGGCCCCTATGGCATCGGGGAACTCGGGGCGGCCGCGCATGCATTCATTGACAGGATGCGCGCTATGGAGCTCTCAGTCTGGCAATTCCTGCCTATCGGGCCCACGGCGTACGGCGACTCGCCCTACCAGCCGTTGTCAACCTTCGCCGGTAACGAGATGCTGGTCGACATCGGCGACCTGATCAAGCTGCGTCTGCTCAATCACGGCGAAGTCAACGAATTGACAACGCTGCCGGAGCGCTACGTCGATTACGGCGCGCTGATCCCGATCAAGAGCCGCCTGCTCGCCCTGGCGTCCAGCCGCTTCGAGGACACCGTCAGCGCCGAGATTCTTAGTGATTTCAAAGGCTTCGTTGAGCGCAATGACTCCGAGTGGCTGCACGACTACGCGCTGTTTCGCATCCTCAAATCCAGCCACGGTGAACGTCCCTGGCCCGAATGGCAGCCCGAATATGTGCACCGGGATGCCGACGCCCTCGCGCAGCTGGAAAAGCAGGAGGCCGCACGTATCCAGGCTATCAAGATTATCCAGTACCTGTTCTTCCGCCAATGGTGGGCACTGCGCGACTACGCCCATAAGAATGACGTCGTACTCTTCGGCGACATGCCGATATGCATCGCGCTCGACAGCGCGGACGCCTGGGCCAACCGGGAAATCCTCCGCATCGATGAAGACGGCCGCCCGGATCATGTGGCCGGTGTACCACCCGATTACTTCAGCGAAGACGGCCAGCTCTGGGGTAATCCCCTGTACGACTGGGAGCAGCACGCTGCAAGCGGCTATGCGTGGTGGGTTGACCGCCTGCGCGCCACTGCCGAGCTGGCGGACCTCGTGCGGATCGATCATTTCCGGGGCTTCGAAGCCTACTGGGCAGTGCCCGCAGATGCGGAAACGGCGCGGAGTGGCGCCTGGGAACCCGGGCCTGGCGATGCCATATTCGATGCGATGCGCGACGCCCTGGGCAATTTGCCCATCGTCGCCGAAGACCTTGGTGTCATTACGACCGAGGTGACCGCGCTGCGCGACCGGCACCAGATCCCGGGCATGCACGTACTGCAATTTGATGTCTGCGATCCTGAATTCCAGCTGTCCGACGTCGTCGAGAACAGCGTGTGCTACTCAGGAACCCACGACAACGATACGACGATCGGCTGGTTCCGCGGCAGCCCGGACGATATCCGTAGTGCGGACGATATCGCGGCGGACCAGGAGGCGGCGCTCAGGATAACCGGTGGCACCGCCGACACTGTACACACCGATCTCATCCGCGCCGCGTTCTCGACCGCCGCACGCATCGCTATTGCGCCGCTGCAGGACTACCTCGGCCTGGGCTCCGAAGCCCGAATCAACACACCGGGAACCTCTGGTGGCAACTGGCGCTGGCGGGTACTTGAGTCACAATTGTCCCCGAAACTCTGCGACAATATCGCGTCACTGGTAACAGCCTCAGAGCGCGGATCGTCAGCACATGGACCAATTGAATAGCGAGTTTTCACGTCACGTCAGCCTGCTCACCCGGGACACCCTGGCGCTGGTTCTCGCAGGAGGACAAGGCTCGAGGCTCTACGAACTCACTAGCTGGCGCGCCAAGCCGGCCCTCTACTTCGGCGGCAAGTACCGAATTGTCGATTTCCCGTTGTCGAATTGTATTAATTCCGGCGTGCGGCGCATGGGCGTACTCACCCAGTACAAGGCGCACTCACTGATTCGGCACCTCGTTCACGGCTGGTCCTGGTTCCAGGCCGGGGCACGCGAGTTCGTCGAAATCCTCCCGGCTTCGCAGCGAGTGGGCGGCGAGTGGTACCGCGGCACAGCCGATGCCGTGTACCAGAACCTCGACATTATCCGTACCCATGACCCCAGTTATGTACTCATTCTGTCCGGTGACCACATCTACAAGATGGACTATGGCCCGTTCCTCGCCATGCATGCCGATACACAAGCCGACATGACGGTGAGCTGTGTCGAACTCCCCTGCGAGGAAGCCGCCGGTCAGTTCGGCGTAATGACCGTCGATGAGACCGGCCGCGTCATCGCGTTTGACGAAAAACCCGAGGAGCCGAACTCGATTCCCGGCAAGCCCGGCATTTGCCTGGCCTCAATGGGCAACTACATTTTCAATACCGAGTTCCTGTACGAACAGGTCATCAAGGACGCCGACACACCCGGTACACACCATGATTTCGGCAAGGACATCATTCCGTCGATAATCGACGAATATCGCGTGTACGCCTATCCTTTCCGCGACCCGGCAACCCAGCAGCAGGCCTACTGGCGCGACGTCGGGACACTGGACGCATACTGGGAGGCCAATATGGAGCTGGTCTCCGTCACGCCGCAACTGAATATGTACGACCGGAAATGGCCGATCTTCACGCACCAGATGCAGGCACCACCGGCCAAGTTCGTTTTTGACGATCATGACCGGAGAGGCGCGGCGGTCCAGTCCATGGTATCCGGCGGCTGCGTCGTATCAGGAGCCTATGTCAGGCAGTCCCTGTTGTTTTCGAGTACAACCGTCAACTCGTTCAGCCTTGTGAAGGACTCCGTGGTACTTCCCGACGTTACCATCGGCCAGAACTGCGTCATCAATCGCTGCATCATCGATGCAGGCGTGACCGTCGAAGACAACACCGTAATTGGCGAAAACCACGACGACGACCGCGCACGTGGATTCCGCGTGACGGAATCCGGCCTGACGCTGGTTACTCCCGAAATGCTCGGACAGCAGCTGCATCACACTCGATAGGTCTTTCGGCATCGTTACACAGCAAGTCATATTCCTCGCGTCCGAGAACGGCGCCCTACCCGGTGGCAAGGTCGGCGGCGTTGGCGACGTCGTGCGCGACCTGCCGAAAGCCCTCGCCAGCGAGGGTTGGCGAGCAAGCGTTGCGACTCCTTCTTACGGAACATTGCATCGCCTGACCGGCACAAAACGCGTGGGCAGTGTCGCGGTCCCGTTTCGCGGCACGCAGCATGAGGTAGAAATCTGGCGACTCGCCGACGCCAGTAGCGTCGAGAACATCATCCTGCATCACGAACTCTTCGCGGCACGGGGTGCCGGACAAATTTACTACGAGAAAGATGGAGACAGGCCATTCGCAACCGACGCGAACAAGTTCGCATTCTTCTGTGTTGCCGCGGCCTGCTGGATTCGCTCGCTCGATCAGAAACCCGACGTCGTGCACCTGCACGACTGGCACGCGGCACTGTACCTGCCCGCGACGAAGTACCTCGATGGGTTTGAGGCGCTGCGAAACATCCGAACCGTATTCACGATCCACAACCTGTCCTACCAGGGAACGCGACCGCTGGACGACGACGAGTCGTCGCTCAAGGCCTGGTTCCCGCAGATGGACTTTGACCGGAGTGCCGTAAGCGATCCCGAACACACGCACTGCATCAATCCCATGGCCGCGGCGATTCGACTGGCCGATCGCGTGAGCACGGTCTCGCCGACCTACGCGCAGGAGATTTGCCGGCCGACCAATCCGGACTCCGGGTTCATAGGTGGCGAAGGCCTGGAGTCTTTATTGCAGGAAGCGCGTGACGACGGTCGCCTGGCCGGAGTCCTCAATGGTTGTTTCTATGGCGATTCGCCGGGCCGCCGCCCGGGCTGGCAACGACTCCTTGGCATGTTCGAGGCACAGCTTCACGACTGGCATGCCAAGGATCCCGCGAACGCAGCGCACAAACTTGCATTGGAGCGCCTCGCGACATTGCCGAAACGGCGGCCGCCCCACGTGATTACGAGCATCGGCAGGCTCGTGGCGCAAAAGGCCACGCTGCTGCTACATCCCGACTCGTCCGGTGAAACCCCGATCGAACGCATCGCCAGGCGCCTGGCGCGCAACGCCGTCATCGTTATCCTGGGCAGCGGCGAGGCAGAATACGAGGCGCGACTGCTTGACGTGGCAGCGAAGCTGCCAAACCTGTTGTTCCTTCGCGGCTACTCGGAAGTTCTCGCCGGTCCCGTGTATCACGCCGGCGACCTGTTCCTGATGCCCTCGAGCTTTGAACCCTGTGGTATCAGCCAGATGCTGGCCATGCGCCGCGGCCAGCCCTGCGTTGCCCACGCGGTAGGTGGACTCAGAGACACTATCCGGCACGGCGACACTGGTTTTCTGTTCAACGGCGCGACCCCTGATGCGCAGGCCGACGCTTTCGTCGAGGTCACTCTGAAGGCATTGGCGCTGCGTGCCGAGGACCCGGTGGGCTGGCAGAATATGCGCAAGGCCGCCGCCGCCGCGCGCTTTGACTGGGCGCTATCGGCACAACAGACCATCGAGACCCTCTACCTCAACGATCATGACTAAGAAATCTGAAATAGACGCGTTGGTGGCGGGTAAGCACAACAACCCGTTTGCCTTTCTCGGTCTGCACCCGACGAAAAACGGACGCGTAGTCCGAACCTTCCAGCCGGGCGCACAGTCCGTTGACCTGGTCTCGCGCGACGGCGACCAGCTGGCGTCGATGCGGCGTGTGCACACCGCAGGTCTGTTCGAAGCACCAATGCCGCCGCGCAAGCGAAGCTATGCCCTGCGCATTACCTGGCAGTCCGGCGAGGTCCAGGTAGCTGAAGATCCCTATCGCTTTCCGTCGACCCTGGGCGAGATGGACTTGTACCTGCTCGGCGAAGGCTCCGACCAGAATGTGTACCGCAAGCTCGGTGCGCACCCGCGAACGATCCAGGACGTTAAAGGAACGCGGTTCGCAGTATGGGCACCGAATGCATCGAGAGTCAGTGTCGTTGGCGATTTCAATAGCTGGGACGGCCGTCGGCACGTCATGCGGCTGCACCCTGGTAATGGCATCTGGGAGATTTTTGTCCCCGGTGTCGGCAACGGCACCCTGTACAAGTACGAGATCACCGGGAGCGACGACAAACTGCTGCCATTGAAAGCCGACCCCTACGGGACGTTTCACGAACCGCCGCCCGGCAACTCGTCAATCGTGTTCGAGAGCGACTTTGAGTGGCACGACGATGACTGGCTCGGGCAACACCGGCACGGCCCTCAGCTTGGCGCCCCGACCAGCATTTACGAAGTCCACCTCGGCTCCTGGCGTCGCAAAGATGATGGCAGCTACCTCAGCTACCGCGACCTTGCGAACGAACTCGTGCCCTACGTCGCCGACATGGGGTTCACCCACATCGAACTCCTGCCCGTGACCGAACACCCCTTCGATGGCTCGTGGGGCTACCAGCCTATCGGGATGTTCGCGCCAACCCAGCGCTTTGGCTCACCCGACGATTTCCGCGCTTTTGTCGACGCCTGTCATGCACATGGCATCGGCGTCATCATGGACTGGGTTCCGGCTCATTTTCCGAATGACGAACACGGGCTGCGGCAATTCGACGGCACGGCTCTCTATGAACACGCCGACCCGCGCAAGGGAGCCCATGCCGACTGGGGCACATTGATTTTCAATTACGGGCGACGTGAGGTGATCAACTACCTCATCGGCAATGCCCTCTACTGGATCGATGAATTTCACATCGACGGCCTGCGAGTCGATGCCGTTGCGTCCATGCTCTATCTCGACTACTCGCGCGAAGAAGGCGAGTGGGTGCCAAATGAATTCGGCGGCAACGAGAATCTCGAAGCGGTCGAATTCCTGAGGCGACTGAACACCGAGATCCATGCTCATGGCGCGACCTCTTACGCCGAGGAGTCAACTGCCTGGCCAAGTGTGTCGCGACCCGTGGACGCAGGCGGTCTCGGGTTCACTTACAAGTGGAACATGGGCTGGATGAACGACACCCTGTCCTACATGTCCGAAGACCCGGTGCATCGCAAGTACCATCACGACAAGATGACGTTCGGCCTCGTGTACGCGTTCAACGAGAACTTTGTACTGCCACTTTCGCACGACGAAGTCGTACACGGTAAACGTTCGATCCTCGGGCGCATGCCGGGCGACCGCTGGCAGCAGTTCGCCAACCTGCGCGCTTATTACGCCAGCATGTACGCCCACCCGGGTAAGAAACTGTTGTTCATGGGCAACGAGATCGCCCAGCAGAACGAATGGAATCACGACCAGTCTCTCGACTGGCACTTGCTAGACGAGCAAAAACACCGGGGAATCCAGGATCTCCTGCGCGACCTGAACAGGCTGTATGCCGCCACGCCGGCATTGCACGAAATAGATTTCGACGATCATGGCTTCGAGTGGATCGACTGGAACGACAGCGACAGTAGCGTGCTGAGCTGGCTGCGGCGCGACAGCCAGGGCGGCTTCGTGGTGTGCGTTACCAACCTCACGCCACTCGTACGCGAGTCCTACAGGATTGGCGTACCCGAAAGCGGCACCTACCGGACAGTTCTGAATACAGACGATGAACGCTATGGGGGTAGCGGCATCGACGCCCCTGCCCTGGCTTCCAACGACGACGGACAGCACGGCAGGCCGTTCTCGATCGACTTGACCCTGCCGCCATTAGCGACCGTATTACTGGAGAAAGAACAATGAGCGCCAAGAACGACCATCAAGCGGGCGATCGGGAGTTGTTGCAAACATCCGAACTGCCGATGACGGCCGACGCTATCTTAAGCGACTTCACGCATTACTTCGGCCGCATGCTCGGACGGCGTACGATCAAGATCGACTCGCCATTTCTTTACCAGTCTGTAGTGTATGCGGCACGCGATCGCCTTATGGAGCGTTGGAACAAGACACGCAACATGGTCGAGGCGAATGACAATCGGCGGGTCGCTTACATATCGCTGGAGTTCCTGATGGGACGACTCCTGCGAAACGCACTGCTCAATCTCGGTATCGAAAATGAGACGACCGAGGCACTGGAGCGGATCGGCCTCGATCTCGAGGATGTGTGCGAAAGAGAACACGATACCGGCCTGGGCAATGGTGGCCTCGGCCGCCTCGCAGCCTGCTTTCTCGATAGCTGCGCGACCCTGTCGCTGCCGGTTATTGGCTACGGTATTCGCTACCAGTACGGCATGTTTCACCAGCGCATCGACAACGGCTTCCAGGTCGAGGAGGCCGACTCCTGGCTCCGTGAGGGCTTCCCGTGGGAAATCGAGCGCATCGAGTATGCCCAAACCATTAAGTTTGGCGGACGCAGCGACGTGCAGATCGATGCCCGGGGCAAGTCGCGTCACGTCTGGGTCGATACGCACGACATATTGGCCATTCCCTACGATATCCCGGTGCCGGGATTCGAAAACGATATCGTCAATACACTGCGCTTGTGGTCGGCCTCCGCGCGCGATGAATTTGACCTGGAGGAGTTCAACGCCGGCAGCTATGCAGACTCGGTGGCGTCGAAGAATGAGGCCGAAAACATCACGATGGTGTTGTACCCGAATGCTGCAAACGAAAGCGGGCACGAACTGCGCTTGCGGCAACAGTACTTCCTCGCGTCGGCCAGCCTGCAGGATATCATTCGTAACTGGCGGCAACGCCATGGAGACGACTTCTCGGAATTTGCAGCCAAGAACTGCTTTCAACTCAACGACACCCACCCGGCCGTTGCCGTCGCCGAGCTGATGCGCTTGCTGATCGACGAGCATGGCATCGACTGGGACGACGCCTGGGACATCACGCGCAGTACGATGGCCTACACGAATCACACGTTGTTGCCGGAGGCACTGGAGATGTGGCCCGTGTCGATGTTCCGTCGACTGTTACCGCGCCTCCTCGACATCATCTATGAGATCAATGCCCGCTTCATCGCCGACATCGGCCAGTGCTGGCCCGGCGACAACGATCGCGTTCGCCGTATGTCGCTGATCCAGGAAGGATCGGAGCCGATGATCCGCATGGCTTTCCTCGCCATCGTCGGCAGCTTTTCGGTCAATGGAGTAGCAGAACTGCACTCGCGCCTGTTGCGCGAAGGACTGTTCCGCGACTTTGCAGAACTCTGGCCCGACCGCTTCAACAACAAGACCAACGGCGTGACGCAGCGCCGCTGGCTGGCCGCATGTAACCCGAATCTGTCATCCCTTATCAGTGAGACGATCGGGGAGCAATGGAAAACAGACCTCGATCATTTGCGTGCAATCGCGGATCAGGCCGACGATCCTGACTTCCAGGCGCGCTGGCGAAACGTAAAAAGGACGAACAAGGAACGGCTCGCCGCCGATATCGAAAAGAGGACCGGCCTCAGCGTGTCAGCCGACATGATGTTTGACATCCAGGTCAAGCGTATCCACGAATACAAACGGCAGCTGCTGAACGTCCTGCACGCCGTCCACCTGTACGATCGCATCCGGCGCGGTGACGGCGACGACCTGGTTCCGCGCCTGATCCTGATCGGCGGCAAGGCAGCCCCAGGCTACGTAATGGCCAAATCCGTCATCAAGTGCATCAACAATGTCGCGCGCGTGATCAACTCCGACCCAGCCATGGAGGGCCGATTGAGACTCGTTTTCTATCCGGACTACAACGTGTCCGGCATGGAGAAAATCTGCCCGGCCGCGGACCTGTCGGAACAGATCTCGACGGCGGGCAAAGAAGCCTCCGGGACCGGCAACATGAAGTTCATGATGAACGGTGCAATTACGATCGGCACGCTGGACGGGGCCAACGTCGAAATCCGCAAGGCGGTCGGTGCAGAGAACTTCTTCCTGTTCGGTAACACGGTCGAGGAAATCGACGCGCTGCGCGGCAGTTACGATCCGCTCGAGATCATAGAGAACGACAGCGACTTTCGAAGAGTCATGAACCTGCTCGAAAGCGGTCACTTCAATCATTTCGAGCCCGGCATCTTCGATTCGATCATCCAGTCGATCAAGGAACCGGCAGATATGTGGATGACAGCCGCCGATTTCCGCAGTTTCGTTGATGCGCAGGACGCGGCCGGCAGAGCCTACCTCGACGAGGCTCACTGGACCCGCATGAGCATATTGAATTCGGCCTGCTCGGGTCGTTTTTCAACGGACCGGACCATGCGCGACTACAACGATGACATCTGGCGCCTGGATCCAATCGCACTCGACGCAAAATGATCGAACAGGGCTTCGCCAACAGGCTCGGTCCGTCGCCCGATAGCGACGGCACCAATTTCGCGCTGTATTCGGCCGTCGCCGAGCGAGTTGAGCTATGCCTGTTCGACGACGACGGCCGGCAAACGGCATGCCACGACCTGCCTGGCTGCGACGACGGTGTCTGGCACGGTTACCTGCCCGGCTGCGGCAACGGCCAGCGCTACGGCTTCCGCGTTCACGGACCTTTTGATCCGTCACGGGGCCTGCGGTGCAAACCCGCCAAACTGCTGGTCGATCCTTATGCTCGCCGTCTCAGTGGCGATTTCACCTGGGCCGACCCCGTGTTCGACTCGAACGACGAAGACAGTGCCGCCCATGTGCCGCTTTCGGTCGTTACTCCCACAGGCCAGGAATACGAAGGACGCAGACCTCGCATCCCCTGGGAAGAGACGATCTTCTACGAATGTAATGTGCGCGGATTCACGATGCGTCATCCGGGAATCGACGAGGCCGACCGTGGCAAGCTCTCCGGGCTCAGCAACCGGAAGGTAGTCGAGTACGTCAGGGCGCTCGGTATCACGTCCGTTGAACTGATGCCCGTGTACGCCTTTATTGACGAACATCACCTCGCAAAACAGGGTCTGCGCAATCTCTGGGGATACAACAGCATTTCGTTCTTCGCGCCCATGCCGCGTTACGCGAACGGCGACGCTGACGTCGAATTGCGCGACATGGTTCGCAGCCTTCACGATGCCGGCCTGGAGGTCGTCCTCGACGTTGCCTACAACCATACCGGCGAAGCCGGCCATGACGGACCGACTGTCGGGTTTCGCGGTATCGACAACCTCACTTACTACCGAACGCTGCCGCACGAGCCCGGAACCTACGTCAATGACACGGGCTGCGGCAACACGCTGAATGTCGAACACCCGAGGGTCCGGCAACTGGTCGTCGACAGCCTCGCGTATTTTTCGGAGTCCGTTGGCATCGACGGTTTTCGTTTCGATCTCGCGACCATACTCGGCCGCCGGCACCACGGCTTCTCGAAGGGACATCCGCTGTTGCTCGACATCAGCAACGACGACCGCCTGGCCAATACCAAGCTGGTCGCAGAGCCCTGGGATCCGGGCCCCGGCGGTTACCAGCTGGGAAACTTCCCGCCGCGCTGGGCGGAGTGGAACGATATCTACCGCGATGGCGTGCGCCAGTTCTGGCGCGGCGATCACGGCAAGAGCGGTGTACTGGCGCGGCGCCTGCACGGCTCAGCCGATATATTCGAAGCCAGCAGCCGTGGCCCCACTGCCAGCATCAATTTAGTCACCGCGCACGACGGCTTCACGCTGCGCGACTCGATTAGCTATGTGCATCGCCACAATGAGGCAAACGGCGAGGACAATCGCGACGGGCACTCCCACAACTACAGCTGCAACTACGGTGTTGAAGGTGAGAGCAGCGATGAAGAAGTTGTCCGGCAGCGTCGACGTCACAGCCTGAACCTCCTCGGGACATTGCTCATGTCGCAGGGAACACCGTTGCTTCTTGCAGGCGACGAATTCGGCAACTCGCAACAAGGCAACAACAACGCGTATGCGCAGGATAATGAAACCGGCTGGCTGGACTGGTCCGACCTGGAGAAAGAGTCACAACTTGCCGAACTGGTTCGTGAGCTCACCTGGCTGCGGCGCGAAACGCCGCTATTGCGTCTGCCACAGTATGTGCACGGCACGCTGGAAACTGCCGAAGGCACGGTGCGTATCGACTGGATCAACCAGTACGGCGATACCAAGCAGGAAGCCGAGTGGTCGCACAGCCGTGCATTCACAAAAGTCATTACCTGCAGCAAACACGACGGCAGCGAGACGGCCGTAAGCATACTCGTCAATGCGCACGATCATGAAGCCGAAATGCGACTGTCGCGCAGCGAACGCGTGAGGGACTGGCGCATCGCTTTTTGCAGTGCAAAAGAAGAACCGCAACTCGACGAGTCGCGGAACATCACCATGCCCGCGCAGTCGATCGCCCTGCTGACATCCGGCTAGGTCTCACAGCGGCAAGGCAGTCGAGTACTTGACCCGCCGCAACACGAATGTGGAACTCGCCGACTGCACGGCCTCGTGTCGCAGGATTTGCGAATTAAGAAAATCGTTATAGCTGTCCATGTCGTGCGCCACGACCTGCAACAGGTAATCACGGTCGCCAGAAACCGAGAAACACTCCATGACTTCGGGCAACAGTGACACGTGGCGTTCGAAGTTCTCGCGATTGCGTTCGGTATGTTCCTTCATGGCGACCAGCAGCAGGACCTGGATATTGAAGCCCACCGCCTTCGGATTCAACAGCGCCACCTGGCGCTCGATCAGCCCAGCCTCCTCGAAGTCACGAATGCGGCGCCAGCAGGACGTCCGCGACATGCCCACGAGTTCGGCCAGCTCACTCTGGTTGCGGTTCGCATTTATCTGCAATTCCGCCAGCAGGCGGCGATCGGTTCGGTTGAGCTCCATATCGGGCACCTTGTTCATGTTTGCCGATATTGTGAAACATTTTATTCAGTATTACGACTTATCAGGCGCACTGTGAGCCCTTGTTCCCACAAATACGCGCATAATGTCGAAAAGAATTACACACCCCGAACAAACAGAGGATTCGGCAATGGCAGATCTCTTCGACAATCCCATGGGACTCGACGGCTTCGAGTTCGTTGAATTCGCGGCGCCTGATATCAGCGTTCTGGAAGAGGCATTCAAGCTGCTCGGTTTCACCGAAGTGGCCCGTCACCGCTCCAAGGCCGTCACGCTTTGGCGCCAGGGCGATATCAACTTCATCATTAATAACGAGCCGAAGAGCCAGGCGTGGTATTTCGCACGCGAACACGGGCCCTGTGCCTGCGGCATGGCGTTCCGTGTAAAGGACGCGCACCAGGCCTACAACCGCGCGCTGGAACAGGGCGCCCAGCCTGTCGAGATCCCGACGGGCCCGATGGAAATACGCCTGCCCGCCATCAAGGGCATCGGCGGTGCGACGGTCTATCTCATCGACCGCTACGAAGACGGCTCATCGATTTACGACATCGACTTCAACTTCATTGAGGGCGTCGACCGGCACCCCAGGGGCTGCGGTTTCGATCTTATCGATCACCTGACGCATAACGTCTATCGCGGCCGCATGGAGTACTGGGCGGATTACTACGAGAAGCTGTTCAACTTCCGTGAGATTCGTTACTTCGACATCAAGGGCGAGTACACGGGACTACTGTCGAAAGCGATGACGGCACCCGATGGCAAGATCCGCATCCCGCTCAACGAGGAAGCCTCGAAAGGAACCGGCCAGATCGAGGAATACCTCATGGAGTTCAACGGCGAAGGCATCCAGCACATCGCGTTCTCCTGCGATGACCTTTACGCCTGCTGGGATCGCCTGCAGAAGAACGGTATCGAGTTCATGACGGCACCCCCCGAGGCCTACTACGAGATGCTCGAAGAGCGACTCCCGGGCCACGGCGAGCCGATGGACGAGCTCCAGTCACGCGGCATTCTGCTCGATGGCACCACCGAGGATGGCGACCCGCGCTTGTTGCTGCAGATCTTTTCGGCGAACATGGTTGGCCCGACATTCTTCGAGTTTATCCAGCGCAAGGAAGACGAAGGTTTTGGCGAGGGTAACTTCAAGGCGTTGTTTGAATCGATCGAGCGCGACCAGGTCGCACGTGGCGTTGTCAACGCAGAAGCCTGACAGGAGCGAAGCATGAACCTCAAACGAATTCACCACGTCGCCTATCGCTGCAAGGATGCAAAGGAAACGGTCGATTTCTACCAGCGCGTACTCAACATGGAGTTCACGGTCGCGTTCGCCGAAGACCAGGTACCTTCAACCAAGGAACCGGATCCCTACATGCATGTGTTCCTCGACTGCGGCATGGGTAATGTCCTCGCCTTCTTCGAGTTGCCGACGCGGCCGGAGATGGACCGGGATCACAACACGCCCGAGTGGGTGCAGCACATCGCGTTTGAAGTCGAAGACTACGACGCCTTGCTCGCGGCGAAGGCCCATGTCGAAGCGGAGGGCCTGGATGTCATCGGTCCGACGAATCACGGTATTTTCCAGTCCATCTATTTCTTCGACCCGAACGGTCACCGCCTGGAACTGGTTGCGAATACGCAAACGCAGGAACAGATCGACGAACTGAAACGCGTGGCTCCCGCCATGCTCGAGGAATGGAGCCAGACCAAGAAAGCTCCGCGCCACGCAGCCTGGCTGCACGAACTCGAATTCCGAGGCGATAAATAATGAAGCTAGCATCCCTGAAGGGTGGCCGGGACGGCCGCCTCGTAGTCGTGTCGACAGACCTGCAGCGATACCTGCCAGCGGAAACTGGCACGTTGCAGGCCGCACTCGATGACTGGGCCAACGTCCGCCCTGCCCTCGAAGCGCTCGCCACCCGCGTCGACGCTGGTGAAGGCGAGGCATTCGACCAGGCCGGTTGCGAGTCACCGCTGCCGCGCGCCTACCAGTGGGCTGACGGTTCGGCCTACGTCAATCACGTCGAACTCGTACGCAAAGCACGTGGCGCGGAAATGCCCGAGACGTTCTGGACCGACCCGCTCATGTACCAGGGCGGTTCGGATTCGTTCCTGGGTCCACGCGAGAATATCCCGATGCCCGACGAGGCCTGGGGTATCGACTTCGCAGCCGAGATTGTTGTCGTCACCGATGATGTGCCCATGGGCGTCTCGGCGGAAGATGCACTCAAGCACATCCAGCTGATCATGCTGGTCAACGATGTTTCACTGCGTAACCTGATCCCGGGTGAACTGGCCAAGGGCTTCGGCTTTTTCCAGTCAAAACCCTCGAGCGCGTTCTCGCCCGTCGCCGTAACGCCGGACGAACTCGGTAACGCGTGGCGCGACGGCAAGCTGCACCTGCCGTTGCTGTCGACCCTGAATGGAGACGCCTTCGGCAAGCCCGATGCGGGCGTCGATATGACGTTTCACTTCGGACAGCTGGTTGCACATGCCGCCAGGTCGAGACCCCTGTGCGCCGGCTGCATAATCGGCTCGGGGACGATTTCCAACAAACTCGACGACGGGCCGGGCAAACCTATAGCCGAGGGTGGCGTGGGCTACTCCTGCATTGCGGAGATCCGGACGATCGAAACCATCAATGACGGCAAGCCATCGACATCGTTCATGCAGTTCGGCGATCGTATTCGGATCGAGATGAATGACGCCAACGGCGCCTCGATCTTCGGTACTATCGACCAGGTCGTCGAGAAATACGAAGGACCATAAGCGCCCATGTCCATTCGCCTGTACAGCTACTGGCGCTCGTCGGCCGCTTATCGTGTCCGCATTGCGCTGAATCTCAAGGGTCTCAAGCACAAGATCGTCCCCATTTCGTTGGCACCGGGTGTCTCCGAACATCGGGGCGAAGCCTACCGCGCGAAGAACCCACAAATGCTCGTGCCCTACCTCGAAGACGGGGAACTCGGCATATCGCAGTCGATGGCCATGCTCGAGTATCTCGAGGAAGCCTATCCCGGCGTGCATCTGTTGCCGCAGTCAGAACCTTTGCGCAGCCGCGTACGCGCGTTCTGCAACATGATCGCCTGCGACATTCACCCGCTCAACAACCTGCGCGTCATGAATTACATCAAGACCGAGTATGACGCGGACGTAGCTGACGGCTGGTATGCGCACTGGATCCACGAAGGCTTCAGGGCCGCCGAAGTACTGGCCAACGACGGCCCCTACGTGTTCGGCGACAGCGTCACACTCGCCGATGCATTCCTGGTGCCACAGGTGTACAACGCGCGGCGCTTCAAGGTGCCGCTCGATGACTATCCGAAGCTGGTCGCCGCTGCCGACGCCTGCAACAAACTCATCGCGTTCCAGGACGCGGCACCCGAAGCTCAGTCCGACGCGGGCTGAGGATCCAGCGCTTCGTCGAGCATCTGCACGAGTTCATCGCGATCGTAGCTGAATTCGTGGCCATGGTTTAGCTGCACTAGTTCCTCAAGCACTTTGCGTATTGTAATTTCTGCCTCGAACTGGTCGGGCACGACCATGTAACGACGTCTGGGCTCGTCGGAGAATAAAGCGTGCACAGCCGCATCGGAAACAGCGTCGGGCTCTTGCAGAGTTACTTCCCGATCCGCCGCCGCTTTCATCTGTGCCTTCATTTCGTCGGTCACCGTACCACCCGCCTCCTCAATATTCCGGGCGATGCGCGCTACCGTCGTACGCCGAATCCTCGACTTGTAGCTACCTGGCTCGATGACGCTGACCGAGACGCCCGCCGGCGCCATTTCGCCCGCAAGTGAGTCGACGAATGCTTCCATCGCATGCTTGCTCATGCTGTAAGCCGAGCCCCCTGGCCTGGAGAGAATTCCGGCAATTGACCCGGTCGTCACGATGCGGCCCTTGCTCTCCATAATCAATGGCGTGAATGCACGTGTAACGCGAACGACGCCATTCACGTTGACGTTAAGGACGAAGGCGAGGT
>Ga0224508_10001419_pt1 | contig 21572 bp, 13 predicted proteins | sample SF_Jan12_sed_USG_4_FD_170157 | JGI IMG/M metagenome (GOLD analysis project Ga0224508, IMG submission 170157) | Sediment microbial communities from San Francisco Bay, California, United States - SF_Jan12_sed_USGS_21 | ecosystem: Environmental > Aquatic > Marine > Sediment | place: USA... | reverse complement strand
GATTGCCCCCGAGAAGCGCGGTGCGGTGGCAGCGACCGTTCTCTCGGCTCTCGTCGGCAAGGGAGCGGCCGGCATGACCGACGAACAGCGGGGTGATTTCTTCGAAGCTCTCGCTGGCGTTCTCGACAAGTCGAAATGAACCGGAGATTCGAGACATGGATGCCCCTGCAGCAAGCACTACGACCTATCCCGACAGATATCGTGCCATTCTAAAGAAGGCGCCGGCTCTTGGCGCGGCACAGCCCGACGTCATGAAGTCGTTTGGCGGCCTGCACAAGGCGGGCACGGCGACAGGCGCATTGGACGCCAAGACAAAGGAGCTTATGGCCCTGGCGATCAGCATCGTGGTGCGCTGCGACGACTGCATTGCCTACCACATTCATGATGCCATCGAAGCCGGCGCTACCAGGGAGGAGGTGGCAGATGCGATTGGCGTGGCCATACTCATGGGCGGTGGTCCGAGCATGATCTACGCGACCCATGCCATCGAGGCCGTCGACCAGTTCCTTGATAGTTTGGGTTGAGCTGAGACCTTTGCCAATGCCGTCTCAGTGAAGTGTGGTAAGAATGTTCCGGAAAATTGACCGCGCTCTACGGTCTTGACGCGCCGAAGGCTTGAGTTGACGACGGAGCCGGCGATGTTCGATTTCCATCCACTGCACGTGGTCAGAGGTCGGCATTGATCGTCCTCCTGGGCTCGAAGCGGGCCTTCCTCGACATTTGGTGCCTCGCGCCGAATGGCTGGTCGCGATGCTCCAATTGAATTTGCAGGACGATTGGCTTTCAAGAGCAGGCAATGGCTGGTCTCGTGCAAGACAACGCGACAACTGATTCACATCAATGTTCCGCGGGGCCGCTGGGGTGTATGGATGTTCTCTCCGAAACTCCATGCCGGGGAGAAATCAGATGGATGCCCGCACGAAGGAGTTGGTGGCCATGGGCGCCTCGGCGGCGGCAATTGCCACCAATGCATGGAGCACCACCTCGCCGAATTCGACAATCTGGGCGTTCCGCGCGAAGAGGTTATGGCAGCCGTGCGCGTGGGCCTGATGGTCAATCACGGCGCCGAGCGCGCGATCCGCAAGCATGAGCGCAAGCTGCTGGGTGAGATTGCGGTTGACCTCACCGCCTGAAGCCGCCCCGGCGAGACGATGGAGGTAAAGCCATGACGCACGATGAGTCCACTCAAACGGAAGCCGGCGCCCCTGGCCGCGAACAGAAAGGGCCGATGGCCATGTGCCCGATGGCCGCAAGCTGCCGGAGGATGGCCGAGGGGCGCTTCCCGCGGTTCGTGATACCCTTTTGCCGGGGTTGCTCTTGATCGCCTTCGGCGTGCTGATCCTCTTGGTCCCTGCCCTGCTAGTCTGGCTCATTGCGCTGGCCTGTATCGGCATGGGCATCATGATGCTGATCTTCACCAGCTTCATGAGCAGGATGGGCAAGCGAATCCGGCGCACGCAACCGTGATTTCGCGGCGCGAAGCCTAACGTGATCTTGACATGAGGTGCCGCGCATAAGCTCCGGGAGACAAACCATGCTGCGGATTATTTTGATCTTGATGGCAGGCCTGTTCGCGATGCCCGTCTGGGCGGACGACAACTCGGCTTCTTTTGACTTCGGAGGTGACTCATTTCTCGCCGGGCGGTCGCTGAGCCATGATGCGGCAGGGACGGATGATCTGTTCATGGCAGGCGAGAGCGTGGTGGGGAGAGCCGACATCACGGGGTCGGCGTATCTGGCGGGCCGCGAGATCACCATGGAAGGCGCGGTACGCGGCGATGCCCATGCGGCGGGCGAAGAGGTTACACTTCGGGGCGATGTTTCCGGGGATGCGACCATAGCTGGGCGCGCCGTGTCCGTGGCGCGCGTTGGCGGCGATTTGCGGATCGCCGGGTCCGAGGTGCGGCTAGGCGGCCCAATCGAAGGCTATGCGATGGTGGCCGGTGAAGACGTCGCGTTCGATGCGGCGGTGACGGGTGATGTGAGCCTCGCGGCACAGAAGGTGGACTGGGGTGAAACGGCCGCGATTGCCGGGCGACTGATTGTCTATGAAGAGGAGCCGGGCAAACTGGAGGTGCCCGAGCGGGTGGTGCCCGCTGACCGAATCGAGCGGCGCGAGATCGAGGAATGGGGTGGGCCACGGCCGCCGAGCTTGCGTCGGGTGATCGCCGGGTTCCTTTTGGGAGTGATCGCAGTTGCCGCGCTGGCAGCGCTGATTGCGGCTCTGGTGCCGGAGCGGCTGGCTGAGATGCGTCGGCAGGTCTTGGCGCGGCCGTTCCACACTTTGTGGCTGGGCTTTCTGACGCAGTCGGCGGTGATAGGAGCGGGCGTATTGTTTGCGATGACGATCATTGGGCTGCTCCTGAGCCCGGCGATGGTGTTGCTGGCGCTCCTCGGCGGGTTTGCTGGTTACGTTGTCGCGACCTATGCCTTTGGGGTCGGCCTGATGCTGGCGTTTGGCAGGCAGGAACCGGACAGCATCGGTGACCGAGCAATGGCTGCGGGCCTCGGCGCGCTGGTGACCGGGATCATCGGGTTGATCCCGTTCCTGGGCTGGCTCTTTGTCGTCGCGTTGGTTCTCTCGGGGATCGGTGCAATCACGGTTCGGGTGATCCGGCCCGCGTTCTTCGCCGACACAGTCTGAGGTTAGCGGTCGGGAAGGACCGCTTGGCATTCGATATACGGCAGCTTTGCTTCCCACAGCCACTGTCCCGCCGATCGCAATGCCGCGCCGGCCATCAATGGCAGCAATGGGGAGGTGCACTGCAGCATCGCGTCAGCATGGCAAAGTCGGCGCTGGGCCGGGAACCGCACGATCTCGTACAATCCCGCAGCAACGCAATTACCTGCTCCGTCGCGGGAGAAACATGGTAATATTCGGAGGCTTCAGTCTGGAACGTTTACGTCGATTGGCTCATACGCCTCCCACTGGTACGAGGCAGTGACCCTCCGCGCTGCGTAGAGCTCGCGGCCGTTGGACCGTACGTTGATGATGCCTGAAAGCGCCTTCTTGAAGCGCTGCCGCGCCTGGGAATTGAGCGCAGTGGTGGAAAACATCAAGTCGGGATCCACATCCTCCGGCAACTCAGGGACCGGCGCCTCCTCCTCTCCCTGCTCGGTAAAGGTAGCCGCGATCTCGGTCGAGAACACAAGGTGCTGCGCCGCACGCCCAGCAGCACCGACGGCACCGAGAAATGCAGCGCGAGGGTGCCCATGATCCGGCGAATCTCCTGAAGACACGACGGTGACGATCGGTCGGACTGCCGCCAGAAAGGGCCGGTGGAATTCGTGACTACCATGGTGCGGCGACTTAAGCACATGCGCGTCGACCGACAGTGCGCCTCCAGACTGGTCGAGTAGGTGTCGCGACCCCTCGACGTTTAGATCGCCGGAGCAGAAGACCCTCACATGATCATGTACTAGGCGGAAGGTCAGCGAGTGGCCGTTTATGGTATGGGATTTATCGCCGAACCAGTGAAAGCTACCATCTGGCTCGCGTTGGGGGCCAGTGTCCACACAGACAATCCTCCGCGAACTCCATAAGCGGGTTGAATCTCCCTGGGGAGAGATCAGAGGCAAGCCATTGAGCGACCGTGGTCTTGCCAAGATGCTCAAGGAATACGACGTCAGCTCGAAGGTCGTCAGGATCGACGGAGAAACCAAGCGTGGCTATGCCCGTGCTGATCTAATCGATGCCTGGGCGCGATATCTCCCGGTGTCCGCCCGTAAATGCGTAACAAGCGTAACAGGCGTAACAACCGACGACGGTAGGATAAGAGGTTCTGACGAGGGAGAATTTTGAATGTTCGGTTTCGTTTCGACTGTCTTAACCAACCGGCGTCATGAAACCATCATTGGATCGGCACCAGATTGCTAGACGGGTTAAAATACTAAACGCCTGTTAAAACAGACGGTTACAGGCTTTGACCATACCCCCTGAATTCTCGAGGTCTGTCCAGATTTGCAATGTAGGCCTCGCGAGATTCCCTAGCGAAACTACCCAGCGTAGTTTCCGTTCGCTCATCTGATGCCGCACCGTTATCTACCGTTAAGAAATGGCTTTGAGCAGTGGATGCGACGCTCAGAAGCCCTCCCGGCGCGAATGACCGGAGTTGATCAATTGCAGACCCAGACGTGACCGAAGTGGGCATCAACGTTGCGCCGATAGCCCGACACCCATTCGCATCGCAGCGAATACCCGCTTTGAGCCCAGACTGAACGATGCTGCACCGCGTTCGAACGGCAGAAATGTGGGGGAAACCGGACGCTCTGAAAGCGTGCGCTATGCGTATTCCTGACCCGAAGTGTGAGTAGGGATTTTCGGTGGTCTGAACCGGTTTTGTCTATTAGGTCTTCCCGATCCTCGTCTCGAAACAACTCGAAGCACGACATTCTCGAGGCGATCGCGATATGTCGCGTATTACCAAACAAAGTAACGCCGCGCTCAACGCGTATTCTTGCGGGAATAAGGGCGTAGAGACGGGGCAACGCGAAGATTTCCCTTGTCTACGAACAGGCGTCAAAAAAGCGAACATCTCTGTGGAATCGAACTGCGCTACGTGTTGGGGGGAGTTACGTAGCCATCTGCCTCACAATGTTTCTCAATATATGCGACACGTTGTTGTCGCATTCGTTTTCGAGCAGGCTGCCGCAGAATGTAATCGACCCGACGGAGAAGACGTTGCCTCCCCTGGGTAGTTCGAAATAGATCATGTCCGCGCGCAACAGGTCTCTGACTGGCTCGCCCGCCCAGTTGGTGATATGGGTTAGTTGTTCCTCGGGGACGAGGATGAAATCGTCGCCATGCCCCTCGGAACTGGCGAGTATCACCGCGTTCTCAGGTGATCCCAGCCGCTGGTCGTAGCGGTCCAACTCGTATCCCGCCGCGCCGCCGCCACTGAGACCGAAATCTCCGATGATGTCGCTTTCGACGCCTTCGAATACCCAATCATAGTCAGGGTCAAAACACTTGCGGCGATAGTACGATCCGTTGAACTGGCCTTGTGCGGTGAAGCCGACGCCGGTGAGCCTTTGGGGTGGCCGTCCGCTGCGCCGCCATAATCCGCCATAGGCACCGTCGAAGGCATTGTAGTATTCGCCCGGTTCTGAGGCCCAAGCACGGAGACCGTCCTCGGCGCGGCGGATTTCGATGAGGCCATCGTTCTCGGAATGGACGGCCACACGCCAATAGAAACCGTTGCCGCCCAGATAGATCAAGTTGCCGCCCGTGTCCCGATAGCTCTGCAAGGCGTCGAGTGTCCGAGCCGTGTGATACTCTGGATGGGTGGTCGTCATCACGGCACTGTAGTCTGCGATGGCGTCGACGCCGTCGTTATGCAGCTCGCGGTCGGTAATGATGTCATGCTCAATCCCTTGCGCGTGGAGCCATGCGGTCAGATGGCTGTCCGCTTGGAAATGGCGCAAGCCCGAGCCTTCGCCAGTGCCGAAAGTCAGATAGCCCGGGCGCAGATTGAAGAGCGGCCTCAGATGCGAAGCGTGGCAGATACCCGATCCATCGGGGTGGAAGTTGTAGGTCGACAATCCATAGCGCTGATGCATTGCTGGGTTATGTGGATAAGCCTTCCAGGCGGCGATCCGTTCGGCCCAGTTCGGGGCAAAATCAGGGCGGGCGTGATTGCCATAGACGGTGTAAGTAAAGGTCGGGATCAGAACGCAAATCTTGGCGACCGGCTTACCTTTCTGTGCGCAGACATAGAAGGGCATAGCGTCCTCGGACGCACCGGACCTGAGACGCATGACATAGACGCCCGAGGGCATCCCGGTTGGCACGGTGAACTTGAAGTCGGTCTGCCACCCGAAATCGTAGACATCGTCCTCGTGAAAATGGATTGCGGCGTACTGATCCGGCGCGTGCCGCCAGCACATCTCGGTCCCATCCCATGCGGCGCCGGTCATGGCGCGAGCAGGGAAGTTTACGAGGCGCCCGTCTAATCCCTGGGGACCGGTGTCGCGGACGACGGTCGTCGGGATATCGCGTGAGAAATCCCAGGCGGCGATGACGTCAGCCCCGCTATAGATCGCCGGAGCCTCGATCTTGCCGTTGAAAAACTCGCACGGCACGCTATCCGACAAGCGCGCGGCTATCGAGACCACCCCACCTAGATCCCCCGCGGGCACGGGGGCCGTGCGCGAGGCTTCCGTGGGCGCTCCCACGGATTGCAGCGAAGTTTGCCGGATGGTGAGCGTCCCGGCATCATAGATGGCCTCCAGCCTATACCAGCTTCTCAGCTTCAGCGGTGTGCCTGAACTGATGGTCGTGTCGCCACACCGAACAGCAGCGGTTCCGGTTGCGTCGAGGCAGAGCGAAAGCGCACCAATGCTCAAGATTGTCTGGGGTGCGCGTTTCGCAAGCATTGGAAAGACGCGCGCCTGCAGGCGGGCGGATCGTTGGGGCCCAATTTCGCGCTCGGTGATCGCGTAGGAGCCCGGATAGAACAGTTGGTGGCGTGCGGGGAAGCTACACCGTGCAAACCAGGCGTCTGCCTCCTCCTCGACGATCCCCGGGCTGGCAGGGTTGGGATCTGCACAGATCGAGCGCGTCAGCCACGCTTCAACCGGCGTTTCAAGCGTGCAGGAAACCTTGAATTCGATCGTCTCGCCCGGACGTGCCGACAATCGGTCCGAGTATCCGAGCAGTGCGATGTCATCATTGTTGTCCGCCATCCGTACAATTCCCCGTTCGCGACTTGTGATTCATTTCCATCGGATAGCAGAAGATTGGCGGCGAACAATGTTATTGAGTGCTCTCCGAATCTCGTGCAGGGTCGCCCAGCGTGAAATGACTGGAGGTCGAAGACAGAACTAAAAATAGTAACTTACCAGGGAGAAAATCAGTGAAGATCATGACTTGGATCGGCAGCGCGATCGCCGCTGTCTCGATTGCATTGGGCGGCTTTGCTGCCCAGGCACAGAAAGCGGGCGGAACGCTCGTGATGCTCGTTCAACCGGAACCACCGTCATTGGCATCCTATCTTTCGACCTCGGGCCCGATCGGGCTGGTTGCTCCGAAGATCTATGACGGTCTTCTCGATTATGACAAGGATCTGAAGGGCGTACCCTCGCTCGCCGAGAGCTGGGAGATCAGCGGCGACGGCAAGACCGTCACCTTCCATTTGCGTAAGGGTGTGAAGTGGCACGACGGCGAGCCGTTTACCTCAGCCGATGTGCAGTTCACGATCATGGAGGTGCTGAAGAAAGTGCACCCGCGCGGCCCAAACTCGTTCAAAGAAGTCACCTCGATCGACACTCCGGATGCGCACACTGCTGTATTTAATCTGGCAAATCCCGCGCCTTACATGATGCGCTCGCTGGGCTCGTACGAATCGCCGATGGTGCCCAAGCACCTGCTAGCGGGACAGGACGTGAAGAGCGCCGACATCGCGAACAATCCGGTCGGAACCGGCCCGTTCAAGTTCGTCGAATGGAAGAAGGGCCAGTATATCCGCCTCGACAAGAACGACGGCTACTGGAAAGAGGGCCTCCCGTATCTCGACCGCATTGTTGGCCGCTTCATCCCTGACGCCTCGACCCGGACGGCTGCCATGGAGAATGGCGAGGTCCATTATGGTGCCTATGGTGCGATCCCGAATGTCGATGTGGTGCGCCTACGCGAACTCGATACGATCGGCGTGACGACCGATGGCTATGCGATGATCAACCCGGTCTCGCTGATCGAGTTTAACACGACCCAGCCGCCCTTTGACAAGCCGGCGATCCGCCAGGCAATTTCGATGGCGCTCGACCGCCAATTCCTGATCGACAATATCTGGTTCGGTTACGGTAAGCCTGCCACCAGTGCGCTGTCGAGCAGCTATGCGGCCACTGGCCTCTATGCACCGGGGATGCCGAATTATCCGCCGACCGCAGATGTCGAAGCGGCGAAGAAGATCCTGGATGACGCGGGCATCGCCGCCGATGCGGATGGTGTACGTGCCAGGGCTGTCCTCGACCTGATCCCCTACGGCGAAGACTGGCGCCGAGCGGGCGAGTACATGAAGCAGGCGCTCGGCGATATCGGCATCGAGTTGGAACTGCGCTACGAGGACGTGCCGACCTGGTTGAAGCGGGTCTATGCGGATTACGACTTCCGCATGAACGTGAACTATTTCTACCAGCTTCCTGACCCGGTGCTGGGCGTACATCGTCACTACGGCACCGATCAAATCCGCCAAGGCACGCATTTCGTCAACTCGTCGCGCTACAGCAACCCGAAGCTCGACGAATTGCTGGCGAATGGCGCACGCGAGGCGGATGCCGAAAAGCGGAGCGCAATGTATAAGGAAATTCAGGAGATCCTGGCCAAGGACCTGCCGGTCGTGAACCTGTTCGAAATGAAGTTCCTGACGGTCTACAACTCGAAGCTCAAGGGCCACGACGTATCCGGTTTCGGAGCCTATGGTTCCTTCGACCGCGTCTGGTTTGATGAGTAACGCGACGCCTAAGGGTGCCGGCCGTAACCGGTCGGCACCCAAATGAGCCACTCAACGAAACGCCTGCGATATGTCCTGAAACGGCTGTTGCAGGCGGTTCCGATTGTGTTCGCGATCATCATCGTCAATTTCTTTCTGCTGCATATGGCGGAAGGTGATGCGGTCGATGTGCTGGCCGGCGAGGCCGGATCGGCAACGCCGGAGTACATGGCCGAATTGCGCAAGAAGTTCGGGTTGGACCAGCCTTTGCCGGTGCAACTCGCCGTCTATCTGAAGAACGTTCTGACATTCGATTTGGGCTACTCGTTCCGGCACGAAATGCCGGTTCTAGATCTTGTCCTTGATCGTTTTTTTCCGACCCTGTTGTTGATGGTCAGCACGATCGTGCTGGCGGTTGGCGTGGGTATTATCCTAGGTCTCCTGGCGGCGACCGGTCTGAATACCTGGCGCGACACGCTGATCTCCGTCTTTGCGCTGGTTACCTATGCAACACCTCTCTTCTGGGTCGGGCTGATGTTCATTGTCGTGTTCGCTCTGAATCTGGGCTGGTTCCCGACCAGTGGCATGGAGAACATCGCTGCCTTTTATGAAGGCTGGGACAGGGTGTGGGATATCGCGCACCATCTCGTGTTGCCTACTATTACCCTCTCGCTGTTCTATCTGGCACTCTATACGCGCCTGATGCGCGCATCGATGCTGGAGCAGGCGGGGATGGACTATGTGACCACCGCGCGTGCCAAGGGGCTGACCGAGCGGCGGATCATGTTCGTCCATGTCCTGCGCAACGCGCTTCTGCCGGTCGTCACGATGGCGGGTGTGCAGGTCGGCGCGCTGATCGGCGGTTCAGTGATCGTCGAGTCCGTCTTCGCATGGCCGGGCCTGGGTATGCTCGCCTTCGAGGCCTTGTTCGCGCGCGACCTTAATCTGCTTCTGGGGATATTCCTCCTGTCGGCCTTGCTGGTTGTCGGGGTGAACCTGGTAGTCGACATCATCTATTCGTGGCTCGACCCGCGCATCGAGGTCGGCTGATGCGAAACTTCTGGAAACTCTATCGCCGAAACCGCTCGGCGGTGGCCGGAATCATCATCCTCGGGATGGTTGTCCTGATGGCCGCCACGGCGCATCTCATCTACCCGGATGACCCGTTCAGACTAGCGGGCGCGTCCATGCAGCCGCCTGGAGAAGGCGGCTTTCTACTGGGCAGCGATAGCCTTGGCCGCGACGTCGCCGCGGGAATCGCACATGGGGCGAAAACCTCGCTGCTGATTGGACTGCTCGCCACCATCGTCGCAGTCGGCTTCGGCACGATCATGGGCGGCCTGGCGGGCTATTATGGAGGCCGGATCGACGACCTGCTGATGCGCACGACCGAGATGTTCCAGACGATCCCGTCCTTCGTCTTCGCGATCCTGCTTGTAGCGATCATGAAGCCGTCGATCGAGAGCATCGTGATCGCCATCGCGGTGGTATCCTGGCCCGCCGTCGCGCGGCTGGTGCGGGGCGAGTTCCTGTCGCTGAAGAACCGCGAGTTCGTTCAGGCCTGTCATACGCTCGGAATGGGCGATGCGCAGATCATGCTGCGCGAGATCCTGCCGAATTGCCTGTCGCCGATTATCGTCATCGGTTCGCTGATGGTCGCCACCGCGATCCTGATCGAAAGCGGCTTGGCGTTCTTGGGCCTCGGTGATCCGAACATCATGAGCTGGGGCTTCCAGATCGGTGCGGGGCGCACATTGCTGCGCTCGGCATGGTGGGTTTGCACCTTTCCCGGTGTAGCCATCCTCGTGACTGTCCTCGCAATCAATCTGGTCGGCGAGGGCCTGAATGACGCGCTGAACCCGCGCCTCCGAGAACGCCAATGAGTGCACCCTTGTTGGAGATCCGCGATCTGCATATCTGCCTGCCCGAAGGGTCAGAGAGAGCTCACGCTGTCGAGACGGTAAATCTCGATCTTGCCCCCAATGAAATACTCTGCATCGTTGGCGAGAGCGGATCGGGCAAATCGCTGACCGCGCGCGCAGTGATGGGGCTGCTGCCAAAACCCCATGTGCGTATAGTGGACGGCAGCATCCGGTTTGGTGACGAGGACCTGGCCGATGTTTCGGATGCGCGGATGCGCCAGATACGCGGCAGCGAAATCTCGATGATCTTTCAGGAGCCGATGACAGCGCTGAACCCGGTCATGACCATCGGCGATCAGATTGACGAGGTGTTCCGGTTCCATGAATCGATGCAACGCAAAGAGCGGCGCGCGCGTGCGCTCGACTTGCTCGACGACGTCCATCTGCCCGATCCTGCGCATATCATGCGTGCTTATCCGCACGAACTGTCCGGAGGGCAGCGCCAAAGGGCGATGATTGCGATGGCCCTGGCCCTTGACCCGAAAATCCTGATCGCGGACGAACCGACAACGGCGCTGGACGTCACGACGCAGGCGCAGATCCTGAAGCTAATCAAGGAGATGCAGGCCACACACAACACCGGCGTGTTGTTTATTACCCATGATTTTGGGGTTGTCGCCGATATTGCCGACCGAGTCGTGGTGATGCAGCAGGGCAAGGTTGTCGAGACCGGCACGGCGGACGAAGTTCTGAATGCGCCCAACCACCCTTACACTAAAGCGCTGATCGCCGCTGTTCCCAGCCTGTCGCCGCGCCCACCGCGCAAACAGTCGGCCGAGCCCGTGCTCCAGGTCGAGAATCTGGAGAAAGTTTTCCGGAGCGGCGGCGGCCTCCTGGGCCTTGGCGGAGGCGAGCGGACAGTGAAGGCGGCAAGCGATGTGAACCTCGAATTGAGGCGCGGCGAGACGCTGGGCATCGTGGGCGAGAGCGGGTCGGGGAAGTCCACCGTCGCACGCTGCATTGTCCGGCTGGTCGATGCGGACAATGGAAAGATTCTGTTGAACGGCACGGATTTGCGGCCGCTGAACCGCGCCGAGATGCGGCCACATCGCTCCAGCATCCAGATGATGTTCCAGGACCCGTTCGCATCGCTCAATCCGCGTTCGAGAGTTGGCAAGATCGTCACCCAGGGTCCGCTGTTGCAGGGTGTAGCGAAGGACGAAGCCGAGGCGAGGGCCCGAGAACTGCTCTCAATCGTCGGCTTAGACAAGCGCGCCTATGACCGATATCCGCACGAGTTCTCTGGCGGCCAGCGTCAGCGCATCGGTATTGCCCGCGCTCTGGCACTCAATCCGGATGTGCTGGTGGCAGACGAACCAGTCTCCGCCTTGGATGTCTCGATTCAAGCGCAGATCTTGCGGCTTCTGGACGAAATCCGCGAGCGCATGACGCTGTCGATGATCTTTATCACCCACGATCTGCGCGTTGCGGCTCAGGTTTGCGACCGTCTTGCAGTGATGAGGTATGGCGAGATTGTCGAGACTGGCCCGACCGCAGAAATATTCCGCGACCCGCAGGCATCCTACACTAAAGACCTCCTCGCGGCGGTCCCCGGGCAATCTTGGCGAGCGGCGTAACAGGAGCATCTACATCGTAGAAGGCTCAAGGAGATCTGAGCGTCGCCTTTCCGCTCGAAGGCAGACGTAGATCGAACAACCGAACTCACGGTGAACTGATTTTGGCGGCTGTGTCGGCTTCTGGCACTTTGTTGACATAGCCCTAACGGCGGCAATCGGGATCAAACCGGACATCGGAAAATTTGCTCGGATGGCAACTTTGTCCCGCTATCCGGACATTTGTGCGAGGTGCAGCGAACTACCGCTTTGAGCCCTCTCTGCCCGTTGTTGCGCTGCGTTCGCACGGCAGCAATGTAGGGAAAACCGGACGCAAGCCGAGCGTGCGCTATGCGTATTCCTGACCCAAAGACGACCTAGCCGCTACGTCGGGAAAAGCCACAGAGCCGACCAAACCCCTAAGTCGCGAAAAGCCCCAACTTAACCGCATTACCCGGTCGTAGATCGCTCAACTGCACCGTTCTGCGCGGATGCTCCGGCATCTGCTACGTCGCCTGATTGGTCGAGCGGACATACGCGCGCAAAAAACTCTCCCGCATCAGCGCTGCTCACCCGGGCGGATGCCCAGATATTTCTCCTGTTGATTGCTCAGTATCGTCACTAACACTGCGGATAGCACGTTTGTGTCGCGTCGATCCTTCGTGCGCAGCTGAGAGCCACGTGCGCGGTCCGCCACAGGGGTTAAAAGAAGACCAGATTAGACTTCGGGGCCGCGCCAACCGCCAAGTGATGACGAGCCTGACATTTGATTTTCGACGTGACCGGCGTCGAATGCGCCGGTGCAGTGAATTTCGAAGCTCGCATAATGCAGTCTCCAGAAGCGGCGACGCCGACAAGGCAATCCCCACGGTAAATCGTGAGATAGAGCCGATCGAAATGTTGACTATCTTCGAATATCCTGTACCTGTCAGAACAATACTAACTAGGTGTTGAGGAAGCGGGCAGATGCTCGGAGGACGATTGCGCGGTCATCTATTGGCCGTTTTGCCTGTCGCGATGGCCACAGGCTGTGCCCCAGTTGCACAAGAGGAGATCCTCGGGAAGAATGAGCCACCGGCGCGAGTAAATCTTACGCCTCTGCCGCCGCCACCGTCCGCACATGCGGAAGCCGTGCCAGAGATCGACGATGAATGGGCGAAGCAGGATCTGGCATCGGCGCGGTTTGACAATATGGCATTTCGGGCCGACGAGGTCGGGCAGCGATTCCAGAAATTCGTCTCGCAATTGCTGACAAATCGGGGGTTCGCCCTGGAGACCGAGTCGCTGAGCGCGGCGGAGGCCAATGTTGGCGCCAGCGGCGAATGGTGGGATGACGATCTCTTCAAGCCGATGGGTATGTCCCAGGATCTCCGGCCCCTGGACCTTCGGCAACTCGTCGCCGATACGGTGGCGAATTCGCACCAGGTGAAGGCCTTCGGTGTATTGCCGGCGATCCGGCAGACTGCGGTTCGCGAGGCCGAAGGCAGGTTCACGCCCGAAGCCTTCGCCGAAGGGCAGGTTCGCCGCTTCAACGATCCGGCCACGAGCCCGGCCCTGACTGCGGGCGAGGACCGGCTGATCGACGATGGCGGTCTGCTGGAAGTCGGCGTGCGCAGTCGGGTGCGCACCGGAGCCGAGGTAACCATCGCCCAGCAATTCGGCTATACGGATACCAACTCGACCGACTTCATTCCGGGCGAACAGGCAAGTTCGCGCAGCACGGTGACTGTCGTCCAGCCATTGCTCCGCGGGTCCGGCATCACCTTCAACAATGCACCGACTGAGGTGGCGCACCTCGACACGAAGATCGCGCAATACGAGATGGTGCGCCAGGTTGAGAACCATCTACTGGAACTCGAGCGCGCCTACTGGAACCTCTATGTGGCGAGGGCAAATCTGTTCCTGTCAAGACATCTCGCCAAACACGGCGGGATGCTGGCCTCCCAAACGCAGGCGCGCAGTGACGTCGATGCCGACACGACATTGGTCATTCGTGCAGATGCCGCGCGCAAGCGGTGGGAGGCCGATGTGGTGCGGTCGGAATCCGCGGTGCGCAACACGCAATTCCGGTTGGCAGCTTTGACCGACTCACCCGAGCTGAAAGCCTCGCGGGCGGAATTCCTGATCACCACGCCGCCCGCCTCGGTTTCGCCGGCTGTCGGGCGCGACCAGATCTTGAGCGAAGTTTTGAAGCGGCGGCCGGAATTGCAGCAGGCCTTCCTGCAATATGAGGCCGCGGCATTGCGCGAAGGAATAGCGGCCAATGAGCAGCTTCCCGAACTCGATCTTGTGTTGGAAGGCGTGCTTTCTGGAAACGACCGGGGCCACCGCTACGGCGGTGCGTTGGCGGACAGCGGAGCAGGCGGATTGGTCGGCATGCGCTTTTCGGTTCCGCTTGGATATGACGAGCGCGATGCGCGCTACGAGCGCCGGCGGCTGGAGACGGTTCAACAACGTCACCAAACCCGCGCGGCGATCTCGACGGTCCTGTTGGAGGTTGAAGTATCGGCCAGCGAATATGCGGTGGCCGCCGAGGATCTGACCGAGCAGCGCCGCGCCCGCAAGGCGGCGCAGCGCGAGCTGTCGGCACTTCGGACCAAATGGGAAGAGGGCACGTCCAGCGCCGCGCTGGCGCATGTTTTGAGTGACCTGATCGACGCCCATGAGGACGCGAACCAACGGGAAAAGGATGTAGCACGTGCCCGCGCGACCCTGGCGGTCGCGGCGGCCAACTTCAACCGTGCGCGGGGCATCAGCCTCGATCGTTGGGGCCTGGGCATAAGTCCGACCACGGGTGTTAGGGGAGAAACAATTTACCGGCTGAACGCATTGCTCCAGGAGTAGCGTGATGCGGCCTTTGCTTGAGAAGCTCGAAGACCGAATTCTGCTGACGGCAGAGCCGACTGTGACGATTGCTGGCCCCGCTGAGGTCGAGCTCGGCGCGCAGGATGTGGGCTATACGCTGAGCTTCGACAACACATCCGGTGACGCGACGCCCGGCGACCCCAATGATGGCGATGTGGGCTACGTTCCGTTCATCAATGTGGTGTTGCCGTCGACCGGCGCGGACGGGGATGACGGGGTAACCTTCGACAGCGCCACGTTCCTTGGCACTGCAGTTACCACGACGGTCCTGAACTTTGACGGCTCGGGCGAGGCGGTCCATCCGCTGGCTGTTGATTCGCTCGGCAATCCGGTCGTCATCAACGGCACGCCCGGCGATACCCTGGTGGTGATAGAACTGCCCTATGGCTCGTTCTCGCCGAACCAAGTTCCCGTCGATGTGGACCTGGTACTGGATTTCTCGAATCTTGCCGATCTGTCTGAAATCCCGCAATTGCAGGTGACGGGCGGTTTCGCCCTGGGCAACGACCCGCTGGACAATCCAACAGCCGGAGATCCCTCGATCCTGGGTATCACCAACACGTTGGACATTACCCAGCAACTGTTTTTTCTGACCAAGGAGAACGAGGGTTCGGAAGGCGAGTCCGCCACGGGCCCGAACTTTCCGCGCACCTGGACAATTACTGTCGATGCTGCCGATGGCCAGACGCTGACCGATATGGTTGTCACGGATTTGGTGCCGATCAACATCCACTATCTGGGCAACCTGACAATTTCGGACGGGGCGGCCACGATCGACGATCAGCCTGCGATCAACGCGGTCGTCGCGCCGGGCGATCAGGACATCCAGGTCTCAATTCCAACGCTCGTCGGCGGCACCCCAGTCACGATCAGCTTCGACTATTTCATTCCAGAATTCGATGGGAACGGCGCGCCAGTTCTCAGCCCGACCACCGGCAATGACAGCTTTGCGATCAACGACGTAGCCGCCACAGCCGATTGGCTGCCCGTCGATCCTCGTGACCGCCCCGGCGGGAATCCCGTCAGCGTGGCCAGCGATGTGACCGCTCAGGATGACATCCTGGGGCTGAAATCGATCGCGGTGCAAAAGTCAGTCGCCCTGACCGACGATCAGAACGTTTCCGGAATTTCGCCAGGAGACACGCTGACCTACTCCCTAGACCTACAGGTATCGGACTTTTTCACCATGGGTGACATCGTCCTGACCGACGTCCTGGGTGACGGGCTGGATTTTGTGCCCGGGTCGGTCCTTTTCGCGGTCAACGAAGCGGATGGCGATACGATCCCGGTCACGGCGTTCGATCCGGCGGCACTGTCCGCGACGCTCGATGGCACAACTGGCGAGACCACCCTGGTCTTCGACCTCTCTGCTGCGATGCTCGCTGAAGGGGCGGCTGACGGCCTCCTGGTCGGCGATCTTGTCAATGGCCTTCAGGCCAGCGGCACTACGGCTACGATCACCTACGAGGCGGTGATCGAGGACACGTTCGACAACCCGATCGGCGATCCCGAGGTAAGCCAAGGCGATACGTTGAGCAACGCGGTGACCGTCGCCGCGACCGTACGCAACAACGCGGCACCTGGCACGACAACCGATACCGAGACCGATACGAGTGCGGCCTCCGTGGCGATTCCCTTCGGTCAGGTGCAGCAAAAGACGATTGATTTCATCAACGGGGTGGCGCCGAGCCCGGGGCAGATCATCAGCGCAGGGGATGTTGTCACATTCAGCCTGATATTCGTGGCACCCGAAGGGAGCTACGAAGAGCTCGTATTGGACGATTTCCTGCCCCTGCCCGTCTTCGACTCGACGACGGTCACCACATTCATTCCGGGCCCGGGGGGTGGGGCGCCGCCGCCCTCGGGCAGCGCCGCCTTCGGAGCCGCGACCTCGGCTGACTATTTTGCCCAAGGCGGCACAGATCCGGTCGTTTCGACGAATGGAACATCGAATTCCGTGTCCTTCGATTTTGACACTTTCTCGATCGACCCGCGCACGCCGATCACCCTGGAGGTCCTTTTCTCGATTACCGTTGAGGATGCGATATTCGCAGACGGGTTGCTGCTAACCAATCAGATCTCGGCGTCCGAGGACAACACGTCCACCGAACCCTCGGTCACCACCACGATCACGCAGTTCACCTATGGGCAGCCCGAACTCGAAATCACCAAGGGCGTGATCGCGTCCGATCAAGGCACGTTCACGGTCGGCGCAGGGCCGGTGTCTTTCAATGTTCCCGGCACGTTGGGTCAGCGCTGGCCCAGCGGCGATGTGATCACTTCAACCGGGCTGGACGCGACGCCGGTGGATGCGAACCTGGACGGTGTCGATGCGGGCGATCTCGTCTCGTTTGCAATTGTGGTCGAGAACACCGGCTCTTCGCCCGACGGCGTTTTTAACGTTCAGATCCAGGACACCTTGCCAACTGGTTTCGAAATCGTGCCGAGCGCATTGAATCTGGATGCGCGGAACGGCGCCGGGATGGCACTCACGTTTATCGATCTGGGTGGCGGTCTTTTCGGCAACGGGATCGAATTGGTCGATGCGGTTGGGACGGGGTCGCTCACCTCCTTCGATCCGATCTCGGGCACGAACATTGTTGTCATCACCTACGACTTGCGGGTGGCGGACACGACCGGTCCTCAAGAATCGCTCGACAATACCGGGTCAGTCGCGAACTTTGCTGCCTTCGAGACCGGCATCAACCGCGTCCCGGCCGGCGGCTTGGCGGATGACGCGGCGGTCACCACGCTCGACCCGGCGGTCGATAAGATCATCACAACGACCAGCGTCAACGACGATGCAAGCAACCAACTTCTGATCGGCGAAATCGTCACCTACGAAATCACCATCTCGCTGACCGAAGGCGTGACCGAGGATGTGACCTTCGTGGATCGAACGCGGATCACCGGTCAAGACCCAGATCCCGGCGCTTTGGAGATTTTGGGGGCGCAGATCCTCGCGATCGGCTCGAACCTCACCCTACAGAACGGCTTCAATGTGGGTGACGGCCCGAGCACCCTGCCATTCGACGATGACGGCGATTCGGTCAACGACCTCCTGGAATACGACTTTGGCGATATCACCAATGCGCCGGACGGCGTGGCGGACGCAAACGATGACATCGTCATCGAGGTCACGGGCCTGGTCCGCGACGTTCCGGCCACCGAGGGTGGCGACCTGTTCCGGAACCAGGCGCGGGTCGAATATGAAGGCGTGGCGGTCCAGGAAAACGAGGACCTCCGGGTCCGCGAGTCGAATGTCTCGATCGATAAGACCGTGAGCCCGGTTGCGGCCGATGCGGGGGACGAGATCACCTATCAGGTCGAAATCACCAATAACCCTTTGATCATAAATGGGAATAATCTCTCAGCCACTGCCTATGACTTCATCGTCACCGATCTTCTGAGCGACCCGGACCTGACCCTGGTTGCTGGTTCTGTCGTGCTGTCTGGGTCAGGCAGCGCCGGCGCGGTGGTCACGACCGGCAATACAGGTGGTGACACCACCATCGAGGTCACGCTCGACGGACTGGCCACCGGAGAAACGCTGATCATCGAATACCGCGCGACGCTCGCGGACACGGTCGCGCTCAGCGATGCGCTGCCCAATACCGCGACGGCGACCTACGATTCCCTGCCGGCCGATGACGATCCGAACGAGCGCGATTATTCGATCGAGGATGATGCCCTGCTGCCGATCTTCGATCCGCCGCTGACCAAAACGGTGGATTCGACGACCTTTACCGAGACAACAGGTGCAGATCTCGCCATCGGCGAGGAGGTGGTCTTCCGGATCGAGACCACGATCCCTGAAGGCAGCGCGCCACTCGTTATCACAGATACGCTTCCAACCACGCCCGGGGTCCTGACCTTCAGCTCAGGCACGGTCATCGCCGTCGGCGCCAATCTGACCGGTGCGGTGCTGAGCGCGGGCGATACTGTGGGGCTGGTCGGCGGCGATGTCGTCTTCGACTTCGGGACAATCACAAACGCGCCCGATGGCGATGATCTGAATGAATCGATTGTTGTCGATGTGCGCGCGGTCGTCGACGATCTGCCAGCCAACGCGGATGGCGACTTGCTGACCAACGACGTGGTGCTTTCCTTTGGCCCTGATCCGGACGATACGGTCGTGGCTTCGGCGGACGTAAGCATCGTCGAGCCATCTATTCAGCTTGAGAAGACGGCGCCATTGGGTCCGGTTGATGCGGGGGATGTTGTTTCGTTCTCGATCCAGGTGGATAATACGGGAGCTGGTCCGGCCTATGATCTGGTGGTTTCGGATCTTTTGACGGATGCGGGTCTGACCCTTGTGACGGGCAGTGTGACGCCTTCGGACGGCACGGCGGTGGTGACCGAGACTGGCGCGGGGTTCCAGCTTGACGTGGCGCTGCTGGATGCTGGCGGCACGCTGACCATCGACTATGAGGCGGTGGTGACGGATCTGGCGCTGTTCAACGCGTCGGTGACCAACACGGCGACGGTCGAGCGGTTCGATACGAACCCGTCGGACAACCCAGCGGATCCGGCGCGCGAGACGGTCTTCGATCCGGGCAATCCGGATCCGGACCTGACGGATACGGAGACGATCCCGACGGTAGACGTGACACTCGACAAGGTGACGAGTGTGGCGGCGACGGATCAGAGCGCGACCGGTGACGGGCAGTTCGACCCGGGCCTGGTGGACCTTTCGGTTGGCGAGGAGGTGACCTACACGCTGACCATCGGTGTGCCCGAGGGCCAGGCCAATCTTCTGCTGGCGGATGCGATCCCGGCAGGCCTCACGGCGATTGGCGCGACGGTGGTGTCGCTGGATGCAGGCGCGAGCGCGACCAACCTGGCGGCGGCCGATGACGAGAGCTCGGCCTCGATCACCATCTCGGGCGCGGGCGACCAGGTCGTGTTCGACTTCGGCACGGTGGTCTCGACTGGGGTCGATGATCCCGCTGGGGCGGGCGATCTGCGCCAGATCGTGTTGCAGGTGACGAGCGTGGTGGCGGACGTAGCGGCGGCGACGGCCGGGGCGCAACTGACCAATACGGCCACGCTGCGAGCCTTCGATCCAAACAACCCCACGGCCGAGCTGACCGACCCGGCCAACCCCACCCAGGCGAGCGAGACCGTCGAGGTGGTCGAGCCGGTCCTGATCATCGACAAGGCCGCCCCGATTGCGGTCGCGCAGGGCGACACGGTTTCCTATCAGGCAACGATCTCCCATGACCCAGCGTCGAGCGGCCCCGGCTTCGATCTGGTCGTCGCCGATGCCCTTGCGGATCCCTTCCTCAGCTTCGATAGCGGCTCGGTCGCGGTCGCCGGGGTCGCCAGTGCGGTCGTCACCGAAACCGGAACGGGGTTCTCGGTCGCCATTCCCTCGCTTGAATTGGGCGAGACGGCAACGATTACCTATACGGCAACCCTGTCGCCGACGGCGCCTGATGCGGGGAGCTTCCCGAACACGGCGACACTCGATTTCGACAGCGATCCAGGCCCCGGCGGCCGGGCACAGACCGATTCGGACGACGCGGTCATCACGACGACACCGGGGATCACCAAGACCCTCGACAGCAGTTCCTTCGCCGAGACCATCGACCCGGAGCTTGGTTTAGGCGAGGTCGCAAGCTTCCGGCTGGAGATTGCCGTCCCCGAAGCCCTGAACGAAGGGCTCGTGGTCACGGATACCCTGCCCGACGGCCTGACGCCGCTGGCCGGCCGGGTTATATCCGTGGGTGCGCAGCTTAGCGCCGCGGGGACGGTGCCCGATCTCAACTTCCCGCTCGTGAACGTCGCCGGGCAGGTCATCTCACTCGATTTTGACGACGTGAACAACACAGCGGATGGCACATTGGACGTCGGCGATTTGCTCGTTATCGAGATCGACACGGTGCTAGATGCCGATTCGGCCGAGAATCTCGACGGCGAGTCCCTGGCCAATTTCGCCGAGGTCAGCAGCACTTTCGGTGGCACTTTGCTCGAGAACGATGACAGCACGAATGTCTCGGTCGTCGTCCCGGATGTGGCGCTGACCAAGTCCTCGTCGCCGACCAGTGATGTGGATGCGGGCGACGTGATCGACTTCACCCTTGAGATCGAGAATACCGGGACCGGTCCGGCCTATGATCTGCGGATCGAAGATCTGATGCAGGATGCGGGGTTGAGCCTGGTCACTGGCAGCATCGGCTCATCCGACGGCACGGCAGCGGTCGAGGTCGCGAACGGCGATGGCACGCTGGGCTTTACCCTCGATGCGCCGGCGCTAGACGCGGGCGGCACGATCACCATCACTTATCAGGCGGTGGTGACCGATTCGGCCGAGTTCAACGGGTCGGTCAGTAATACGGCCCAGGTGGCGTCGTTCGACACCAACCCGCTCGAGCCCGGCGATCTGGGCTTCGAGGGAGAGGTCACAACCACGGCGGATCCGAACGATCCCAACGATCCGCTGATCGACAGCTTCGAGTTGACGACCATCGACGTCACCCTCGCCAAGGCCACAACCGTCGCCGATACCAACCAGACCGAGACTGGCGACGGGCAATTCGATCCAGGCCTGGTGGATCTTTCTGTCGGCGAGGCGGTGACTTATACCCTGACCATTGGCGTGCCTGAGGGCAGCGGCATCCTTCAACTGAACGACGCGATCCCCGTCGGATTGACGGCTGTCGGCGCGACGGTGGTGTCGCTGGATGCAGGCGTGAGCGCGACCAACCTGGCGGCGGCCGATGACGAGAGCTCGGCCTCGATCACCATCTCGGGCGCGGGCGACCAGGTCGTGTTCGACTTCGGCACGGTGGTCTCGACTG
>Ga0224508_10001418_pt1 | contig 21574 bp, 26 predicted proteins | sample SF_Jan12_sed_USG_4_FD_170157 | JGI IMG/M metagenome (GOLD analysis project Ga0224508, IMG submission 170157) | Sediment microbial communities from San Francisco Bay, California, United States - SF_Jan12_sed_USGS_21 | ecosystem: Environmental > Aquatic > Marine > Sediment | place: USA... | reverse complement strand
TTTCAAAAAGCTATTATCCAAAAGAAATTAAGAAAAAAAAGTAATGACTAAGTTCAATCACATCCCAGTAAATTTTACCCAGTCCGAACTTATTGAAAAGGATGATGGACATTATTACCAAACACCAAGTGGGGTAGTTTATCCATCTATCACCACAATGCTACAAAAAACACAAACTAAGGAAAAACAAGAGAGCTTACAGAATTGGAGAGATCAAGAAATAGCTGCAGACTATATTACTCAACAAGCAGCTGTTATCGGTTCTGAAACCCACAAGATAATTGAAAATTATTTAAACGGTGAAGAAATTCTTGAAAATTTTAGGCTCTTATCTGAAGCTCATTTTAATAATTTGCTCCCTTTTGTAGAAAAAATCAATGACATTCACGGTATCGAATTAAGGCTTTACAGCGATAAAATGAAACTCGCTGGGACCTCAGATTGCATCGCAAACTATGATGGAAAATTATCTATTATTGATTATAAAACCAAACGAAGCAATCAGCGAGAGGAATGGCTTACTGATCATTTTATTCAGGCAACATCATATGGTGTAATGTTTAAGGAACTCACTGGGATAAAGGTGGAACAAATTGTAATTCTTGTTTCAAGTGAAAAAAACACTCGTATGGAATTTGTGAAAAATCCTGATGATTATCTAAGTTTACTTGAGCGACGGATAGATCAATTTTATTCTAGATAAGTATACCTTCATCCGGTAAAGATATAATGAATTTCAAATCTCTGAAATAACATGTCTGCTGGACAAATGCCTCCTTGGCTTCAAGAACAATTAATGAAAATGCAACAATCTCAACAAAATCTTCAAGCCATAATGCAACAAAAACAACAAATTGAAATGGAGAAAATCGAGACTGATAAATCACTTGAGGAGCTAAAGAAGGCATCAGATGACGATATGGTTTACAAACATGCAGGTTCCATTTTGATAAAATCTACAAAAAAAGAGCTGATTGACGAGCTAGAAGAGCGAAAAGAACTAACTAAAACTCGTTCTACCGTTCTTGAAAAACAAGAGAACAGACTAAAAGAGACTTTAAAAGAGCAGGAAGCAAAAATAACCGAAATGATGAAAGGTGGAAATCCTTCAGGAGGAGCCACAATGTCAGAAGGAGGTTCACATGCTGAAAATCCTAGAAATTAAAAATTAAAAAATTTCAAATAAGATATTAACAAATTATTGGAATTAGATTTGGTGAAATTAGAAAATTTAAGAATAGTTGTAGATGAGCGAGAACGAAAAAGTGGAATACCTGATCTTCTCAAATCTATTGGCCTAAACGTTGAAATGAAGACTCTTCCAATTGGAGATTACATCGTAGCTCCTGAAACTATAGTAGAAAGAAAAAGCATCAAGGATTTATTATCTTCAATTTTTGATGGTAGATTATTTGATCAGTGCACAAGACTGAAAGAAAATTTTGAATTCCCGGTGGTCCTGATGGAAGGAAATGTTGATGAAATTGAGGAGATCGCCGAAAACCCCCTAGTGTTCTACGGTGCTTTATCTACTGTTGTCATTGATTTTAAAATCCCCGTTATCCCTACTCCTAGTGCAATTCATACTGCAAAATTACTTTTATCCATGTGTTCAAGGAAAGAATCTCCCAAAGGTCCTTTTTTGAAAAAAATTCGAAAATCAAATGATTTAGAAAAACAGCAACTTTCTTCCCTTTGTAGCCTTCCAGGTGTGGGAGAAAAATTCGCTGTCAGAATGTTAGAACAATTTGGTTCCCCTCTAAAAGCTCTTAACGCTTCTACATCCGAACTTGCTAAAGTGGAGGGTCTGGGCGAAGCTCGCTCAAAGAAAATCAAAAAAATGCTGGAATCCCAAAGCAAATTCCTTAAAAAATCAAATCAAAAAACATTGCACGACTCTTGATACCATTAAATAAATTAAAAAATCTGAGTCATTGATGTTAGTTTCAATAGAGTGGTTAAAAAATAATTTACCTGACCAAAATCTTGTTATTTTAGATACCCGACCAAGTCCACTGTTTCTTTATGGTCATTTATCACATGCGCAATCATTAACCTTAGAACAAGTAATCCAATTTGATCAATTTGGTTCCCACCTAGTAAACGATGAAGAAAAAATATCCTCTCTTTTTGGATCACTTGGAATTGATGAGACTAAAACTGTGATTGTAGCTGGAGATTCAATGGATCCATCTGCTGCAAGAATTGCATGGACTCTTCTATATTTTGGTCATGAAAACACCCATCTTCTTGATGCAAATGTTTCTGAATTACAAGAAAAAGGATTTGAATTTACAAAAAAAACATTTTCTCCAAAAACTTTGTCTTTTAATCCTAAAGTAACCTCTAAAATTAGAATAAAATGTGATAATCTAAAAGAAAATTTAAACAAACTGGTAATTTTAGATGCTCGTACTCCTCAAGAATTTATGATGGGTCATTTACCTAACTCTAAACTAATTCCATTCACAGAAGGGATCAGTTATGATGGTAAAATATTTCAAGACAAAGATTTTTTGGAAAATCTTTTTTCAGAAAATAATATTTCAAAAGAATCTGAAATTATTTGTTATTGCACGCATGGGCATAGAGCATCAAGTCTTTTCTTTCAACTATTAATTGCAGGGTACAACAAGGTAAAGCTCTATGATGGGTCATTCGTTGAGTGGCACGGTAGAGGGCTGGTCCTTGAGTAGTTTTCTTTTGAGAGGGGTTCCACACATAGGGCATTCCCTTCCATTTTTATGATTCACGCGACAAGCCGGACAATAGTGTACCCATTTACCCACATCTTTGATGCCCTTGGTCATGACTGGCGAGATTTTTAAACCTAAATTTTTTGCAACATTAGAAATTGCAAAATCATCTGTGATAATTTGACCCTTGAGGTCTATACACAAAGCGATAATTGATAAATCCTGTTTTGATAACTGTTGATAATCTCCAGTATTTTTTGAGGATTTAATGGCTATCTCTGTGGATTCGTTATCTGGATCTCGGATTTTTAATCTGTTTGTTTCCAGTAGCGTTTGTAGTATTTCTTGATTTTTTTTGATATGCTTTATTTCGTCATAAACTAAGGAGGTTGTGTAACAATCATTAGAACTCCCAAATGGAATCCCCGCATAAAATGCACTTGCATCTAAAATTCTAAAATCCAAGCTTGCTCATCTGTCGAAGTCCTCGTTTTTTTAATCTGACAAAGACTGCTGGTTTTTTGTATTTTTTAATGATTATTGGTTCTTCATATCCTGCAGACTTTACCACTTGTGCATCCATAACTATGTTGCAATCATGTGATGATATTATTTCTATTTTTTCATCTGGAACCACAATTGACTCTAATCTATACACTGGTGCAACAGGTGTGATAATTAACACATCAAGACTTTCATGGAGTATTGGTCCTCCCAATGAAAAGGAATGACCTGTTGAACCACTTGGAGTTGCAATAATCACACCATCCATTTTTTGCTTGACTGTGTCATTTTGGAATTTGATTTCGATTTCAGCAGTTTTGGTAAGATTTGTTCTATTGATATAAATTTCATTTAATGCTGGCGCAAACTCTTTTCCTCCACATGAGGCCACAACCCTTGTTCTTTTATCTAAAAAGAATTTTCCTTTTAGAATTTGATTTATTGCATCATCTAATTCCTCGATGGTAATCTCTGCTAGAATTCCTCTATTTCCTCCTACATTTATTGTGAGAATTGGAGTCTCATTTTCTAGGTGTCTGAAAACTCGAAGAGTGGTTCCATCGCCACCGAGAGTCACAACAAGATCTAATTTTTCTTTTTTTAGCAGCTCAAGGGACTCAATCTTTTTTGCTCCCTCAACTTCAATTGGGGAAATCGTGTAAACTTTGGATTTTTTCGCAAGAAATTTTTTTGCAACGTCTCTGGCTGTTTCTTCAGATTCCTTTGAACCTACTTTGCTAACAATTGCAACTTTGGTGAGTTTCAAGCAGTTCTTCTGATTTTTATTTACTTAAAAATGATATTTTTGAGGTCTATAACTGGAAAAACAATTAAGTATGTAAAAAAAGTGATGCAATATCATGAGTTACGCACACCCTGAGGTCTTAGTTGACACAGAATGGATGTCTCAAAATCCTCCCAATGAAAATAGAAAATTGGTTGAAGTTGATTATGATCCAGTAAACGGATATCAAAAAGGACATATCAATGGTGCCAGTTTAATCTGGTGGAAACGAGATATCAATGATCCTGTAACTAGAGATATTATCAGTAAAAGAAAATTTGAGGAGCTAATGTCAAAAAATGGAATTACTGCAGACACAGAAGTAATTCTTTATGGTGATTTCAACAATTGGTTTGCAGCATTTGTTTTTTGGGTTTTCAAAATCTATGGACATGAGAATCTCAAAATTATGAATGGTGGAAGAAAAAAATGGGAATTAGAAAATAGAGAATACACTACGGAAGAACCACAAATTCAAGCAACCGATTACACAGCACAACCTCCTGATGAAGGACTACGTGCTTATTTGTTTGATGTAAGCCGAGCTTTAGATAAAGAAGATACTGTTATGGTTGATGTAAGATCTCCTGCAGAATTTACAGGAGAGATAACTGCTCCACCAGAATACCCAATGGAGCATGCTCAGCGAGGAGGACATATTCCTGGTGCAAATAATATTCCCTGGGCAACTGCAGTAAATGACGCCGATGGTACCTTCAAATCCTTAGAAGAGCTTAGACAAAATTATGAACCAAAAGGAGTCACACCAGACAAAGACGTAATTTGTTATTGCAGAATTGGAGAAAGGTCCTCTCATAGTTGGTTTGTGCTAAAGTACCTGCTTGGTTATTCCAAAGTTCGAAACTATGATGGTTCTTGGACTGAATGGGGTAACATGATAGGAAATCCTGTGGAAAAATAAATTGCTTTTGGACCTTCCCGTCTTAAAGAAGGGCTCTTTTTACTATATCAAAGATGGTGATTCAGATATCATAATGGAGGATAAAACTAAAAGGGGTCTTACGATAAAGGAGACATCCATTGATGAAAAACTAAATGTAAAGGCAGACAAAGGAATGATTCATGATATGGATGGAATAGGACATTGGGTTCCGATTCGTTGGTATTTTTCAAAAAGTCAATTTGATCTAAATCAAGTTTCTGAATATGCTGAGGCTATGGATAAAAAATACACCGCACTTCGGGAACTGACCTGTCCTGACGATGACTAGATAACCTTTTTAAATAAATCCGATGTACTGAAACCAAATGTCATTACTCCTAAAAGATCGAGTTTGGTCAATGGAAGCCCCTACTGCAAAGCGTGGGGTATATCCTTTACATGGTTTCAAATTAGGACTTTACAGATTACCGCTAAATCTAGAAGATCCAGATGAAATTAAATCAGTTCATGATGGCATGAAAAAGGCCTTTGAAATGGATGCTTATGCTGATAGAATTTTTGCCACATATCGCTGGAAAGAACAAAACATGAATGATCCTGATGCTAAAGGCTACGAGGAGGTTGAACTATCCGTCACAGTAGAAATTGTCACGGGAGAGGTAGTTGATATTATATATCAAATATTCCCAATTGAAAAATTTGGAGATCCTCAATGGGTTAAAGATTATAGAAAAAAGGCAGATCATTTTGCAAAAATGATTATTGATACAATTTTACGAAATACAATCTTGGCAGATAAAATGGTTGATTTTCTTATTAAAGATGAAAAGATAACTGAACTAAGTGCCATTCAAAAATTAGAGGAGATGACCCCCTTGGCAAAAATAGTTCTTGATGCCAAACCTAAACCCAAACCTGTGGAGGAAGCTGCTGGAGATGATGGCGGAGCTGATATTCCTGTCCTTGATGGACCAAAATCAGGTCCAATTGATGTTGAGTATAAATCAAAAATGAAAGCAACATCTGCATTTAATGCCTCAGGGTATTCCATCAAAACATGGGGAAGACGTGGTGGGGATAATAAACAACTGGGTGTTTGGGGAGAATTTGTTTCTGTGGATTATGATATTTGTATCGCCGATGGTGCATGCATAGAAGCATGTCCTGTTGGAGTTTACGAGTGGTTTGACACTCCTGGTAATGTGGCATCTGATAAAAAACCTCTAATGTCAAAAGAACCAGATTGTATTTTCTGTCTTGCTTGTGAAGGCGTTTGTCCCCCATCGGCAATTAAGATATTTGAGCAAAAGTAACTCTCCAAGTTTGCAAGTATAAATAGTCTTTAGGCAGTTTGAAAAGCTAGGGAATGGCAATTAATCCTTTTAGTTCTTTCGTATTTGATCTTTTTATCATCTCTGCTATTATCATCACTGCATACACTCTCAATTTTTACTACCTGACTTTTCTCTCAGTTAGACGAAAAGAAATTTTGATTACTGCTGAAATGGGAACTCCATCAGTTACCATTCAACTTCCAATTTATAATGAAAAGTATGTTGCAAAGCGCTTGGTTGATGCAGTCTGTGAATTAGATTATCCCAAAGAAAAAATGAAGATTATGATCTTAGATGATTCTGATGATGATACTGTTGAACTTTTGGCTGATGCCACAAGGGATTACAAAAAACAAGGATTTCAAATTGAACATGTAAGGAGAGGGACTCGAAAAGGGTACAAAGCAGGGGCGCTCAAACATGCAATGCAAACAACGGATTCGGAATTCGTTGCAATCTTTGATGCGGACTTTATTCCTCCAGAGTGGTTCCTAAAACGCGCCATTCCGCACTTTTCTAAATCAAATATTGGGCTAGTCCAATGTAGATGGGGCCATGTCAACGAAAACTATTCCTCAATCACTAGAGCCCAGGCCCTGAGTCTTGACTTTCATTTTCTTATCGAACAAAAAGCAAAAAGTAATTCTCATTTATTTATGAATTTTAATGGAACTGCTGGAATTTGGAAACGAGATTGTATAGAGGATGCAGGAGGATGGCATACTGCAACCCTTGTAGAGGATTTGGACTTGAGCTATCGAGCTCAAATGAAAGGATGGAAATGTGTTTTCTTGCCAGATATTGTAGTTGATGCTGAGCTCCCCGTTCAAATGAATGCAGCAAAGCGGCAACAATTTCGATGGGCTAAAGGATCAATTCAATGTGCAATCAAACTCCTTGCAGGAATTGCAATTAAAAGAAAAGTTGCAATTGAAGCAAAAATTCAGGCATTTATTCAATTAACACGCCATATAGTTTATCCGTTAATGCTAATTCAGTTTCTGGCATTACCGATTCTTTTGGCTGGAAACATCAATCTTTATGTTGTTAGCTTTGTTCCTGCTTTAACTATTGCAACTTACCTTGCAATGGGCCCTGGAGCATATCTTATGATAATTCAAAAAATGTACAACAAATCTTGGAAATCAAAAGCCAAAATTTTGCCATCTTTACTGGTTTACAATGCAGGAATGTCAGTCAACAATACTGTAGCAGTATTTGATGCAGTATTTGGAAAGAAGAATGAATTTTTGAGAACTCCAAAATATGGTATTATTAACAAAGAAGATCACTGGAGAGACAAAGCCTACAATTTACCCTTTACAAAAACAACTTTGCTTGAGATCTTTTTTGGTGTTTATGGATTAATGGGGATCTTGATTTCCATCTTTTCAAACAATCCTATTTTTGCACCAATTATAGGACTTCAAACAGTAGGTTTTTTCTTTATAGCGTTCATGAGTTTCTCTCATACCAGATTTAAAAGAAATAAATCCACCCAAACGCGAGCTTTAACCAAGGACGAAAAAATGGCAAATAAGATTTACAAGCTTTCTATGATTGGGATGATGGCAATTATCGTGTTTGGAGGGTTTATGGCAATTTATGGCTATAACACAGATATTTACCCACTTGATAGAATTCGGGGTCATATGGATGGAATAGTGGGTTCCTCTGATACTGTGGCAATTCAGGCTCATTTGGTTGAAATCAAAAAAGATTTGGCAATTGTGATGGAAAATCAAAATATGGCTGAAACATTAAATGCTGAAGGTGAAATTATTGGAAAAAACCCCGTATGGATTTTTCCAACAGAATCAACCAATTTTCTTAGAATTGAAAAGGCGGTAGATTCAATGAGTTCTAGTATCGAAAAAATCTCGGTTATCCCCAAAGACAGTTCTGCGTACCATACAGGAATTTTGGATATTAATGCTCAAGCCACAATTCTTAAAGAAAATCTTATGGATGCTACTCCCTACATGTACGTAAGTGTGTCCAATATTGTTTTCAGCACATTATGGATTGCTGTAATAATTGGAATCTTTGCTGCACTTAAACGAAAGAAAGATCAAATAGCAATGGTTGATGAAACATCTGGTGTCTAGGAAATATTTAACTCGGTTCTAATCTCGTCTACTGCTCTAATCCCGTAAATATCTCTTATTTGTTGAATTCTAATAGATTCTTTTAACATGTCTCTTCCTATGGAGTCAATCAACACTGAAAATACATCACTAAATCTTAATTCCCATTTGTCTGCACAATCTAGAATCTTGCTTACAGCCCATTGTCTAACTTCGTGGGGCAATGGGATATTCTCACTTGATTCTATAGATAGTTTATCAAATAGATTTACAATATTGGCAGTTTGAGTTGCCATGCTTTCAATATCTTTTGCTTCTCCATACTTTGACTCAGCTAGCATTCTTATGCTCGATTGATACTCAGAAAGTTTCAGCAATGCCATCATTTCTTTTGACGTATCGTTGGAAACCTTATTTGTGACATTTTTCACTGATTGTAATTCTTGAAATACCTTGTCGGTTTTTTTATGGAATTCTGCAGATAATGCATCTTGGGTTTTTAGGATTTCATTGATTGATGATACTTTTTGTTCAATTGTATTTGTTTTATCAAAAACATTATTTTTAAAATCAGCAAAATCTTCCTGAACTGATTTTAACCCCTCTCCAACAAATGCGGTAGAATCTGCCCTATGTGATAGAGTGCCAACATCAGTCTCAATTTTATCTATTTTTCCACCAAAATCCGAAATTGTTTGAGTTTTTCCTGCTAGAGAGTTTATTTCGCCTCTGATTGATTCTAGTTCAGAACTTAAACTACTCATCGAATCTGTTTTAGAAGACACAGTATCGAATTGTTGTTTAAGGCCATCAATTACTCCCCCAAGTGAATCAATTTTTTCTGCTTTCCCTGAAATTGAATCAATTGTAGCTTTGATACCAACAAGCTCAGAATCCAAGTTGGAAAAAGATTCTGTTCTCTCTATAATTCTATCTACTTCTTTCTTTAGGTTTGAAATTGTTTGTGATGAGGATTCAATGCTATCAGTTTTTCCAGAAATTGTTTGTATGGTATTTTTCAGATTTTCCATATCTTTACTAACATTCAACACTGAATCTGTCTTGCCTGAAATATTACGTAGATCATCTCTTACCTCATCAATTCTTTGGGCAATCTTGATAATCATTTGAGAATTATTACGGATAGAATCCATGCTTTCTTCAACTTGCTGAGATAGTTCCTCTGGTTTGGGGGATGATTTTTGAATTTGATTGATTTTGTTTACCTCTTCTTGAAGTTTAGATGTTTGATCATTTATTTTTGTAATTAAATTTGACTGTGTTCTTACTTGATTTAACCCTGCATAGAGTTTTTGAGCATCGTCTTCAACGATGTTCAATCTATTTGATTGTTTTTGTATGTTTTCTAATGTGGATGTCAAGGTATCTATCATTCCTTTCATAGACACCAAAACTTTTTGATTGTCTCCAAAAATCTTGGACATTACTTTGATCTCTTTTTGTAATGCTTTAGTTGAATCCGAGACTCCTGCAACTTTTTTTAAAATAGCACCTGGTGTGGGTTCTCTCTTCACAATTTTTGATTTACTTGGAGGTTTTATTTTTGAACTCGATGGGTTTGCTATCTTCTTAGATGGTTTTTTTACCATATCTTTTGAAATGAAAATATTATGATAAAAAAGTTGGGTCTAAAATAAAAAATGTAAAGAGTTACTTATTGACAACATTTGGTTCGTGTAGTAACTCATGAAAGGTCTTTTCGGCTAGACCATTTGCCGTTTCGATAAATCCCTTGGGACAAAATTCACATTGAATCATACAGTACGGTATGGTACCGTACTATTAATACTCAGGTAATCTTACAATTACCGATTATGCAGTCAGATACCCCAGGTCATTTCTCTACATTTTTTTCAGATGACCTACTCATCATTCTGCAATTAGACAATAACTGTTGGGCATAAAGACCTTCGAAAAATTTTGAAATTTCAAAAATAAAATCCTCTGTTTATAGGAGTTCCATAATTACAAATCTTTTGAGCCCAAACCATGCAATTGTTTTACAAGCACAACTGTTTTTAAACAAATTTGTTCAATCATAACATGCAAAATTATGCTTTGCAGATTAATTCTGGAGACATTCAACAATCATTTAATCAAACAGTTTCAAGCGTTATTGATCAACTTACACCGGAACTTCCACACACTACATTTGTAACTGATTTAGCTTTTATCATGATAATAGGCGCGATAGTAACACTTGCGTTTTTTAAAATTAAACAACCTTTGATTATTGGCTATCTTTTTGCAGGAATGCTGATAGGCCCCTTGTCTCCTCTTTGGTCTTGGATTTTACCTGAAGGTGGTCCCTCATCAAATATTATTGGAGGAGTAGGAATCTTATCGGATATTTCTGCCCTAAACTTATTCGCTGAAATTGGTGTAATTTTATTACTTTTTGTAATTGGAATAGAATTTCCATATGCTAAAATCAAAAGTATTGGAAGAGTGGCAATAGGTGTAGGTACTATCGGATTAGTTTCTACATTGGGGGTTGTATTTTATTCAGCAACAGCGCTTGGATTGAACTTTATGGATGCATTGTTCATATCAGCTGCCCTTTCAATTTCAAGTACTGCCATTATTGTGAAAATATTTGAGGAGATGGGGAGGATCAAAAAAGAATCATCCATTCTTGTTTTAGGTATTTTGATTGTAGAAGATGTCATTGCTGTAATTCTGATTTCCTCTTTGCAATCTATTGCTCTAGTTGGATCAGTCTCAATTGAGTCGGTTTTGGTGGTAGTTTTAGTTGCAACGGGACTAATTGCAGGCACCTTTACTATTGGAACCAAAATAATCCCTCCATTAATTGATAGAGTGGCTGCATCAGAACATCGAGAGATACTTCTTTTGAGTGTTCTAGGTGTTTGCTTTGGTTATGCACTATTAGCCAATATTGTAGGTCTGTCAGTTGCAATTGGGGCATTTTTGGCAGGAGTTTTGGTAGCAGAATCTAAGTCTGCAGAAGTGGCCAAAATTTTATCCAGTCCAATCAAAGACATGTTTGTGGCAATATTCTTTATCTCTGTTGGTGCTTTGATGGATGTTTCTCAACTTGAAAATTATATCTACATTGCCGTTGCATTAATTGCAGTTGCGACAGGAATGAAGTTTGGTGGTAACATGCTTGGGAATTTCTTGTTCAGACAAAAACGTGGGAAATCACTTCGTTCTGCTTTTGCACTAGCTGCTCCAAGAGGAGAATTCTCTATTGTTATTGTTAAAACTGGAGTTGATATTGGAGCTGTAAGTGCATTTTTGTTCCCATTAATTGGTGTAATTTCCATAGTGACGGCTTTTATCTCACCATTTTTGGTAAAAGCAAGTGACAAAATAGTCCCAAACTTGAAAGAAAAAGATGTCTGAAGAACTCAATAACTTGCTGAAACAGGTTCATGAAGGAATTACCATTTTTGACTTTGATGGCAAGCCTGTTCCTTGTATTATTTTTGAAGAAAAAAAGTATGATGAAATTCTCTCAAAGGTTGCAGGAAAGGCTCTTTCAATAAACACCGATCTTAACATATTGCAAGATGGATTGGGTCATGTTTTTGTAGAAATTATATTGACTTTTTCTGAGGGTGGGATTGAAGAAAAAATTCTAATAAATGCCAATAAAGATATTTTATTTTTTGAATCCCTTGCAAAAACTTCCATGCTTGCTCTTTCATCTCCTAAATCCTCATATGGAAAAGATAACGTGTTTATGATTCAGCTACCAAAACCCGAAAAAGCTGAAGATGCTCTTGAAATCATTGAGAAGGGATTAAAACAATTTGATGGACGATAAGTGGTGCAGTTACCGGGATTTGAACCCGGGTCACGTACTTGGCAAGCACGAGTACTAACCAGACTGTACTATAACTGCAACAATCATGAGAAACGAATTTGGCTATTAAACTGTTTTTAACTATTTCATACAATGAAAACCGTGGATGAAATTCTAAAAAATAAAATCGAAGAAAAAATTCAAGAAACTATTTCTAACAAAAATGAAATTAAACAAATAATTTTATCACTTTCAAATATAGATAATTCAAAATCCTTCGTTCTTGGAATTATAGTGGGGAGACTTTACAATGCTTTTTACTATCAATCAAAAAGAATTCTAAACAGAGAACCCACAGAAGAGGAATTTCAAGAATTTGTAGAAATTGTAAAAAGTAAGAAATCTAATTTCGAAAATTTATGGTGATGCTTTTCCATGTTCTAATACTATAATTCTGGGAGTGCCTGGTAATTTCACACATGCTCCCTTTAGGGCTTTTTTTGCAGCTTCCACATGTTGGGCATTTACATATAGTTCCATAATGCATTGTCCTTGACGAACTCTGGCTCCTAAACTAACTGCTTTTCCCCATGCTCTTCTCATTCCTTCCTGAAGTCTATCTGCACCAGCTGCTGCAATCATTTTATTTTCTCTAAGAAGGTTGTGTGGATAAATTCGTAATCTGGAATAATACCCTTGTTCTCCTGTAGTTTTTTCTAATGTTTTATTAGCTGATAATCTACATGCTTCAATTGCCATATGTCTAATCTGAACTTTTTCATTTAAGAGTAATTGAACACAAAACTCGTAATCTGCTTTTTTTCCACCTTGGAATTTAGCGATTTTTATTTGCGGTTTACCTTTGATGTATTTTTTTCGAGTAAACGGCTGTCCTGTTCCATCTCTATAATTAGCACCATGCATGATATCCTAAAACAAAAATGCCCATATTTTAACGGTTAGACAAGAGTAATTACAAAATTTTTGTGGAAATTGACTCTTCAATTATCTGTTTTTATATCTGCAAATATATTGACTTCATAAGGGAGACAGAAAGGGCGAAAAGTCAACATGAAGGACGATATTTGTGATTTTTGTAGAGGTGAGGGAAAGTCAACTTCTTACGAGTGTGTTTATTGTAATGGAACAGGCGAATGGAATCCAGCTGCCCAGGCTTATATGAAAAACCATATTTGTCAATGTATAGTCCTAGATAGGAAATTTTGCCCTGTTTGCAACAAATTATGCCATCATGATACGTCATTAAATCCAAAACAAAAGATAGACCCAGGTAATGGAGGAATGTCGTCGCAAGAATCTTACAAACCTGAGATTATTGTAGCATGATTAAAAAAATATTATAAAAAAGTACAGCAATTAAGAACAATTTGGAAAATCCTATAGGGAGTATCAACATAAATATGGAAATCACTTGGTCTCATGTTCATTATGGATGACACTCCTCTAGTTGAAGGCGAACTGGTTTCTGACAGGACCTTGATTTCTAATAAAGAAATGATTCATGAACTTGAAATAAAGGGATATGGTGAAATTGAAAATCATAAATTAATTTTAAAATTTTTTGAATCTCTGTATTTGCTCTATTCTGATAGATTAATTCTAAAAAAAGGTAAGAAGAAAATTGACTTTGGTTCTCTGTTAAATTTATATCAAAAACAAGGTCCTGAAGTACTTACAAAATTTTTGATTTATAGAGATTTGAGGAATAGGGGGTATGTGGTAAAAGACGGATTTGGTTTTGGTTCTGACTTTCGGGTTTATGAACGTGGACATTTTGGAGAAAAGGGAGCAAAATTTCTAATTTTTGGTCTTAATGAAGGCCAACAAGAAAAGATGGGACATCTTCAGAAAAAAATTGAACAAATTACCCAAATGGGAAAAGAACCAATTATTGCAGTAATAGAAAGAAGAGGAGAAATTATCTATTACAAAATTAACAGAATGAATTTTTATGAAAACAAATCCAGACTCGAAGAATCTTTTAAGGTCTAGACATTGAAAGCCCATTCTGAAGAAAATTTTAATAAACTATGTTCTTCTGCATACAAAAAATCATAAACATCAACATATTTTGTTTTATTTGCCCACAGTTCCTCAAAATCCTTTCTTTTTCTCTCAACCCTTGATTTATCGTTCCATGAGGTAAACACATCTACTGACTCAAAATCCCGAGTTTGTGTGGAAAATGATTCTTTTGAAGTTCCAGTAAAAGCCACCATTTGATCATGCTCGTCCAAAAACAGTCCAATTCTTTCAGAAAATGAATTTGTAATTTGCTCAGAATTTGGGATGGCTACTTTTAACTCAATCTGACCGTTATTTACAATATCTTGGAGCTTTTGAATTTTAGTGTCTTTGATTAGTGATCCATCAAATCTTTTGGTATACTTTTCAGAAAATAGTTTTTTTAGAATATTGAGTTCCAGAATCTTAAATCTATGACCAGTCATCATTCGTAATTTTGCTTTTCCTGATGAGAAATTATCAAAAGCCATCGCAATTGTGGCAAGTGTTTGAATCGATAAAAAGTCCACACATCTGTCATATTCTATGCAATGGCTAAGGCAGGGAAAGAAAAATTCCGCTACAATGTCATCTCTGTCTGAACGGTATTCTTCCTTTAATCCAATATCTCTTAAACCCAATGTTATTTGATTATAATTTTGTTATTTAAAGAAACAATTTTTTTGTTATTTCAAAAGTTCAAATTATTATTGCACATTTGATAAATACTCTTTTTTAATCACATAGTTGTGAACAAACAAGTAGCAATATCCGCAGTTGCAGGAATGATTATTGTTCTTGCATTTATTGCAACTACAACTATGGCAGAAAATCAAGCAGTAGCAGAAACAACTCCATTTCCTTCAAGGGAAAAAGTAATTTCAGTAGTTGGAATAGCCACTACTTCTGTAGAACCTGACTTACTTGTGATCACCTTTGGAGTTGAAAACCAAGAAAAATTAGCAAGAGAGGCCTTATTTGCAAATTCGGAATCAATGACATCAATTGTAGATACAATACAATCATTGGGGATTTCTGAAGAAGAAATCAGTACATCTAGAATCAGCATCTATCCCATTTATGATAACTATCGAGACCCTGTCACTGAAAAATACACTCAAGAGCTTATTGGGTATAGGGTGACAAATACAATTTCTGTAGAAACCAACCAACTTGACAAAGCAGCGGACATTATTGACGGTGCAGTTTCATCAGGGGCAAATAAAGTCGATAAGGTCTCCTTTACTCTTTCTCCACAAAAACAACTTGATGTAAAAGATGATCTTTTGGGTAAAGCAGTTCTTAACGCAAAAAAGAAAGCAGAAAATGCTCTGACACCTTTGAATCATAAAATCATAGGAGTAAAAGCAGTCACTTTGTCTGAATTTGGAATGCCTTCTCCAATCCCAGTGTTTAGTTCTGCAGGAGCATTTGCTGAAGATGCCGCATTCAAATCATCTACGCCTGTATTTTCTTCGGATCAAGATATTACCACCACTGCAAGTGTAATATTCCTCATTGGAAGCAATTAGCTTCTTCTTTTTCTTTTCCAAGTATTTTACAAAAATAATGAATTTGAGTACAAGAAACAGAAAAAATTAACAAAACTCATTTTAATCTGGTTCTCATTAAAAATTCAAAATGGAACCCACAATGAATACAAATAAGGATCGAAATCTCTTAATTGACTCTATTCAGTATAGATTATTTTATGCTGAAATAAATCTGGATAAAATTCCTACATCAATTCCATTAGATATTTTCCCTAACGATAAAATTTCTACTGAGATTTCAATAGATGGATTTTTGTTTTATACAAACGGAGCATTAGACTTAGTTTTTGCGGAAATTAACAAAAAACTTAATCTCGGATTAACCCCAAATCAAATTCATCCTTCAGATATTATTCAAGCCCTTGGGGAAAATCGCACCGCTGAAGCAAAATTGATGATTGAAGAATTTGAAAAATATTTTCAAAAACCCATACACGAAGAAAAAATAATTTCTGACAAAGAATTCAATGACGGCCTTAATCGATATGGATATGATATTATTGGTTTTCACGCTGAATACGAAAATAGGAACCAAGTAAAATATCAACATTTTTGGAATCGTGTCAGTAGCAGGTTATGGGAGATAAGAAATCAACAAAATTTAGAATCTTATGATTCTCTATTAAAAAATGCAGGAAGGCATGCCAAAGACAAACCCCGAAATTATTTAAGAGTGAAAATTGCCGATGACGATCACCCATCTGTTTTTTGGGATTCGGCACATTACGAAAATCCAAAAAGATATTTTACAAACATTTTAGCACTTGTCAAGCAATTCATTGATAGAATTCTTGAAATCTTAAAACCGCTATACCAATTAAATTCAGATCTTGGACCAAAACATTGATCTCAATTTTTTATTAATTCTAAACAGATCTGATGATGAATTGAGAATTATAACAAGGCAAAGAAATTTTTGTTGATTTTAGGCTCAAATCCTCCCCAATTTCGATAGTAAATGTTAAAAGATAAAGTAAGATCCAAATTATCTGATGAGGAAACTTATTTTCTTGATTCCATTGTTTGTATTTGGCGTAGGAATGGCATATGCTGAACCTCTAGAAAATGTCCAAACATCGGTTTTAGACTATAACAATAATACTGCCACTGTTCAAATCACTTGGGATGCCGATGAAAAAGCTTCCTCGTATCAAATAGGATGTGTTAGCTGCTTTCCTAATCTTGTAGAAACTACCACTGAAAACAGCATCACTATTAGTAATGTTACTCCTTTTCCAAACGGTTCGATGGCAATGTTATATGGTTTGGCATATGATTTAGAAAGTAATTTAATTACGGCAAAACAAATTTTGATAAATTTAGGCCAATAATCGTTTTGTTTTCATAACTGATCTCAAATACTCCAAATTTATTTTTAGCAATCTAAATTTTACCTTAAAATTGATTTTGTGTGAACGATTAGAAGAGTTTATGACGGTCTCACATTGAAATTGTGTTAAGGGAATATTAGATGGCTGAATTAGAAATTGGAATACTGGCGGGGCAGATAATTCTTGGAGTTATTATTGTCGGAATTATCTTATCGGGATTGCGAATCATCAGGCCAACTCATCGCGCTGCCATTGAAACTCTCGGAAAGTATACTCGATTTCAAAGATCCGGAATCACCTTTATTATTCCATTTTTTCAAAAATTGTACTCTGTGAACATTACTGAACAATTAGTAGATGTAATGCGTCAGGAGGTAATAACCAAAGATAATTTGAATTGTACAGTAGATGCACAAGTATACTTTAAGGTTGGAGATACAGAGGAAGAACTCAAAAATGCTCTTTATCAAGTAAATGACTATACCGTACAAGTAGTTCAGCTAGCCAGGACTACTCTCAGAAATGTAATTGGAGATAATGTTTTCAAGGATGTAAACTCTCAGCGTGGAAAGCTAAACCAACAAGTCTTTGATACAATGGAAGGTGAAACGAAAGACTGGGGAATTAACATTGTGAGAGTAGAACTAAAAGAGATTGAACCCCCAGACGATGTTCAAGAAACCATGAATATGGTCATCAAGGCTGAAAATGATAAACAATCTGCCATTGATTTTGCAAATGCCAGAGAAACAAAAGCCGATGGTGAACGAAGAGCAAGCATCAAGGAAGCAGAGGGAATCAAACAGGCCTTAATTCTGGAGGCAGAGGGAAAAGGAGAGGCTATTCTAAGAGTTGCCGAAGCTAGAGCCAAGGAAATACAACTTGTCAATGAATCTGCAGAGAGATATTTTGTTGGAAATGCAAAGGATCTAAAGAAATTTGAAGTCACCCAGGCAAGTCTTCAAAAAAACTCAAAGGTTGTTCTCACAGACAAAGGGATTAGTCCTACTTTAGTCCTGAACGAAACTGGCGAGATTATAATACCTACAAAAGAAAAAAAGACATAGATCTTAAACTGATCCATATTTTTTCAATTTTCATAAAATGAGAAATAGTATTAGTTATTTACCGAAAGAAAAACCAGTCCTTGTGAAAAACAACTTGCCTTCTGAGATCTCCTCGTCTGAGTGGTTATCTCTTAACCAATTCCTCTACGAGGTAAAGCAGATTGACTCAAAATGTGTATCTGTTTATTATCCATACGGCAAAGGACAAGAAACAATTTCAATGTTACAAGGGACTAAAAGAAAAGAGTTATTTGAAAAAATTGAATCACAAATTGAAAAACAAATAATTAAACTAAAAGGCAATCCTTCTTCTGTAGGCAAATTTACCAAAACCCTTTGTATTTTCGGATGGATGGAAAATGATAAAGTAAACATCAAAGTAATTGGAACCTCAAAAAAACTACCTTACATCTACATGTTAAGTAAAAAGCCGTACATTAAACCATTTAACGATATTCTCAAAACAAATTATGATGTTTTGTTGGTTACGCTTGATCAGAAATCTGCAAGAATCCAGAAATTTCATGGGGCTCAAATAATTCAAGAGGTAAAACTTCGAATTGACCTCCAAGGGAGACATAAAAAAGGGGGACAGAGTCAGGGAAGATTCCTAAGGGCAAGACAAACAAAAATTCATGTTTTCTTTAAAAAAATTGCAAACAAAGTCCGAATAATGGATTCCAATTCTGAATTAATTCTGTTGGGAGGAAATGGTCCTGCCAAAACAGAATTTTATGGGGAACTGGATTCAGAATTGTTAAAAAAATGTCGTTTTGTAGAAAATTTGTCGTTTTCAACTTCGATGGATGAAATTTACAAAAAAATAATTCATCACTTGTATCAACATAGAAGAAAATTTGTTGTAGAAATTATGGAAAAATATGAAAAACTTGTAAAAGAAGGGTTAACCGCAAAAAGAAATGATGTTATTTACAGGGCATTGGAGATAGGGGCGGTAGATACGTTAATTGTTTCTGCAAATTATCACAGTAATTCACAATTCAAAAAAATATTGAAAATGCTAGAGATGGCAAAAAATACCTCCACTAAAATAGAGTTTGTTGTTTCTCCAAAAATAATAAAAAAACTAGATATCGATGATTCTGTTTTGGCTATTTTGCGATACAGAGTCAAATAGCTCTTGATTTAATTTTCTAAAATTCTTTGATTCAATCGAAAATAATGCTTTCATCCTACAAGAAGATTTCAAAATTGTTCATCTTTACTAGTATATTGAGGGGGACCTATCTATGACCATAAATGTAATGCTCCCATCGGGTTTTGTCAATTTAGTTTAATGCTCCACCATTTGTTAGGCGTAAATATTCTCAAAAAATAATTTCAAATTTTGTTAAGATCCTAGAAAAATTAATTCAGCAATTTTTTAACATCTAGAAAGTTTGTTGTAATCCTATAACCATTATTTATTTTACTATTAAAACAGGGATTTTTGATTTGTGCACAACATAATTTGAGGTGCTTCCCAAAAATGTCTCTTTAATAGAACCCATTCCTCTTGAACCAATAACAATTAAATCAAAATTCTTATCATGTGCAAATTTTACTATTCGTGGACCTTCTTCACCATACATTATTTTCTCATAAAACAAAATTCCATTTTGTGCTGAATGCTTTTTTGCTTTTCTCATAAACTTATTTGCATTTTTTAAAAGATAGTTTTTGATGTATTCCTTTTGTTCAGCTGATACAGGAGGACTAAGCGATGTAACATACAATCCGGAAATGACGGCGTGACAGTTTCTAGCAATAATGATCGCCTCATCTAATCCCCTGAATGAATTTTTAGATCCATCAATAGGGACAAGAATTTTTTTAATTTTATTTTTAATCATGTAAGCAAATTATCTAATTCCAAGTAAAAAAGATAATTATTTCATTATTAGGACAGGGCATTTAGCTGATTGGCTTACTGCATTACTTACACTCCCTAAGAGTAATCGGTTAAATCCTGTTTGCCCATGAGAGCCAATTACAATTAGATCAATCTTTTTAGAGTTAGCAAAGTCAACAATCTGCTTTGAGATAGATTTTGCCTCAATAACATGGACAAAAAGCGGAACTTTTGAGCCTTTTGCTGTCTTTTCCAATTTTGAAAGAAAACTTTTTGCAAATTTCTTTGCGTCACTTATAATTTTCTTGTTTATTCTTTTATCAATATACCAGGCACCGAGATTTTCTTTTTCTAAACAAGTCAGAACATTGATTTTAGCACCATGTGTTTTTGCAATATCCAATGCAGCATTAAATGCCTTGACAGAATAGGTTGAACCATCAATTGGTACCAGAATGTTTGTTATTGCCATTCTTATTTTACCACCATTACAGGAATCTTTGCCTTTTGTGATACGTCATTTGCAACGCTACCTAAAATAATCTTGTTAAGACCAGTTCTGCCATGAGAACCAATTACAATTAGATCAAATTTGTGAGAATTTACATGATTCAAAATGGCGTTTGATACTGAAGGGTTGTGTAATATTTTTAATGAAAGGCTAATTCCTTTTTTATTTGCTGCAGATTCTAGTTTTGAAAAGATTTTTTTAATTAATTTCTTATGTTTTTCTAACGTTTTCTCTGCATATTTCATTGAAAATCCTATTGAAGGCTGATACACACCTGTAATGACCGTTGAAATTGTAATTTTACTTTTATTTGGTTCTGCAATATCTAAGGCACTTTTGAAAGCTCTGTTTGAAAATCCTGAAGAGTCATACGCTACTAAGATATTTCTAAAGGACATGCAAGTTCTCGCTATTGTAACCATTTAAAGAAATATCATGATTGTCAACAATGAAATTTTCAATAGTAATAAGAAATCATTTTTTGGGAATGATGGAAAATTGAAAAATTGATTTTAGCACGAAAACACCATCAATAAAATAGAGGTTAATCATCATTGGCAAAAGATATTCTTAAAATGCATTTTTTATCAAATTATAAGTATAGAATTAAGTAAACCAAAGTTATCGCCATTGAAAAACAGAATCATCATTATATTTTATGTTGTGCGTATAAACGCATGATCAACATATTAGAAAAAATAAAAAAAATCGATGGTTTTATTCTAGGCACACTAATTGCATTATTTTTAACAATCGCAATGATTTTGTTCTTCGCAACGATGAAAGGTCAATAATTATTTCACCGAAAGGATCTACCATACTCAAATAGGTTAAAAAATAATTTCAAATTCTGTTTGCAGTGTCTTACAGTGTCCTCTGACTAGTTATATCAAAATTTACCATACCTGATTTATGCAAATATTACAATCCCCACACAAAATAGAAGAAGAATCAACGAAAGACAATCTTTTAGGAATTGTCTCAGACAAATATTGTAGGTCCATAATTAAAGCAATTATGGACAAACCAAAGTCCGCAATGGAGATTGCCATGGAATGTAAAATTCCAATAAGCACCGTTTATAGAAGAATTCAAAATCTTCATGATTCCAAGATGCTATACACTTCTGGGCA
>Ga0224508_10001416_pt1 | contig 21618 bp, 16 predicted proteins | sample SF_Jan12_sed_USG_4_FD_170157 | JGI IMG/M metagenome (GOLD analysis project Ga0224508, IMG submission 170157) | Sediment microbial communities from San Francisco Bay, California, United States - SF_Jan12_sed_USGS_21 | ecosystem: Environmental > Aquatic > Marine > Sediment | place: USA... | reverse complement strand
CGAGTTGGTGACGCCGCTGGCCGAGGAGCCCGCGCCTCTCAACCCGAACCTGTTCAAGGCGGTCGACGAGCTCGAGCTCTCTGTGCGTTCGGCGAACTGTCTGCAGAACGCCAACATCCGCCTGATCGGCGAGCTCGTGCAGCGCTCGGAGAGCGAGATGCTCAAGACGAAGAACTTCGGCCGAAAGTCGCTGAACGAGATCAAGGAAGTGCTGGCCAGCATGGACCTCGAGCTCGGCATGCGCGTCGAAGGCTTCCCCTCGCGGGCCGAGATCGAGCGCATGCGGGAGCGCGAGGTCTAGCCAGCGGGCGAAGCCCGCGCGCTGCGAGGCGCAGCCGAGCGAAGTCGAACGGCTGCTTCCGACTTCGCATCGAGAAGCCTCGCGTTCCGATTTTCCGAAAGGACGACAGTCATGCGCCACCGCGTAGACACCCGAAAGCTCGGCCGCACCTCGGCCCACCGGCAGGCCATGTACCGCAACATGGTCACCTCGCTGTTGGAGCACGAGCGTGTCGAGACCACCCACGCCAAGGCGCGCGAGCTGCGCCGGGTGGCCGATCAGATGATCACCTTGGGCAAGCGCGGCGACCTGCACGCCCGCCGGCAGGCGGCCAAGGTGGTGCGCAGCAAGAGCGTGGCCGGCAAGCTCTTTGGCGAGCTGGCCGAGCGCTACGCCAGCCGGCCGGGGGGCTACACCCGGGTGCTGCGCCTGCGCCGCCGCGTGGGCGACGCCGCCGAGATGTCGATCGTCGAGCTCGTCGAAGAGGCAGCCCCTGCCAAGACCGAGCCGAAGAAGAAGGCCACGCGCAAGAAGGCCGCCACCAAGAAGAAGGCGCCCACCCGCAAGGCGGCGAGCAAGAAGCAGGCGGCCTCCAAGAAGAAGACCTCCGCCAAGGAGGACTGATCGGGGATGGGCCGCACGGGCCCCTGGGTGCTGGCGGCCGCTGTGGCGGCGGCCGTGGGCTTCGCGCTCCTCACCGGACCGCGCGGCCCCGAGCCCGTGGGCCGCGGCAGCGACGCGCCGGACTTTCGCCTGCCGCGTGTGCCCGGAGGAGAGCCCCTGGCCCTGGAAGACCTGCGCGGCCGCGCCGTGCTGCTGAACTTCTGGGCCACCTGGTGCGCGCCGTGCGAGGCCGAGATGCCGGCCATGCAGCGCCTCAACCGGCGCCTCGAGCCCGAGGGGCTCACCCTGGTGGCGGTCTCGGTCGACGAGAGCGAAGAGGCGGTGGAGCGCTTCCGCCAGCGCCTGGGGCTCGAGTTTCCGATCGTGTGGGATCCGGAGCGCGAGGTCTCGGAGCGCTATCAGACCTACAAGTATCCCGAGACGCTTCTGATCGACCGCGAGGGCCGGGTGGTCGAGCGCTACGTCGGGCCCCGGGAGTGGGACGCGCCGGACTACGAGGCGCGCATCCGCCGGCTGCTCGGCGCTGGGGCGCCGTAGCCCCACACGCTACATTGCTTCGCCGGGTGAGGGGGGCACGGTGCGGGGGCGCCGGCCCAAGTCAGGGGAGGGCGCGCGCGGCTGTGCGCGCCGACGGAGAGGCCGGGCGCCGCGTCGCCCGGGCCGGCGAAGAGGGAGAGGCGCATGCTCGCCTGGCTCGCGTTGGGAGTGGCGGCCCTGGCCGGAGGACTGGCCTTGGCCGACGACGATTCCGGTCTGCGCACCTGGTGGGGGCTGCGCTCGGAGCTACGCGTGGCCGAGCAGCGCATCGAGGGGCTGCGCGGCGAGGTCGCCAAGCTCGAGGCGGCGGGCGCCGGGCTCGAAGCCGACCCCTTTGCCCTGGAGCGCGCCATCCGCGAGCGCCTCGAGTTTGCGAAGCCCGGCGAGACGGTCGTGCGTTCGATTCCGAATTCGCCCGCAAATCCCCGAATTCCTTGACGAAAACACTGTCTCGCGCCAAGCTGGGGAGCGATCGTGCGCGCTGAGCTCCACTCTCATCTGACAGACTGTGTGCAGGCTTTGCTCGACGAGGCCGGCGCCGACGTGCCCGTCCCCGACTTCGCCCTCGAGACCCCGAAGAACGTCGGCCACGGCGATTTCGCCTGCAACGCGGCCCTGCTGCTGGCCAAGCCCCTGCGCCGCCCGCCCCGCGAGATCGCCGAGGCCCTGGTCCTGCGCATCCGCGCTTCGGAGGCGCCGGTCGAGCGCGTCGAGGTGGCCGGGCCCGGCTTCGTGAACCTCTGGCTGGCCGATCAGCGCTGGCGGGCCCTGCTCCAGCGGGTGCTGGCCGAAGGCGCGCGCTACGGCTGCTCCGAGGCCGGCCGCGGCCTGCGCGCCCAGGTGGAGTTCGTGTCCGCCAACCCCACCGGCCCGCTCACCCTGGGCCACGGCCGGCAGGCCGTGCTCGGCGACGCCATCGCGCGCCTGCTCCAGGCCACCGGCCACGACGTCACTCGCGAGTACTACTTCAACAACGGCGGCCGCCAGATGCGCATGCTCGGCGAGTCGGTGAAGGCCCGTTACCTCGAGGCCCTGGGCCGCGCGGCGGCGCCGCCGCCCGAGGCCCTGGCCGACCGCGAGAAGGCCTGGGTCGACGAAGTGGACGGGCTGCCGGTGGTCTTCCCGCGCGACGGCTACCAGGGCGACTACATCACCGAACTGGCGGCGGCGCTGGTGGCCGAGCACGGCGAGGGCCTGGTCGACGAGCCCGGCGACGGGGTCTTCCGCGAGACCGCCGAGTCGCAGATCTTCGGCGAGATCCGCAAGACGCTCTCCAACCTGCACATCGAGTTCGACGTCTACAGCAACGAGCGCGATCTCTACGAGAACGGCGGCCTCGAGCGCGTGCTCGCCGACCTCGAGGCCGCCGGCCTGCTCTTCGAGGAGGACGGCGCGCGCTGGCTTCGCTCCACCCGCGACGGCCTCGAGCGCGACCGCGTGCTGGTGCGCAGCAGCGGCGAGCCCACCTACCTGCTTCCCGACCTCGCCTATCACCGAAAGAAGTTCGAGCGCGGCTTCGACGTGGTGATCGACGTGCAGGGTGCCGACCACAAGGAGCAGTTCCCGTACGTGCTGAGCGGCATCCGCGCCCTGGGCTGCCCCGCCGACAAGGTCGAGCTGGTGATGCACCAGTTCGTCACCCTCACCCGCGGCGGCGAGCAGGTGAAGCAGTCCACGCGCCGGGCCACCTACGTCACCGTCGATGAGCTGCTGGAGCAGGTGGGCGGCGACGTCTTCCGCTTCTTCATGGTGCAGCGCCGCGCCGAGAGCCATCTCGATTTCGACCTCGACCTGGCCGAGACCACCGACTGGAAGAAGAACCCGGCCTACACCGTGCAGTACGCCCACGCCCGTACCTGGGCCATCGAGCGCAAGGCGCGCGAGCAGGGCGTGGCGATTCCCACGGCCGAAAGCGTCGACGCCGAGCCGCTGGTGCTGCCCGAGGAGATCGAGATCCTGAAGAAGATCTCCGAGTTTCCCGAGGTGGTGGCGCGCGCCGCCGAGAGCCGCGAGCCCCACCACCTCTGCTACTACGCCCGCGACCTGGCGGGTCTATGGAACCCCTACCAACAGGATGGCGTGCGCCACCGGGTGTTGTCGGATGATCCGGCGCTCACCCAGGCCCGCCTGGGCCTCGCGCTGGCGGTGCGCATCGCGCTCGCCGGGGCCCTCGACAAGCTGGGCATCCATGCCCCGGAGCGGATGTAATGGCCGACACGCACACACGCGACGGTTCCCGACGCCGAGGCCAGGGGGGCTGGATCGGCGCGCTGGCGGCGCTGATCGCACTGGTGGCCGTGGGCTTCCTGGGCGGCGCCCTGATCGGCTTCCTGTGGGAGGAGCCGCGCCTGGTGATGGCCTATCTGAGCGGCGACACCGAGTCGGTGGCCTGGTCCGATCCCACTCCCGAGATCGAGGGGCCGGCGGAGCCGGAGCGCGACGTGGCCGCGGCGCCGCCCGCCGAGCCGGCCGCCGCGCCGGCGCCGAAGGCGAAGCCCGCGCCCGCCCCGGCACCCAAGCCCGCCCCGGTGGCGAAGCCCGCGCCCGCCCCGGCTCCGGTGGCGAAGCCTGCGCCGGTTCCGGTGGCGAAGCCTGCGCCGGTTCCGGTGGCGAAGCCCGCGCCCGCCCCGGCTCCGGTGGCGAAGCAGGCGCCTGCGCCCGAGCCGGCCCCGCAGCAGAGCGCCGCGATTCCCAGCGGCCGCTTCGCCGTGCAGGTGGGCGCCTTCGCCGAGAGCACCAGCGCCGAGAGCCTGGTCGCACAGCTCAAGAAGCGCGGCTACGCGGCCTACCTCTCGCCTGCGCCCTCGGGTTCGGCGCGCTGGCGGGTGCGAGTGGGGCCGCTGCGCACGCGACCCGACGCCGAGCGCATGGCCGAGAAGCTGAAGCAGACCGAAGAGCTCTCCACCTGGGTGCTGGACGAGAGCGCCAGTTGAGCACCGAGGCCACACCGCACTGGTTCGTCAGCGGCTGCCGGGGCCAGCTCGGCTCGGCGCTGCTCGAGCGGCTCGCCGAGGCCGGGGTGCCGGCTTCGGGCGGCGACCTGCCCGAGTTCGACGTCGCCGACGCCGATGCCATCGCGGAGCGCATGGCCGGCTTGCCGCGTCCGCTGGTCTGGGCCAATGCCGCAGCCTTCACCCACGTCGATCGCTGCGAGCGCGAGCCCGAGGCGGCCCGGCGCGGCAACGCCACGGCTCCGGCTCTGCTGGCCCGGGCCTGCGTCGAGGCCGGTGCCGACCTCGTCCACGTCTCCACCGACTACGTCTTCGCCGGAGACGCCCGCGAGCCCTACCGCGAAGACGAGCGCCCCGCGCCGCGATCCGAGTACGGTCGCAGCAAGCTGGCCGGCGAGCGCGCGGTGCTCGAGGCCTCCGCCGGCTTTCTGGTGGTGCGCACCAGCTGGGTCTTCGGGGCGGGCCGCAACTTCGTGGCCGCCGTGCTCGACCAGGCCGAGCTGCGCCGCTCGGGCGCCGAGTCGGGTCCGCTGCGGGTGGTGGACGACCAGCGCGGTCGTCCCACCTACGCCGTCGACCTCGCGGCGGCCCTGCAGCAGCTGGTCAGCGCCGGCGCCCGCGGAATCGTGCACTTCGCCAACGCGGGCGTCGCCACCTGGTGGGACGTGGCCCGCCACGCGCTCGACTGCGCCGGCTACGGGGACATCGCCATCGACCGCATCAAGACCTCCGATCTCCAGGTCGACGCACCGCGTCCCGCTTGGTCGGTGCTCGACACCGCCCGCGCCGAGGGCCTGGGCGTGAGGCCCCGTCCCTGGCGCGAGGCGCTGGAGGCCTATCTCGAATCGCCGGCCTCCCCTCTGCGCGGCCGCGAGGGGCCCCTTCATGGCTGAGCGCTGGCTTCAAGACCGAAGGGAGGCCCTTCATGGCTGAGCGTTGGCCGCGCCGCGTGCTGGTCACCGGGGGCGCCGGCTTCCTGGGCTCCCACCTCTGCGAGCGCCTGCTCGCCGAGGGGGCCCACGTGCTGGTCATGGACAACCTGCTCACCGGGCACGTCGCCAACATCGAGGCCTACCTGGGGCACGAGCGTTTCCAGTTCCTGCACTACGACGTGACGAATTACCTGCACGTCGAGGGCGCGCTCGACGCCATTCTCCACTTCGCCTCGCCGGCCAGCCCGGCCGACTTCGAGAGGCTCCCGATCCAGATCCTCAAGGTAGGCTCGATCGGCACGCACAAGGTGTTGGGCCTGGCCAAGGCCAAGGGGGCGCGCCTGCTCCTGGCCAGCACCTCGGAGTGCTACGGCGACCCCGAGGTGAACCCCCAGCCCGAGTCCTACTGGGGCAACGTCAACCCCATCGGCATCCGCGGCGTCTACGACGAGTCGAAGCGCTTCGCCGAGGCCATGACCATGGCCTATCACCGCCACCACGGCGTCGACATCCGCATCGTCCGCATCTTCAACACCTTCGGTCCGCGCATGCAGGTGGACGATGGACGCGCCATCCCGAACTTCTTCCGCCAGGCGCTGCGCGGCGAGGACATCACCCTGTATGGGGACGGCTCCCAGACGCGCTCCTTCTGCTACGTCGACGATCTGATCGAGGGCATCTGGCGGCTGCTCAACTCGAGCTATGTGGGGCCGGTGAACATCGGCAATCCGCGCGAGATGTCGCTGCGCGACATGGCCGAGAAGGTGCTCGCCATCTGCGGCAGCCAGAGCCGGATCGTGCTCGAGCCGCTCCCGCCCGACGACCCCAAGGTGCGCCGCCCCGACATCAGCCTGGCCCGCGAAGTGCTCGACGGCTGGGAGCCCCGAGTGTCGATCGACAAGGGCCTCGAGCGCACCCACGAGTACTTCGTGCGCGCACTCGCGGCGATGGACCCGTGAGCGGGCAGGAGAAGATCCGCAACTTCTGCATCGTCGCCCACATCGATCACGGCAAGAGCACCCTGGCCGATCGACTGCTGGACGCGACGGGCAGCCTCAGCGTGCGTGAGCGCCGCGAACAGTTCCTCGACAAGATGGACCTCGAGCGCGAGCGCGGCATCACGATCAAGGCCCAGACCGCGCGCATGGCCTACACGGCCCAGGACGGGGAGACCTATCAGCTCAATCTGATCGACACGCCCGGCCACGTCGACTTCTCCTACGAGGTGTCGCGGGCACTCGCGGCCTGCGAGGGCGCGGTGCTGGTGGTGGATGCGGCCCAGGGCATCGAGGCCCAGACCCTGGCCAACGCCTATCTGGCGGTGGACGCCGGCCTCGAGATCGTGCCGGTGGTGAACAAGATCGACCTGCCCGCCGCCGATCCCGACAAGGTGGCCGAGGAGATCGAAGAGGTGGTGGGCCTCGACGCCGCCGACGTGCTGCCGGTATCGGCCAAGGCCGGTCTGGGCATCGACGCGCTGCTCGAGCGCATCGTCGAACGGGTGCCCCCGCCCCAGGGCGATCCCGAGGCCGCACCCCGGGCGCTGGTCTTCGACTCCTGGTTCGACCCCTACGTGGGCGCGGTGATGCTGGTGCGTGTCTCCGACGGGGCGCTCTCGGTGGGCCAACGCATCCGCATGATGGCCAAGGGCTACGAGCGCGAGATCCAGAGCCTCAACGTCGCCGACCCCCACCCGCGCTCCGTGCAGCGCCTCGAGACCGGCGAGGTGGGCATGGTGGTGGCGGGCATCAAGACCCTGGCCGAGGTGCGCATCGGCGACACCGTCACCGACCTGCGCAAGCCCGCTGAAGAGGCCCTGGGCGGCTTCCAGGACGTGAAGCCCATGGTCTTCACCGGTCTCTACCCCACGCTCGCCGAGGACTACGAAGACCTCAAGTCTGCTCTCGAGAAGCTCCAGCTCAACGACGCCTCGCTGGTCTACGAGCCCGAGACCAGCGCCGCGCTCGGCTTCGGCTTTCGGTGCGGCTTTCTCGGCTTCCTGCACTCCGAGATCATCCAGGAGCGCCTCGAGCGCGAGTACGACCTCAACCTGATCTCGACGGCGCCCACGGTGCGCTACCGGCTCGTGCCCAAGGAGGGAGAGCCCTTCGAGATCGAGACGCCGGCTGCCATGCCCACGGCGGGCGACATCGACCGGGTGGAGGAGCCGCTGATCCTGGCCACGATCCACGTGCCTCCGGAATACCTGGGCGGGGTGCTGGCGCTCTGCCAGGAGCGGCGCGGGCAGCAGCGCGACATGCACCACCACGGATCGCGGGTGCAGGTGCGTTACGAGCTGCCGCTGGCCGAGGTGGTGCTCGACTTCCACGACCGCATCAAGAGCGTCACGCGCGGCTACGGCTCCTTCGACTACGAGCTGGTGGGCTACCGAGAGGCCGACCTCGTACGTCTCGACGTCCTGGTGAACGGCGAGCCGGTCGACGCCCTGTCGCTGATCGTGCACCGCGAGAAGGCGTACCACCGCGGCACCGAGCTGGCGCGCAAGCTCAAGGAGTTCATCCCGCGCCAGATGTACGAGGTGGCGATCCAGGCGGCGATCGGCACGCGGGTGATCGCGCGCACCAGCGTCCGCGCGCTGCGCAAGAACGTCACGGCCAAGTGCTACGGCGGCGACATCACCCGCAAGCGCAAGCTCCTCGAGAAGCAGAAGGAAGGCAAGCGCCGCATGAAGCAGGTGGGATCGGTGGAGATCCCCCAGGAGGCCTTCCTGGCGGCACTCAAGCTGGACGATTCCTGATCGCCGGGGCGGGCCCGGCCGCCGGAAGCGAGGGCGTGGCCGGGGCCGGCCGCGGCGTCTAGAACGAGGTTTGCGCCGGTTCGGGTCGGCCGGGGCCCACCCCGCTGGCATTGCCGCCCGGGTCCTCTATTCTCCGGCCGCGCATGCTCTTTTAATTCCGTCCGGCGAGGCGGAGAAAGTGCAACGGTTGACGCAGTCCACCCCCCAGCGTCCCCAGGACGAGACCGACCCCCGCGAGCGCCCCCAGGCGCCCCGCGGCCCGTCCCGTGTGCTGCTCGACGACCAGGGCATCCAGCGCTCGCTGATGCGCATCGCCCACGAGATCGTCGAGCGCAGCGCCGAGCCCGACCACCTGTACCTCGTGGCCATCCCCAACGGCGGGGTGCCCCTGGCGCGGCGTCTGGCCCAGGGCCTGCGCGAGGTGGCCGATCTCTCTCTGCCGCTCGGCGTCCTCGACACCACCCTCTACCGCGACGACCTGCTCAGCTCGGGCCGCCGCCCGCCGCTGCGCCGCACCGAGATGCCCTGCTCGGTGGACGGCCACGTGGTGGTGCTGGTGGACGACGTGGTCAAGTCGGGCCGCACGATCCGCGCCGCCATGGACGCGCTCAAGGACTTCGGCCGGCCCCGGGCGATCCAGGTCGTGGGCCTGATCGACCGCGGCCACCGTGAGCTTCCCATCAAGCTCGACTACGTGGGCAAGAACGTGCCCACGAAGCTCGACGAGGCGATCGAGCTGCGCGAGGTCGACGGGGCGGAGGGAGCGCTCGAGATGGTGATCTACGAGGCACCCGGCGCCGCCGCGGACGGGGAGGGCGAACGATGATCGGACGCGATCTGCTCGGCATCGAAGACCTCGAGCGCGAAGAGATCGAACGCATCCTCGAAACCGCCGAGCACATGCGCGAGGTGGGACGCCGCGACGTGAAGAAGGTGCCGACCCTGCGCGGGCGCACCGTGATCAACCTCTTCTTCGAGGCCTCGACCCGCACCCGGGCCAGCTTCGAGATCGCCGGCAAGCGGCTCTCGGCCGACGTGGTCAACTTCTCGCCCTCGGGCTCGAGCCTGAAGAAGTCCGAGAGCATCTTCGACACCGCCAAGACCCTCGACGCGATGGACGCCGACGCCGTGGTGGTTCGCCACGGTGTCGCCGGCGTGCCCAAGCGCATCGCCGACCTGCTCGAGGCCCCGGTGATCAACGCCGGCGACGGCGCCCACGAGCACCCCACCCAGGCCCTGCTCGACTGCTTCACGGTCCTCCAGCGCAAGGGCCGGATCGACGGGCTCACCGTCACGATCGTGGGAGACATCCTCCACTCGCGGGTGGCGCGCAGCAACGTGCACGCCTTCCGTAAGCTCGGTGCCGAGGTGCGTGTGGCGGCCCCGCCGACCATGCTGCCGACGCGGGTCGAGGAGACCCTGGGCGTGAAGGCCTTCACGTCGCTGCGCGAGGCTCTCGACGGCGCCGACGTGGTGATGGCCCTGCGCATCCAGAGCGAGCGCCTGGAAGGTGCCTTCTTCCCCAGCGTGCGCGAGTACTCCGCCACCTTCGGCATCGACCGCGCCAAGCTCTCCTACGCCAAGGAGGATGCCATCGTCATGCATCCCGGACCGATCAACCGCGGCGTCGAGCTCTCGCACGACGTCGCCGACCACCGTCCCAGCGTGATCCTCGACCAGGTGCGCAACGGGGTCGCCCTGCGCATGGCCGTGCTCTACCTCTTCGCCGGGCGCGACCCGCACGGCTCCGTCGCGGGGCCGGGGGGGAGCGCGTGAGCCGATGGATCCTGCGCGGGGGACGGCTGCTCGACCCCGCCACCGAGACCGACGAGGTCTGCGACCTCCTGATCGACGAGGGCCGCGTGGCCGCTCGTGGACGCGACCTCGAAGCGGGCGACACCCGCGAGATCGACGCCGCGGGCCGCTGGGTCTGCCCGGGCTTCGTCGACCTCCACACCCACCTGCGCGAGCCGGGTCAGGAGTACAAGGAGGACATCGCCACCGGTGGACGCGCCGCGGCCGCGGGCGGCTTCACGGCGGTGGCCTGCATGGCCAACACCCAGCCCGTCAACGACGACCCGGCGACCACCGACTTCATCATCGACCGGGCCGAGCACGACTCGCCGGTACGGGTCTATCCGGTGGCGGCGGCCACCCGCGGGCTCGAGGGCAAGGTGATGACCGAGATGTCGGCGCTGGTGGCGGCGGGCGCCGTGGCCTTCAGCGACGACGGCAAGACGATCATGGACACCGGCGTGATGCGCCGCGTGCTCGAGTACTCGAGGCTCGTGAACGTGCCCGTCATCACCCACGCCGAGGACCGCACCCTGGTCTCGGGCGGAGTGGTGAACGAGGGCGAGGTCTCGACGCGCCTGGGCCTGCCCGGCAACCCGGCCCTGGCCGAAGAGGTGCTGATCGTGCGCGACCTGGCCCTGGCCGAGTTCACGGGGGCCCACCTGCACGTGGCCCACGTCTCGACCCGGGGCGGGGTGACGGCGATCCGCGCCGCCAAGGAGCGCGGCGTCCACGTCACGGCCGAGGTGGCGCCCCACCACCTGGCCCTCACCGACCTCGAGGTGCTCGAGTTCGACACCAACGCCAAGGTGGCGCCGCCCCTGCGTTCCGCGGCCGACCGCGACGCCTGCCGTGCGGCGCTCTGCGACGGCACGATCGACGCCATCGCCACAGACCATGCGCCCCACGCCCTGCACGAGAAGGAGCTCGACTTCCGCGAGGCGCCGCCGGGGATGATCGGCTTCGAGACCGCCGTGGCGGTGGTGCTCGACCTGGTGCGCTGCGGCGAGATCGCGCCCCTCGAGCTGGTGCGGCGGCTCTCGACCCAGCCCGCCCGCATCCTCGCCCGGCCGGGCGGGTCGCTCGAGGTGGGCGCGGTGGCCGACGTGACGCTGGTCGACCCCGAGCGAAGCTGGCTCTACGACCCGGCCAAGGGCTACTCGAAGTCGCAGAACTCGCCCTGGGCCGGCTGCACCCTCACTGGACGCCCCACCCACACCTTCGTCGACGGCCGCCTGGTCTACGACGTCGAACGAGGAATCCTGACGTGAGCCGAAGCGTCCTCCATCGTGGCCGGCCGGCGCGCCTGGCGCTGGCCGACGGCAGCGTCTATCGCGGCAGGGCCTTTGGCGCCGAGCGGGTGGGCGTGGGCGAGGTGTGCTTCAACACCTCGCTGACGGGCTACCAGGAGATTGCCAGCGATCCCTCCTATGCCGGCCAGATCGTGGCGATGACGTATCCCCAGATCGGCAACGTGGGCGTGAACCCCGAGGACGAGGAGTCGCGGCGCCCCTTCCTCGAGGGCTTCGTGGTCAAGGAGCTGCACGAGGCCTCGAACTGGCGCGCGCACGAGGGGCTCGACGAGTGGCTGCGACGGGCCGGCGTTCCCGGCATCGCCGAGCTCGACACCCGCGCACTGGTGCGGCGGATCCGCGACGGCGGCGCCCAGGTGGGCGTCCTGTCGACCGACCCGGCCGAGCAGGACGAGGCCGCGCTGGTCGAGCGGGCGCGTACGGAGCCGGGCCTCGACGGCCGCGACCTGGCGGCCGCGGTGAGCTGCGACGAGGCCTACGGCTGGGCCGAGGGGCGCTGGGCCGGGATCGAGGGCCAGGTGCCGCGGCCCGGGGTGCCGGGCCCGCCGCGCAAGGTGGTGGCCTACGACTTCGGCATCAAGCGCAACATCCTGCGCCGCTTGGTCGAGCAGGGCTTCGAGGTCGAGGTGGTCCCGGCCTCCACGCCGGCCGACGCCGTGCTGGCCCGTCGGCCCGATGCGGTCTTCCTCTCCAACGGCCCGGGCGATCCGGCCGGCGTCGCCGGCGTGCGCGAGCACGTGCGGCGGCTGGCCGACGAGCTGCCGGTCTTCGGCATCTGCCTCGGCCACCAGATCCTGGGCCTCGCCCTGGGCGGGCGCACCCGCAAGCTCAAGTTCGGCCACCACGGTGGCAACCAGCCCGGGCAGGACCTGGCCACGAAGAAGGTGGCGATCTGCGCCGAGAACCACGGCTACGCCGTCGATGCCGACTCGCTGCGCGCGGCCGGAGAGCCGGTGCGCATCACCCACGTCAACCTGAACGACGGCACCGTCGAGGGGCTGGCCCACGAGACCCGGCCCCTCTTCTCGGTGCAGTACCACCCCGAGGCTTCGCCCGGGCCCCACGACGCGGCCTACTTCTTCTCTCGCTTCCGCGAGATGGTCGACCGCCACCTGGCGGGCGAAGCCGTGACCGGGGCCCAGGTGGCCGCCGGCAGCCCGAACGAAGGGAGCGACTGAGCGTGCCGCGGCGCGACGACATCGAGACGATTCTGGTGATCGGCGCCGGGCCGATCGTGATTGGCCAGGCCTGCGAGTTCGACTACTCCGGCTCCCAGGGCTGCAAGGCGCTGCGCGAAGAGGGCTACCGGGTGGTGCTGGTCAACTCGAACCCGGCCACGATCATGACCGACCCCGAGTTCGCCCACCGCACCTACATCGAGCCCATGACGGTGGACGCGCTGGAGCGAATCATCGCGCACGAGCGGCCCGACGTGATCTTGCCCACCCTGGGCGGCCAGACGGCGCTGAACCTCACGATCCAGCTCGCCGAGGCCGGCGTGCTCGAGCGCTACGGCGTGCGGCTGATCGGCGCCCAGCTCGATGCGATCGAGAAGGCCGAAGACCGCGACCAGTTCCGCGTGGCGATGGAGTCGATCGGGCTGGCCATGCCGGCCTCGGGCTATGCGCGCTCGGTCGAGGACGCGCGGCGCATCGTCGCCCGCACCGGCATTCCCTCCATCATCCGGCCCAGCTTCACCCTGGGTGGCACCGGTGGCAGCATCGCCTGGAGCGAGGAGGAGTTCGAGCCCCTGGTCGAGTGGGCTCTCCAGCAATCGCCCAACCACACCTGCCTGATCGAGCAGAGCGCCCTGGGCTGGAAGGAGTACGAGCTCGAGGTGATGCGCGACTGCGCCGACAACGTGGTCATCATCTGTTCGATCGAGAACTTCGACCCGATGGGCGTGCACACTGGCGACTCGATCACCGTGGCGCCGGCCCAGACCCTCACCGACCGCGAATACCAGGAGATGCGCGACGCCGCCGTCGCGATCATCCGGGAGATCGGCGTCGACACCGGCGGCTCGAACATCCAGTTCGCGGTCAACCCCGAGAACGGCGCGCTGATCGTGATCGAGATGAACCCGCGGGTCTCGCGCTCGTCTGCGCTGGCCTCGAAGGCGACGGGCTTCCCGATCGCCAAGATCGCCGCCAAGCTCGCCGTCGGCTACACGCTCGACGAGATCCAGAATGACATCACCCGCGAGACGCCGGCCAGCTTCGAGCCGAGCATCGACTACGTGGTGACCAAGGTGCCGCGCTTCACCTTCGAGAAGTTCCCCGGCGTCGACAACACCCTCACCACCCAGATGAAGAGCGTGGGCGAGGTGATGGCGATCGGGCGCACCTTCAAGGAGAGCCTGCAGAAGGCGCTGCGCTCCCTCGAGATCGGCCACGCCGGGCTCGAGGCGCCCGATCTGCCCGAGGGCGACGAGGCCGCACTCTGGGGCCAGATCGAGCGGCCCAACCCGGGGCGGATGTGGGCCGTGGCCGAGGCGCTGCGCCGCGGCGTCACGGTCGAAGAGTTGAACCGCCGCTGCTGGATCGACCCCTGGTTCCTTCGCAACCTGGAGGAGCTGGTGGCCTGGGAGGCCGAGCTCGCCGCCCTGCCCGAGGGGGAGCGCGCCGAGTGGCTGCGGCCGGCCAAGCAGCGAGGCTTCTCCGACCTGCGCCTGGCGGCGCTGTGGAGCAGCAGCGAAGACGAGGTGCGCGCCCTTCGCGAGCGCGAAGGGGTGCAGCCCGTCTACAAACGGGTGGACACCTGTGCCGCCGAGTTCGAGGCGCACACTCCCTACCTCTATTCCACCTACGAGGACGAGTGCGAGTCGCGGCCCAGCGACCGGCGCAAGATCGTGATCCTCGGGGGCGGTCCCAACCGCATCGGGCAGGGCATCGAGTTCGACTACTGCTGCGTGCACGCCTCCTACGCCCTGGCCGAGGCCGGCTTCGAGACCATCATGGTCAACTGCAACCCCGAGACGGTCTCCACCGACTACGACACCAGCGACCGCCTCTACTTCGAGCCGCTCACCCTCGAGGACGTGCTCGCCATCGTGCGCAAGGAAGATCCCGAGGGCGTGATCGTGCAGTTCGGCGGGCAGACGCCGCTGAAGCTGGCGGTGCCGCTGGAGCAGGCCGGGGTGCCCATCCTCGGCACGCCACCCGACGCCATCGACCGCGCCGAAGACCGCGAGCGCTTCGAGCAGCTGCTCGAGAAGCTCGAGCTCGAGCGTCCGCCGGCCGGGCTGGCGCGCAGCGCCGAAGAGGCCGTCGCCGTAGCCGACCGCATCGGCTACCCGGTGTTGGTGCGCCCCTCCTACGTGCTGGGCGGGCGGGCCATGGAGATCGTCCACGACGAGGCGGCGCTGCACAACTACATCCGTTTCGCGGTGAAGGCCTCGGAAGAGCGCCCGATCCTGGTCGACCGCTTCCTCGCCGACGCCATCGAGGTGGACGTGGACGCGATCTGCGACGGGGAGCGCGTGGTGATCGGCGGCATCATGGAGCACATCGAGCAGGCGGGCGTGCACTCGGGCGACTCGGCCTGCTCGCTGCCTCCCTACTCGCTGAGCAAGAGCGCGGTCGACCAGATCCTCGAGTCGACCCGCCGCCTGGCCCTCGAGCTGGGCGTGCACGGCCTGATGAACGTGCAGTACGCGGTGAAGGGCGGGCGCCTCTTCGTCATCGAGGTCAACCCCCGCGCCTCGCGCACGGTGCCCTTCGTGTCCAAGGCCATCGGCCGCCCGCTGGCCAAGCTCGCGGCGCTGGTGATGGCGGGCAAGAGTCTCGAGGAGCTGGGTTTCACCGAAGAGATCTGGCCCCGCCACTACTCGGTCAAGGAGGCGGTCTTCCCCTTCGTGAAGTTCCCCGGCGCCGACACCCTGCTCGGCCCCGAGATGAAGAGCACCGGCGAGGTGATGGGCATCGACTCGGATTTCGGGCGCGCATTCGCCAAGGCCCAGGTGCAAGCGGGCAACTCGCTGCCCACCGAGGGCACGGTGCTGGTCTCGGTGCGCGGCGAGGACCGCGACGGCATCGGGCAGGTGGTGCTCGACCTGGTCGAATGCGGCTTCCAGGTGCAGGCCACGCCGGGCACGGCCTCGGCCCTCGAGGCCCTGGGCGTAGCGGTGCAGTCCGTGCCCAAGGTGGGGCAGGGCGCGCCGGGCGAGCTCGACACGGTGGGGCGCATCGAGTCGGGCGACGTGCACCTCGTGATCAACACCGTCGACGCCGACCCCACCGCCGTGCGCGACTCGGCCTCGATCCGGCGCACGGCGCTGCTGCGCGGCGTGCCCTACTTCACCACGCTGGCGGCGGCGCGGGCGGGGGCCAGCGCGATTCGCGCGGTGCGCGCCGAGTCGATCGGGGTGCGGGCCCTGCAGGAGATCCACGCGGCCTCGTGAGCGGCGCGGCGCGCCAGCCGGTTCTGATCGGGGTCGGGGCCGTGACCCAGCGCGAGTCCGATCCGACGCGCGCCCAGGAGGCCCCGGCGCTGATGGCCCGCGCTCTGGAGGCCGCCGCTGACGATGCCGGATCGCGCGACTGGCTGGCGCGTCTCGATCGCATCGCCGCGCCCCGCGGCTTCTGGGACTACTCCGACCCGGCGCGCCTCGTGGCCGATGCCGTCGGTGCCAAGGCGGCGCGCACCGCCCTGGCCGAGATCGGAGTGCTCCAGACCACGCTCTTCGCCCGGGCCGCGCAGGCGCTGGTCGAGGGCGAGGCCGAGGTGGTGGCGGTGGTGGGCGGCGAGGCGAAGCACCGCGCGCAGCAGTTCCAGCGCGCGGGCCAGGAGGTGCCCGTCACCGAGCAGTCGGACGAGGTGCCCGACGAGACCTGGCGGCCGGCGGCCGACATCCTCCACCCCGTCGAGCTCGCCCAGCACCTGGGCATGCCGGTCCGGCAGTACGCCGTGATCGAGAACGCGCTGCGCGCCGCCGAGGGCCGATCGCTGCAGGCCCACCGCAGCGAGGTGGCCCAGCTCTGGGCCGGCATGAGCGAGGTGGCCGCGGCCAACCCCCGGGCCTGGAGTCGCGAGCCGCTCTCGCTGGAGGCGATCCGAGACCCGGGCCCCGACAACCCCATGCTGGCCTTCCCCTATGCCAAGCGCCACAACTCGCAGTGGAACGTCGACCAGGCCGCGGCGCTGCTCTTCACCACCGAGGCCCGGGCGCGGGCGGCGGGCGTGCCCGAGAGCCAGTGGGTGCGCCCGCGCGCGGTGGTCGAGTCGAACCACATGTTGCCGCTGGCCGAGCGCGCCGAGCTGCATCGGTGTCCGGGCTTCCGGGTGGCGGGGCGCCGCGCCTTCGAGCTCTCGGAGCTGAGCCCGCAGGACGTGTCCTTCCTCGAGCTGTACAGCTGCTTCCCCGCAGCGGTGCGCGTGCAGCAGCGCGAGCTGGGTCTTCTCCGGGACGGGGTGCCGAGCCTCACCGGTGGCATGGCCTTCGCCGGCGGACCGCTCAACAACTTCGTGCTGCAGGCCCTGGTGACGATGGCCGAGCGGCTGCGCGCCGAGCCCGAGGCCAGCGGTCTCGCCACCGCGGTGAGCGGCATGCTCACCAAACAGGGCGTGAGCCTGTGGTCGTGCCGGCCCGGGCCCGGCTTCGGGGCCGAGGACGTGGGCGACCAGGTGGGGCGGGAGACCGAGACCGTCGAGGTCGACGCCGACTTGCGCGGCATCGCCCGGATCGAGGGCTGCACCGTGCTCTACGACCGCAGCGGGCCCACCCACACCGTGCTGCTCGCGCGCGGCGAGGCCGGGCGACGCGGCGTCGTCGCCGCCACCGGCTCTGAGCTCGCCGACGCCGCCGTCAGTCGGGAGCTCACCGGCTGCGAGGTGGAGATCGGCCCGGGGGAGGCGCGGCTCACAGGCTGAGCCACACTGCCGACGTGGAGCCCTCTCCGGCACAGCAGGCCCTGCGGCGCATCCTCGACCCCCTGGAGTTCGCGGCCCGCGAGGACTTCGCTCACGCCGACCGCGTGAGCAACCTCGAGGCCGCTGTTTCGGGCGCCGCCGCCGAAGCGGCCCAGGCCAGCGTCCCGGCCGAGCTGCGCAAGGCCTGCCGCGAGGTGCGCGACGCCTTCCGCAAGCCGCTGGAAGGCGAAGCGCGCTGCAAAGCGGTGCGCCGCGCCCTCGATCGACTGGTCCCCTTCGCCGCGCCGCGCTTCGCCGCCGAGGCGCTGGGGCAGCCGCCGAGCGTGCTGCCCGGCCTGGGGCCGCGGCGCGCCGAGACGCTGGCCAAGCGCGGCATCCGCAGCGTCGAAGACCTGCTCTACCGCCTGCCCAGCGACTACGACGATCGCCGTCGGCTGGTGCGTATCGGCGAGCTCGAGGCGGGCCGGCGGGTCACCTTCTCGGGACGCGTGCTGGGCAGCGGCTATTCGGGCTGGCGCGGCCGCGGCGGGCGGGGAGGGCGCCTGTTCGAGGCCGTGTTGGGCGACGAGACCGGCACGGTCGGCCTCAAGTGGTTCCGCGCCGGCGAGGCCATCGAGCGCAGCGTGCGCAAGGGCGCGCTGCTGCTCGTGACGGGCGACGTCAAGCGCTACCGCTTCTCGCTCGAGCTGCAGCACCCTGAGATCGACGTGCTGGAAGCGCCCGAAGCCGGCGCAGACGCCGAGGCCGCCGAGTCGACCGGGACGGCGGCCTCCGAGAGCGAAGCGCCGCGCCGTATCGTTCCCGTCTACTCGGCGCCCGAGGGCCTCCACCCGCGCGCGCTGCGCCGCGCCGTCACCCGCGCGGTGGCGGACTACTCCGACCTCGTCGCCGGGCGGCTGCCCGAGACGCTGGTGCGCGCGCGCAGCCTGCCCAGCCCGGCTGCCGCCTTGCGCGCCCTCCACGATCCCGCGCCCGAGGCCGACGCCGAGGCCCTCGCGGCGTTCGTCACCAAGGCCCACGAGCGCCTGGTGCTCGAGGAGCTGTATCTGCTCGAGCTGGGTCTGGCGTTGCGCCGCGACCACCAGGCGCGCGCCCCAGCGCCGCCCATGCGCTGCGACGGAGCGCGCCTGCGCGCCGCGCTGCGTGCGCTGCCCTTCGCGCTCACCGGCGCGCAGCAGCGCGTCTGGCGCGAGATCGCCGCCGACCTGGCGCGTCCCCACCCCATGAACCGCCTGCTCGAGGGCGACGTCGGCAGCGGAAAGACGGTGGTGGCCTATCTGGCCGCGGTGGCGGTGGCCGAGTCGGGGCACCAGACAGCGCTGATGGCACCCACCGAGCTGCTCGCCGAGCAGCACTTCCGCACCTTGCGCGGTCTCGCCGCCGGTGGCTCGCTCGACGTCGAGCTGCTCACCTCGTCGAGCGGCCCCGCCCACGCCGAGGACGTGCGCCAGGGGCTGGGCGAGGGCGAAGTCGATCTGGTGGTGGGCACCCAGGCGCTGCTGCAGGAGGGCGTCGGCTTCCACAGCCGCGGCCTGGTGGTGGTGGACGAGCAGCACCGCTTCGGGGTGCGCCAGCGCGCAGCGCTGCGGGGCGAGGCCGGCGCGGTCGCCCAGCCCCACACCCTGGTGATGACGGCCACGCCCATCCCCCGCAGCCTCGCCATGACCCTCCACGGCGACCTCGACCTGTCGCTGCTCGACGAGCTTCCGCCGGGGCGCCTGCCGGTGCGCACGCTGCTGTTGCGCCCCGGTGAAGGGCGCGAAGTCTCGCGCCTGCTGCGCGAGACGGCCGACCGGGGCGAGCAGGTCTATGTCGTCTACCCGCTGATCGAGGCCTCGGAGAAGAGCGATCTGCGCGCGGCCAGCGAGTCGGCCGAGCGCATCGGCTGCGCCTTTCCCGACCTGCGCGTCGACCTCGTGCACGGTCGACTCGACGCCGAGGCGCGCCACGCCGCCATGCGCCGCTTCGAGCGGGGCGAGACCCAGGTGCTGGTCTCGACCACTGTCGTCGAGGTGGGCGTCGACGTGCCCGGCGCGACCCTGATGATCGTCGAGCACGCCGAGCGGTTCGGATTGGCGCAGCTCCACCAGCTGCGGGGCCGGGTGGGGCGCGGGGCCAAGCCCGGCACCTGCCTGCTGGTGGCGCGCAGCAGCAGCGAGGGCAGCGAGGCGCGGCTGGCGGCCATGCTCGAGACCCCCGACGGCTTCTCCATCGCCGAGGCCGACCTGCGCATCCGCGGTCCCGGCGAGTTCCTGGGCACCCGCCAGCACGGCCGCCTCCCCGACCTGCGCATCGCCGACCTGGTGCGCGACCGCCGCTGGCTGGCCGCCGCCCGCGACGCCGCCTGGAACGAGGTGCGCCGCGACCCGGGCCTGCGCCGCGACCCGGCCCTGCGCGCCGCAGTCCACACGCGCTGGGGCGAGGCGCTGGCCCTCTCGGAGGTGGGTTAGCTCGGCTTCCGTGCGTCGCCGCCCAGGTAGCCCGGGCGCTGGGAGACGCGGGTGTGGGTCTTGGCGCGCACCGAGGCCAGGCGCTCGCGGCCCAGGGCGGCGGCCTCGGCGTCCCGGGGCTCGAGGCGGAAGCCGGTGTAGAGGACCTTGCGGGGACGCACGCGCGGTGGCTGGGCCATGTGGAGCGTGCAGCTCAGGTGGACGGTCACGTCTCCGGTCTCGGTGGGCAGGTCGAGGGGCTCGAGGTCGAGGCCCGGCTGCAGGCAGGGCGAGGGCCAGACGAGGGCGCGGTGGCTGCCGGGCACGACGCGCAGCTGGCCCGAGTCGGGGCCCGCGCCGTCGACCGAGATGCCGACGGTGAGACCGCAGCACTCGTAGGAGTGGCGACCCAGGCTGCAGTCCTTGTGCCAGGGCACGTCGGAGATGCCCTTGACCACGCCGATCGGCTTGGACAGCGCCGACACCCGGTTGGCGGCTTCGCTGCGCGGCTCGTGGCCGACGCCCGGGATGCGCCCGAGGCGCTGGAAGCGCTCGCCGTCGAGCAGCGCGGCGCTGGTCGGCGAGTAGCGCTCGAAGCCCTCCATGCGCACCAGGTGCTCCTCGCCGTCGTGGGTGCTGGCGAACCAGGCCTTGGGGTCGCCCTTGGCGTAGTGGGGCTCGGCCGCGGCGAAGTCGGCCGCCACCGCCGCCATCTCCTCGGCGTCGAAGAGCCCACGGATGTGCAGGTAGCCCGTGTCCTCGAGGAAGGCGCGCATTTCGGCGGCGTCGTCGTCGGGGTCGAAGGGACGCCGGACGGGCCCTGCGAAGGCGACGTCGCCGCGGGTGTGGATGCGCCGGCCGTCCAGGGCGGCGCGCAGCACCAGCCACCAGTCGAGAAGCTGGGGGAGGCCGCCCTCGGGCATGTCGAGCCGCTTGTTGCTCATCCACGCGATGGGCGTGGCCTGGTCGTTCACCAGGTCGCAGAGCTGCTCGGCGCAGAGCCGGACGCGGGCCCGACCGGTTCGTCCCTCGGAGACCTCGACGCGATCGCCGTGCCAGGCAAGCGTGAAGGGCTCGCCCTCGGTCTCGATGCAGAGGTCGACCAGGGATCGCTCGCGGGCGCCGGGTGCGAGGCAGTCGCGGTGGGCGTCGAGCCTTGCGGGAAGCGTCTCGCGGAAGAAGGCCCCGGCCGAGACCGGCGTCTGCTCGGAGTCGCTGCGGGAGCGGAAGTCGACGGACATGGGCCCTCCGGCTCGGACCAGGGTAGCGGTCCGGCCGGAGGGCCCCACCCCGGGTCCTAGTAGGCGATGCCGACTTCGGCGGCCTGATCGCGCACCGTCTCGAGGAGCTTTGCGTCGAAGCCGTCGTCTTCGCCCGCCTTGGCGCGGCGGTCGCGCTCGCTGGCGACGTAGGCGTCGCGCTCGGCGCTCAAGACGTCGATCCGCGCCTGGATCTCGCGGCGTGCCTCGAGCTTCTCCTGCACCAGGCGGCTGCGCTCCGGGGGCGGCGCAGCCTGCAGTGCGGCCGGCAGCTCTTCCTCTTCGATCTCGTCGAGGGTGGTCTCGCCGCTGGCGATGGCGTCCACCAGGTCGGCGCGGCCGGCGTTCAGCACGCCGCCGAGCTTCGAGAGGAAGCCCAGGCGTGCGGCGGCGGTCTCGGGTGCAGAGCGGGCCCCGCGCTTGGCCTTGGCCTCGAGCTCGGCCTGCTCGTCGCGGTCGCCCCAGGCCAGCAGCGTGCCGGAGAGCTCGCGGCCGAGCTGGGCCAGCTCTTCGTCCACCGGAGTGGCCAGCGCCAGCATGCCGCCGTCCTGGCGGATCGCGGCGAAGGAGCCGCCTCCCACCGAGGCGATCTCGCGCCAGACCGGGGTGGTGGCCGCGTAATCGCCACACTGCACGGTGTTGATCACGATGCCGCGCTGGCGCGCGGTGCGAACGCTCTCGGCGTAGGGCACGTCCTGGGCGTAGTCCAGGTGCGGCGGGGCGTCGCCCACCAGGAAGATCACTCGGTAGACGCCGGGCTCGTCGGACCACGAGAGCGAGGTCACTGCCTCGTGCAGGGCCTGGTTCACGCTCTCGGGGGTGTCGCCCCCGCCGCCGGCCTGGAAGGCCTGGAGGTCGGCGTAGACCGCG
>Ga0224508_10001415_pt1 | contig 21625 bp, 14 predicted proteins | sample SF_Jan12_sed_USG_4_FD_170157 | JGI IMG/M metagenome (GOLD analysis project Ga0224508, IMG submission 170157) | Sediment microbial communities from San Francisco Bay, California, United States - SF_Jan12_sed_USGS_21 | ecosystem: Environmental > Aquatic > Marine > Sediment | place: USA... | reverse complement strand
CTGTCTGCTTCTATCTCATATGGATCATTTGGATGACTCACTTTGAGTTTGGCTTGAATTGTACCTGATTTTATCATTCTTTGTATAGATTGATTTCCTAGCGTATGTTGTAAATGTGATATTTTATCAGGATTTGGTGTTGATTTGTGATTTGATTTTGTATTGTGTGATTTTGTATTGTGTGATTTTGTATTGTGTGATTTTGTATTGGATTTAGAAAATTGTTTATGATTTGGCATCTAAGATCACAAATATGATTTATACATGAAATTAATAAAGAATTGCCTTTAGTTAATTTTAAAATAAGAATGCCTCTTAAAAAAACAATAAATTAGAAGATTGTAATGGACTCACTAATTTTTTCCAAAAGATAAATTCATTTATTTAGATAAATAATTTAACAATCTAATCATTGAAAAATATACTGAGTTACTATAAAATTTGTAAAATTAATTTATCTCCAACAAGTGAAGAATAATTATTTATTTTATCTGTGTACAACTGAACCTCCTGGTCTTTGAATTGCACCACCTTGAGATAAATTACTATCAGCATTTGCACGATCATTTAGTTCCTTTTGTGTAGGACCTGTACGTTTTTTTCTCAAATGCCCTTCTTTTACAATTTCATCCATTATGGGTTTAATCTCTTTAATTATAATTGCTGCTACTTGTTCAATGGTTTCTTCATTTGTTGGATCTGTAATAGTTTTTATCGAATCCTGAATTTTTACTTTTTCTATCAGTGTAGGTTGTGGTACATAGTCCCAAACACTTTGAAAATATTTTTGATAATTTAGTGGTCCGGTAACGTTAATGACATTTAATATATTTTGTCTGGATTTTAATACAGCCTCTTGTCCAATAGCTAGACTTTTACTATTTAATTTACCATCTCCCGAAAGCCTCCAAAAAGTTCCTTTTTTGTTTTTAGCTTGAATACCTGACTTATTTAATTTATCATGTATTATTTTGGCAATAAGACTAGCAAGTGCTTTAGGTTTTTGGTCATTTATCTTTCCCAATAGTTTAGTAAATCTAGATTTACTATCAATATCCCAATATGGAAAAGATGATGTTTCAAATGTGGATATGTAATTAGATGTACTTGCCCAAACTTTGGAAGCAACAGAATTAAGAAATGTTTTTTTGACTTTAGTCAGTTGAGATTGAAATTGGGTCATTACATCCAACTTGTTAAAAATATGTCCCGCAGCAAATGCATCTGTAAGAAAATGATCTCCAAATGCATTAATTATCAAGGCTTCATCTTTTTTACCTTGTTTTGCTTTATCCAAAGCCATTCTATGATGCTTCTGCCATTCTGACTTGTGATTTTTATAATTTAGAGGAGAGACTGGGGACAGTCTAGCATTTGAGGGTGCAAAATGTGTTTCGTTTTCCTTTGCTAGTCGTCCATATCTACCCTTACTAGCTTTTTGCCAATCATCAGTATTTGTGGAACCAGGATTTGCTACATCCTTTCTAACAACTTTAAGTATATTCTTTAATTCATTAGGATCCACTTTATACATTTCTTCAACAGAACTAAACAAATCTCCCCCCATAGCAATAATTTCCCCATAAGTCATTGTTATGCCATTTATTGTAAATTTGTCTGTAATTTTGGCACCTGCAAATTTTTCATGTTCATGCGCATCATAACGTTGAATTGAATGAATTTGTTTTTTTTGTTGCACGACATGAACTAACTCATGTGCCATCAACGATTTATTTAACACAGATTCATTTCTTCCAAAAAAGATATCGTTTCCTTTTGTAAAGGCTTTAGCATTAACTGCTCTTGCCAATTCGTTTGATCTTGAGTCATCATGTATTCTTACCCCAGAAAAGTCATGATTAAATCGAGATTCCATAAAATTTTTGGTATTGCCATCAAGTGATCTACCTCCACTTGTATTGTTGATTTGATTTGAGATATCATCAGATGTCTCCAAACTGGAATTGGAATGCGTTGTTGATGTCCTACTGATTTTTAGTTCATCATTTCGTTTATTAGACATTTCAAACTTTGGATTGACATCAGCCATTCTCATTACTTGATTTGCAACTCTGTCTGCTTCTATCTCATATGGATCATTTGGATGACTCACTTTGAGTTTGGCTTGAATTGTACCTGATTTTATCATTCTTTGTATAGATTGATTTCCTAGCGTATGTTGTAAATGTGATATTTTATTTTGAGATTGTAAAGCATTGTTCGGAGATGAATTGTTATGAGAATTGGGATTATTTAATTTTGAACTAGATTTAGAATATTTTTTTGGTCTAATAGACAGCAACATAAGAATTAACTAAATAATTAATTAATAAATAAGCTCACAATGCTAACTCTTGAGGCAAAATCATATCAATACGCAATTTAAATAGATACAATGGAACAAGTAGAGATTAAACCGTACAAAAATTCACTGGATTATTTGTTTGATGAACTAAAACTTTTAGAATTATATTTAGGGGTTGCAGTAATTAAATTTAGAAAAAAATCAAATGCAAAAAAAAATCAATCAAATGAATTTTCAGAAGCATATGTCTCAGATGAAGAGATTGACTCAGCCATACAGCCTACTTTTGATGAAAAGAAAAGAGAAGACGAATTTGAAAAATTATACATAATTATTGATAAACAAAAAAACATTATTGAAAAAAGAAAGGCTAAAAGTAATACAAAAGGAACAAATCTTTCTTTTCAACATGTTTGTGATGTTTTTGAATTATCAGACTTTGAAAAATATACTATTTTGATATGCATAGCACCTGAAATTGATCTAAAATTTGAAAAGATATATTCATATTTACAAAATAACATAGCAAAGAAAAAACCCACAGTGGGGTTTATACTTGATCTGTTATTAGATTCAGCGGAAGAAAAGATTTCACATAGGCAATATTTTCTCAACAATAGTATATTATTCAGGTTACATCTTGTAGGTTTTGAACAATCGCAAGATGAAGAATCTGTTTTGGCAAAATCGCTTAAAATAGATGATCATATTGTAAATTTTATTCTTGGACATGAACAATTAGATCCAAACTTGTCTTTTTTTTCAAAACTTTTTGTTCCAGAAAACATGAGTGAGAATAAACAAATACAAATTTATAAAAAATTAGAAAAAAACCTAATTGAAGGCATTGCAAGAAGAGAATTGGATGTTAGTAACAACATGTTTTACCTCAAAGGTTCAGTTGGCATTGGTAAAAAAAATATAGTAAAATCTGTATGCAGTAAAATATTTTCTCCGTTGCTGATTGTGGATGTAAAAGATGCAATGCTTTCTACATTAAATATGCATGATCTGTCGGTTTTGATCTTCAGACAATCTGCCTTAATTAATGCAATAATTTATCTTGATAATTTTGATTTTCTTTTTTCAGATAGTAATGGAAATATAGAAAATGAAAAAGTAAAAACCCATTTTCGAGAATCCATTCTGTATGAATCTGAAAAAACCCAAGGTACGGTATTTCTTGCAGGTGAAAAGTTGTTGGATAGAAGCCTGGGAGAAAATATAACAAATGTGGATTTTCAATTGCCTGAATATGAAACAAGGGTGCAGTTATGGGAATTTTTCTTGCCTGAACAATGCAAAGACAAAGAGATAATCAGAGATTTAGCAAACCGATTTAAATTTACGCCAGGACAGATAAATAACACAGTTTTATCTGCAAAAAATCAAAAAGTAAAAAACCCTATTGAAATTAATGATGTTTACAACAGTTGTTATTTTCAATGCAATCAAAAACTTCAAACTTTGGCAAAAAAAATTACCAAGAAACATTCCCTTACAGACATAATATTACCTGATGAAAAAAAACAGCAATTGCAGGATATAATATCATATGTAAAAAATAGAAATAAAGTATATTTTGAGTGGGGTTTTGCAAATAAATTATCATCAACTGATGGATTAAATATTTTATTTTCTGGGGAGTCAGGCATAGGAAAAACTATGGCTGCAAGCATAATAGCAAAAGAATTGAATCTAGAGATTTACAAGATTGATCTTTCGTCAGTTGTTAGCAAATACATCGGAGAAACTGAAAAAAATCTTGACCACATATTCAAAGAAGCGCAAACAAGTAATGCTGTTTTATTTTTTGACGAAGCAGATGCTCTGTTTGGTAAACGTTCAGAAGTAAAAGATGCACATGATAGATATGCTAATGTGGAAATTGATTATTTACTCCAAAAACTAGAAGAGCACAGAGAAATTATAATTCTAGCGTCAAATTTGGCACAAAACATTGATACCGCATTTGCAAGAAGGATGCACTTTAGAATAGAGTTTGAATTTCCTAATAAAAAAAGTAGATTAGAAATTTGGAAGAACATATTTCCGAAGAATACGCCACTTGAGAAAAATATTGATTTTGAATACATATCAAAATTTGAGATTACAGGAGGGAACATCAAAAATGTAGCTTTAGCTGCAGCATTTATGGCCGCAGATAAAAATACTGAAATTTCTATGAAACACTTGATTTTTGCAGTAAAGAAAGAATTTGAAAAGATTGGTAAACCAATAACAAAGTCAGAATTTGAATCATACTATGTCTAGAAATAAAATTCAATTATTTTGTTTGAATAGTACAGATAAAATCTTATAATAATGTGACAACTAGAAGAAACGACTGGCATTGGGGAAAACTGCGACATTTGTTGATAAAAATGTGGACCTGAAAAGACTAGCTAAACGAGTATACTCATATCTTAATGAAAACAAATTTGAGGTTGCCTATTCCAAAGATGAAAGTGAGCCTGCAACATGGTTTTTCATACAGGCAAGAAAGGTAGACAAGTTACGAACAATAACAGGGATGAGAAGAAGCACAGACATTACAATAAAGGGAAAACCTGACCATTTTGATGTTAATATTTCCACGGGCGAATGGGGGAAAAACTTGATGTCATCTGCACCTCTTTTGTTGGGAGCGGGATTGTTAAAGGATAACGATTATGCAGTTATTGCATCTGTTGCAGCAGCAGGAGTATCATCAGTGATAAAATGGTTTACTGCACGAAACTTTGAAGTTAACTTGAAAAAATTCATAGTTGATCAGATCAAGTTTTTGGAGAATTCATACTCTAAAGAAATACCCCCAAACCCAGAAAAAAAACTCAAAAAAGATTCAATGGAATATCAATGTGACTATGTTGGTGGATATCCAAACTGGAAAGAACACTTGCTTGGAGGGAGATTAATTTTAGAACTGTACGAAAATGGAAAAAACAAGATAATCTTTTCTTCGCCAACATCAAAATCAAAAAAAATTATACTACCTGCAGAAGGGATTAAAGAGGCAAACATAATATCTCAAAAGAAAGGATTTAGTGAAGATGACCTCATGATTCAGTTAAATTGTAAAAATAAATCAGGAGAAATAGTTCATCCTGTTTTTAACATCTCAGATGACATCATAAGAAATGTAGTGTCAGGAATTAGTGAACTGGTGAGTGATGATAAGATTCCAAACATGATGGGTGAGACTATAACCTCAGATACAAAAAAATGTAGAAATTGTAATCTTGACATTTCTACAAAATTCAAATTTTGCACAAGTTGTGGATTTAAACAGTAAATTTAGAACTTATCATATTTCTACCTTCATCGATTATTGGATAAATTCCTATACTAATGAACAATTTAAAATAATAAATAGTAATATAGAAATTAAAACCTTTTTACAAAACTCAACTTTTTCAAGTCTTAATACAATTATAATTGTATGTTTACGTAGATGGAATTGACCATTGAGTTTGATATTATTTATTTTTGAATTGGATTTAGAGGATTGTTTCTGATATGTTGCACCCACCTATCTTATGTGATCTTGAAATTAATAAAGAATTCATTCTTCTATCTAATATCAAAAATAAATTTGAAATTTAATTAATTCTCTTAAAAATGTGTGTAATGTTAATCTTCAATGTCAACCTTCAACAGTAACTTCTGATGTGGTTGCATCAATATCTGCAAGTTTTAGTATTGGCATTTTCTTTACTAGTTTATCAAAGAAGTGATAAGATCCACTACGTCTATATGGTTCTGACCGATTAGGTCTCACTTTTACGTAATCATAGTAATTTTTATCATTAATCATTAGTAGTCCTCGTGTAATACGTAATTTTGATGTATCAATTGTATTACCATATGTCTTACCCCATAAGTCATGAAGCTGAGTAGCATAGGGACTTGAAATTATCGCCTCATCAAAGGTTGCTTTAGTTCTTTTGTCATTAACATCCCATTTAAGAAAAAGTATTCCAATAGCTTTGTCAGTGTTAGGCCATGCCGTCCAATGTTTTTCTGTATTTGTAAAATATGCCTCAGTTAATTTAGTCAGTATTGTAGTATAGCTTGGAGGGGACATTTTGTTTGCAGCAATTTTTAATTGTAAGGAGAATCTATCTGGATCTCCAGAGTTCTTAGCCATCATTTCCAACTCATTGGCGTATGTGGTTCGTCGTCCAGGTACAAAATCAGGATTGTTTTTCTTTTGTTTATTCTCCTCTGTCTTAGATAAATCTCCTTTGAAAAAAGTTTGTATGAGTTGTGAAAACATGGTACTTGTTCGCCCTACATAATCAGTGATAAATTCCGCCAATACAGCCTCAGCACTTAAGCCTTTTGCTTTTGTAAGATGTGTATAGCCTGCCTTGATAACAGCTGTAATTACTTTACCTCCCGGGATCGTTTCAACAAGACTTAAAATTTTCTTTACTCCAAAGTCAAGGGCCTTTTCAAGTACTTGCATTATAATACTTGTTTTTTGTTTTTTCTTGGAATCATGAAACATCTTAGTTTTAAAAGCAATAACTGCAGATAGATTGTTAGAATTAAAAACTTGTAAATAATTTATGACCCCATCTAAAAATAAATTAACATAATGAGAAACAGGCGAACCTGTAACCACTATTCCAGATTCATCAGAAAAATCAAAAACAGGTACTTTGGGTTCCCGATAAATAGTATTTGATTTTTGATTATTAGTTTTTTGACGATTAATTTTTTGCTTTGATTGTACTACATGCGTCAACTCATGAGCCATCAATTGGTTATCAGAGAGCGATTCATTTCTTCCAAAGAAAATATTATTTCCATAAGCAAATGCCCTAGCATTTACAGAATTGGCTAACTCAAATGATTTAGAATCCTGGTGTATCCTCACATCAGAAAAATCATGATTAAATCTTGATTCCATAAAGTTTTTGCTCATACTATCTAATGGTCTTCCTCCACTGGTGTGGTTAATTTGATCAGAAATCTCATCTGATACTTCTAAATTACTATCTGATTGAGAAGACGTTTTTCTACTAATTTTTAGTTTATCTTCTTTCATTTGACATATAGAGCATTGCTTTGGATTGACTACATTTTTATTTTTTTCTGATATATCAAGTTCTTCATTTTCATCAACCATTCTCATTACTTGATTTGCAACTCTGTCTGCTTCTATCTCATATGGATCATTTGGATGACTCACTTTGAGTTTGGCTTGAATTGTACCTGATTTTATCATTCTTTGTATAGATTGATTTCCAAATGATTGTTGTTGTTCTACTAATTTATGAGCAGATTGTTTTGTTTTGTGAGGGAATTGACCATTGAGTTTGATATTATTTATTTTTGAATTGGATTTAGAGGATTGTTTCTGATATGTTGCACTCACATATCTTATGTGATCCTGAAATTAATAAAGATTAAATAATTAAAGAGAACATTTAGATGCAATAAAATCCATAAACACAGATATATCTTAACATATGATCCTAACATTCATTTTAAAGCAAATCTGATTCTTATAATCAGATATGGGCATTAGATTATCTCGTTGAGTTTTAAAAAAAATGAAAAAATTCAATATTAAAATAATTCAGATCCATACAGAATAAACAAAAAATATCTAGGTATCAAAAAAATTATCGCGTTTCACTGACTTCTGCAGTTGCAGTCAAAGTCTCTATCTTATTGCCAACTCTATATTGATATATTGCAATAAGCGTATCAGGTACTGCCTTGGTTACAGTTACAACATTAATTTTTGCATTAAACAATACACCGAACAGATTGCTTGTAATGACATATGGGGCATCAACATGGATAGGGATAGGATTTTTCTTGCTGCTTATCTGACAAGACAAAACATCTGAAGGGCCTCTAGTGTTGTCAATTATTCGTATTGTTGCAGAATCATAAAGCGTGTATGACTTTGCACTAAATGAGATCTTGGGTTTTTGTGGTGCAGTTATCTCAGCAGTAGTAGTAATTGTTTCTGCTCTTCCTTGAATTGTATAAGTATATGATGCAATTAGAGTATCAGGAGTTTTTCTGATTACATCAGCAATTGACACTTGAGCATTGAACACACCGCTGTTAGGGCCAATCTCCTTTGCTTCAACAGCAACACCTTGTTGATTATTTTTAGAAGATATCTTTACTGAAACATAATCAAATTGTTTTACCTTATCCCCACGTGGATCAGTAACAGTTATTGTTGCCAAGTCATCAGAAGAGTATTTTGAAGAGCTAAACACAACAGTCGGACGAACTATTGGAGCAATCTTTTGCCAACCAGTATCGCGAGTCACAGTTGCCCACCATCTCAGATTTATTTTACCAGGAGCTTTTGCATCAATTCTTATCATAAAGTTTTTGGGGTTTATATTTACGGATTTAAAACAAATTGGCGGAGTCTTGTTTTCACACAGGCCATAATCTTCAATGTACTCTACATTTGCATTATCAGCTGCCTTTCCCAGAGTTATCAATGGAGGGGTTGTCACATTGTTAAGGTAATGATCTATTGGACCAAAAAGCATGTTAGTTCCAGATACGTATTCCAACTCAACAATACCACTTGTAGAATTGTTAGTGGATTCCCCCGTAGATATTGTTGATTGCTCTCCCATGTTGTTAAACCATGACCTTACAGATTTTCTGCGTTGAATTGTTTCAACTGGATCCATCTCCCAACCAGAAGAAGATTTTTTTAGCACTGCAAGAAGGACACCTGCCTCTTTTCCATCACATGATGGGCATTGACTCCCAGAAACATCGTCGTATTCTTGTAAACCTGTATTTGATTTTTCGGAGACATAATCATCATCATCGTTTGTAGATTCTTTTTCAGATATTTCATCAATAGATTTGTCATCAAGTATGTCAAAATACAATTCAGAATTTTCTTGAATCTTATTATCAGTACAGACCTGTTCATCGGTGGAGGAGGATGGAGAAGGAACAGATTCTTTTCCATCATCTTTTCTTTTGATAAAGATACCAATCCACCGATATTTTTGCTCTACACCGGAGTTTGGATCAAACTTTTGGGTTGAAATTAATTGTAAACTATTACTCTTGCTTACCACAATATCTTGGCCAAGGCAATCAAGTGCGACTCCAGAAGAAAGGGTAAGGGATAACTTATTGTTGTCAAAGGAAGTTACTTGCAGTCCACAAACAATTCCAGATCCATGAATTAGGCGGTTGATAAGAGATCTTTTTTTATTAAAATATTGTTGCTCTGATTCAAAATCTTTTGCAGTCATTAATTTGCCATAAAAATATCTATTTCGCTCAAATTGGCCTAGTCTTTCATCTAAAGATTTGTTGTTTGATTTATCTGACATGTTCAATTACTCCATTTTGATTTATTAACGTGAACATAGTCACATACATTTTTTTTATCAATTAGATATTTGCTCCTGAAACAACTGAATCCCTTCCTAACTTTGACTCACCAATAGTTAAGATTTTCTTATTTAGATAAGTATTAACCCCAAGATAGGTATGATTATTTAGCTCAAACCAAGGTTCAACCATCACAACATTTCCTACTGTATGGGCTGGTTTTTCTTTATCCACTAGTTTTCTTATTTCATCTAAAAGTTCTCTTTTTACCTCTAAAGAATTCAACAATACAAAAAAGGAAAAAGGATTATTTCCATATAATGCATTAATTTCCGTTGCATCACCATTGCATCCAATTTGAAACCCTTCAATTATCAAAAATTTCTCATTTTTAAAAAAAAGGATATGATTTGAAGAAGACCCAAGATAAATCGAGAGGATTTGCTCTAATCCCCTTCTCGTTCCTCGATTTTTGTATATTTGAGGCAAAGATTCTAGTAAAACTCGTGCCTTTTTGTTTGTCCATTTTTGATCTAGTCTATGGCCTAACCACATAGACAGCCATTCGAGAAATTCATCAGGTGTTGCATTTGGATCAAAATATCTTGAAACTGAATTGATCTTCTCATCAATACTTGATTGTACTGTTTCAAAAATCGATAGAAATTTTTCCAAAAAATCCTTGCTAGCATTATCAGCAGAGTATATAGCTGGTAGAAATTCGAGATAAGTTAATCTTGGGAAAAAGGCTTTGATATTGTTTAGTACAGGAGATGAATTTCCATCTAAACTAGTCAAAACAATTTTGGTCCAAAGATATCTTCCCTGCGCTTTAATCAATACATCAGATGGATTGAAAGGAGTTTTTTTCCATGATGGATAATCTGGAAGAGATGAAGAATCATCAGCATAATAAAATACATCAATTTGAGTATTTGTCGGTATTTTGCAATCAAGATCAAGTTTGTGCCATACCGTTCTTTCAGAGGAAGAATCAAAAGGTTTGGTAACATACCAAGCAGAGGGAACAAAATTATCAGTATGCAGCATTACATCTAGTTTATTTTTAGATGTGTCAAATGCATAAATTGCGTCATTGCTAACACAAACATGATCGTATTCTCTAAAAGACTTTGAGATTTCCTTATTTGTTGATCCAGAAAGTTTTGCAACAATTACACGATCGTCAAATAGTACTAGTAGATTCCGTGAATCAAAAACATCAAAATTAGTAATTACTTGGGATTTGTCAAAAATTATTTTATCTTTGTATTCACCATTTTCTGAAAACACTAGTATGCTATGCGTTGTTCCAAAGAGGTAGAAATTTCCATCATTTCTTCCAATATGAAATTTTATGGCTCCATTATCTTGAATTTTTGATAAAATATTTTTCTCTAAAAATGGTTTGAATTTTTCATTTTCATAGAGATACACTTGATTATTTTTATCAAGTAAAAACAGTCTCTCATTTGCATCTATGGCAACATCACACAAGTATTCTAGATCGCATTTTATCATTTTCATAGAATAGGTTGATTTTTCAATTTGCAGGATTGTGTTACTGACATCAAGAACGTAGATGTGTTGTGAACCCGTTTGGATTGATATTGGGTTTGACATGTGAAGATATTTTGTTTCAGTAAAGCCAGTCTTTGGATTTAATACTCGAATTCCAAAACCTTGTTGTACATCATGAATCAAAAGAAATAATATATCGCAATCATCTACGGATACATCAATTGTTTGCTCTTTGAATAATGATACCTCATGATCAAACAATATATTTTTGAATGTTTGAAGCTTTACCGAATGATCAATATCCAGTAAATATTTACTAGAAAGCTCATCATTCATTTGTCTTTGCCATTTTGTCTTACTGTTAATGGTGAGGAATTTTTTAGGAGGATACAAGGTTAGCTGCCCCCTTTGTCTTTACGTATTGTCATATTTTTTGAATTTAGATACTTTATGTTGATTGAATGGGTTCCAGGATAAACTGTAGATGTCTTGTCAATCCAAATCTTTCCACTCTCATACCTAAAAGTTCCTCCTTTACCATATGCCTGTAAATAGGGTTTTGTCATAAATTGAACCCCATAAATATTTTTTATTATTGAATAAATTTCAGATCTAAAGACTGGCCTTCCAAATTTCCAACCCTGTGTGTGATTATTTGAAATAGGATTTAGAAATTCATTAAGAGAGTCATTAATTCTTTTTTGAATAATTAATGGATCAACTGTTTCTTTTATTTCAACATCTACTGAAACAGAAATTTGTATATAATTTGGTCCAGATACTTTTATCTGAGTTGTAAGCATTCTGTGTTTGTTTAGATGTTCCTGAATGGTGCGTAAAAATCCAGAGCTAGGAGTAGGATTTTTTAATGGACTCTTTGGAATTACAATCACAGTAACAAGATTGTTTTTTGGATCAGGTACTGTAGCTACCTTATCTACTTCAATTCCAGAATTTTTAACGATATACTCATAGTCTTTAGAGTTTACAGCTTTGGTTGGAAGTCGTAATTGATGTTTTGTTCTCAGTAATGCTTCTTTAATGTCCTCACCCTTCTTGCCACTTGAGATTACTGTATGACTTAGACTATCACCATCGGATATGTCTAGTTGATTATCAGCTGAAATTAATTGAACATTATTCAGATCAAATTCTTTTCTGATTGAACCATGTCTGTATGTTAAAATAATCTCGTTTCCAGAATACGGGATGTCACCTTTAATGCCATCACCGAATTTAATGGCATTATCAAAAATATCAAAGGTATAGTGTTTATCATCAGGTCCTGAAGAATCAAACGTTTCTACATGGTTCCACACAGAAGAGTTCCCATTTTTGAAATTCTTTACTTCAACTTTGATAATTTTAATGAGGTTATCTGAAATTTCAAATAATTGCTCAGGTAGTCCATCACTCAAACCCAGACTTTTTCTTTCCGTCCAACCTTGAATGGCATTAACAGTATTGAGTTTTATTGAATTTATTTTTGGAGGAATCTCATAGCTGCCATCAGTTAGTACACATAAAATCCACTTTAGTTTTTCTCCAGAGTCATCAATATCATATGTAGGCATTTTATCAAATGGGACAGAAAGTGAAACTATACCACTTTTAGTAAGCAAAAATGTTGAATCATTAACCACCTCAAGCACATTCCAGTCAGGGTGAGCTTTTTCAACATTTGTCAAATATTTCCACTGGATCTTACACGAGGGATAAAAGATACTATCAAGATCACTCTTAGCACCCATTGGTGTTTTATTGCGGATAATACTTTTTTCTAGATTTATTCCAATGTTTAAGTCCGTTTTTTTATCATAGGTGGTATCAAATCCCAACAGAAATGAGTTTCCTGTATCTGGGAATTCACCAAAACCATAGAAGAATTTTTTTTCTAACAGAACTGTTACATCATTCAAATCTGATGCAGTATTTGTAATTACTTTTGTAAGATTAATTGGAATCAATTTCAGTGTACTCTCAGTTTCGAAAGTTATCTCATCATGTTTACTGATTAATTTGGTTCCTTGTAAGATTGTTTTAACGTCAGAACTATGACTTGGAAACGAAACATTTAGTTTGGCTGGCAATGGCTTATGAGGACTTTCTCCTAAAAGTTTTAAGAATTTTAGATAATTTTGTTTTGTAATCCTATTTAATTTGTAAATTTGATTATCTGCAAGCCAGCATAATAACTCCAATAATGTGATGCCCGGATCTGATTCATTGTAATTAGTCCATATCTTTGAATAAACGGGCAAGTTTTTCTTTGCATCATTTAAAAGATCTTCAAAAGTTTGAGAGTCTAGTGATGGATTATCAATGGGCATTTTCAGTATTGTTCCCATCTTACTGCAAGAGAATGTAGTCCATTACAAACTAGTATTTTTGGATTGATTTCAATAGAATCTAGATCATCATCTGTTGTAATTACATAGTTCTTCTTTGGAAATGATTCAATATCGATATGCAATGTAACCTTCTCTACATGATCAATAAGAGGCATATTTTCAAGGAGTCGATACACATCAGAGACGCTTGTAATTCGGCCAAACTTCCAGCCATCTCCATAAAATCCTCCTTTTAATGGATCAAGGAATTTAGTCACTTCTTTAAACGCCAATTTTTCTGCTTCTGATGCTTTATTGATATCATAAGGATAGATAACTGCGTTGATTGAAATACGAGCAAAAATTGGACTAACAACGTTTAGATTCTCAGCAACTACAATATTTGAAACATTTTTGAGATAATCTCTTATTTCATCTAGAGATTTTGAGGAAGGAACTGGAATACTTGAAGCAGAGGATTCTACAATCGTGATTGTAATATATCCAGGTTTAAAGAATCCATGAGGATCAGTATTGGGCAAACATCTAACTTTGGCTACTGAGGGAAATTTTTCTCTTATTATCCATTCATAATCTTCTACAGTAACTGCTTGTTCCCTGTGTTTTATTATTTGAGGTCCTCGATTTATTGCAGATTCAATTGATTCACGATCACCCCCAGCTCCCGCATCTAAAGGATTAAAGACCTTTTCAATAAATGGTAGAGATCCTCTCAAAGAAGCAACCTCACCTGCGGGGATATTTCCTATGATTCCTCCTCCTGTAAGATATTCAACCTTTATGTTATCTCTAACTGCAGGGGGAATCTTTCCATTAACACCATCTCCAAATGTAATGATTCCAGATTCTCGATCAAGGGTGAATTTTCGCTCGTATGGTTTTGCAGAATAAAGATCCTCAGTTTCATCCCACCTTACCCAAAGATCATTTGGTGATGTGTTGTTTTCTTGTTGTATCTTATTTTGTTTGAACAAAATTTCCTTTTCATAATCTTTAACAGTGCTAGACTCATTAATCAAGAGTTGAATGTCATATCCTGATATAGGTGAATCTTTTAATTTGAATGTCTGATTCAGAGAATAGTTACTGGTTCCCAAAAGTTCTACTGTTTTACTTGCATGTATTGCCTGAACAGTGTTTAAGAAAACTCCATTTGTAAGAAATCCCTTTGATGCAAAGTTAGGTTTATTTGATTTGTCTTGTGCCATTACCCAATACAAATCACTAGCAAAAATTTTAAAGTTGCTAAACTCTGAGGGCAAAATTAATTGAAGAGAACCAGTTTTTGTTAGTCCATGTGTATGGTCTGAGGAATTAATTTTTTTCCAAGAATTATCTGAGGAGCTACAATAGTACTTGAAGGTTGAAAGAACATTATCATGGTTTTCCAAGTATGGCAGATAACTATCTTTTAGTATCGAAAAGAAAATATTGATTGGACCCCCTAAGATTTTTTTATCAAATCCTAAAAATATCGAGGGCGAATCAATTTCCATAGTTTTAAAGGCTCTAAATGGTTTGATTTCAAATCCATCATTTGATTTATGTAAACAATTTTCATATTCTAGATTGTTATATGTAATGCATTGTTTGGGAACATATCCATAGCTACTGCTTTGTTCAGATATTGAAATTCCCACCCCAGTGATTTTTGGTAGATTCCCAAATCCATAATCCACTTCATATGTATTGTCCTTTTGTATTACTCGAGTTTTATTTGTGAAATATGAGGGATCTATTCTTCCTCGTATCCAATGATTTTGATGTCCATTAACTGTGGACGGTTCTATATTTTCAGGACATTGAAAACCAAGTACCCAACCCCGTGGAAATCTAGTTGAGCGTATTGATTCAAGTAAAACCCATCCAGAGCCATTCCAGAATTCCCATAAGATATCTATTTTGTTATAATGTTGATATGATTGTTCTTCATCATTGTTATTATTTTCAGATGAAAGTAGATCAGAACTATAATCCAACAGTATTTCTATCGATAGTCCTTTTTTTGAAAAAAGTTGGCTAGCAATGTAAAATATGTTTGAGGTATTGGTATTTTTTCCAAAAGGATAAAAATTATCTTTTACAAGGGGAGTGTCACCAGAAAATATCATATCAGGATCTACCGGTTTATCATAAAATGATTTCATGTGAAGATCTTTATCAGGAAGAGGGACAGAAATTTCTAGTTTTGATATTTCTGGACAATTAAGAGCATCCAAAAATGCCTTATGAAGATAGGCCTTGTTTGTTTGAGAATTAGATTGAATGAAATTATCTGAATCTAATCTGCATCGTATCCATCTATTTTTTATTCCGTGCACTATTGTTTCGCCAATTTTTGTTGGGGTTTTTTTGAGAATTATTGAATTATCTTCATTTTTATAAAATTGCATTTGTTTGGCTGAATTTGAAATTTCTTTTCCAGTAATTGTATCGATTTTCCAATCATATTCCCAACTTACCAGAGATGGATCAGAAAATAAACTCGCAAGTTTGATGTCATCAAATGATTTTGATTCAGATTGAGAAGAATTAAAAGAGATCACAAATTGGGTGTTTTCTAAATTAAAGAGATCATCATGAGACAAGTATAACATGTGATGTTGTAAGTTAATTCCAGAGAAAAACGAGAAAGGTTTTCTTGTTGATACATCATCTGTATGATCATAAATTCTAATATCAAGTTCATTTTCATCTTTTACAACGGTGTATACTTTAACAAGATCAGAAAAAGTAACAAGAAGATCAGACTCTGTTATGAAGAACAATTCATCATGAATAGATGATGCTTTAGCAACAACCTCGGTTTCTTTGGGAACTAAGACATTTTCTTCGGCACCTTGAGACAGTGTCATAGTTACAGGTAATTTAGCTGCTTGTTTAGAAGTAAGTGTGGTACCGAGAACATTTAGAAATTCTATAAAATTTCGTTTAGGAACCTTGTTTAATTTGTATATTACTGAATCTAAAAGATCTGCATATGCCTTGCACAAGCCTACTCCAAGATCGTCTTTATTGTATGTTGGAACCCACTCAGGGACATAATGTGGTAGAAGATTAGAAATTTCATCAAGTATCTTTGCAGAATTTCTTTTGTCTATATCAGGATTAGATTCAATCATCTAAGTTCCCTGACCTATACCTTCAGTTAAATAAAATGGATACACCATGTTGAATTTGTTATTGGTTCTAGAGACATTATATTCAAGGTTAAACAACAATTTTCCCGTATCAATATTATTAGCATTGACTTTGATGTCAATTAGTTCAATTCGAGGTTCCCATTTTTCTAAGGCATTTCTTATAGTATGTTTCATTTGACCAATCGTGGATGCATTAATTATCTCAAAGGCAAAATTATGTATCCCACATCCAAAATCAGGCCTCATTACCCTTTCTCCTTTTGCAGTTTCAAGAATGATTCTAATGGATTCTTGAATGTTTTCTTCATATTCTGATGATAAAATGAGTCCTTTGGAATCAACATCTACTGGGAATTTCCAACCGATTCCAAGAAATTTCTTATTTTCTGACAAGATACTTCAGCCTCCAATTAGTACATTAGATTTACCAGTAGTTATGGTATTCGGTGGACCTATCTCAATTATTTTATCGCCCTTTCGGGCTGCAGGAACCTTGTTAATAAAAACAGTCGTGCTTCCAATCATGACAAAGCCTCCTACATGAGAAACTCTACTAGTAGAGCTAGGACATGCATGAAAATCAAGTAGTGCTCGCCAAGCAGGTTTTCCACCAATTATTACATTAAGACTACCCAGACCTGGTGAAAGCGTCTTCATCGCATGGCTTGTCTTATCACCTACTCTAGCTGCAGGAGGAATTTCCCATCATCTCCTTAATTTATGGAAACTGTTGCCCCCTCTATAGTCATCGGTCCACCAGATTTTAGGGACATTGTTGACTTTGCATCAATTTTGACGTTATTTGATTTTAATATCAAATCTTTACTAGAAGAGATAGTTATAGATCCTTTTTTTGAATTTATTTCTATATAGTCATCCTTGTTGTCTTTTATTGTAATCTTGTTAATTTCGGGATCATCATCTAAAATAATTTTATGTTTGGATTTACTATAAATTTCAATTTTTTCCTTTCCCTTTTCATCACTAAAGATAATTTCATGCCCACTTATTGTTTTTATTTTTTTTATAGTGTTATTTTCAATGTCAGGTCCTGGAGGTTTTCCTTCATCATTCCATATAGAACCTATTACAAATGGTCTATTGACATTATCACGTTCAAAAGCAAGAAGCACTTCATCATTGACTTCTGGTATGAACATACTCCCACGATTTGGACCAGAAGAAAGCGTAGCAATTCTTGCCCACTTTGATAACTTTTCTCCAGATGCCCACTTGAATCTAACTTGAACACGTCCTAATTTTTTTTCATCTTTATGAGAAGTCACAATTCCAACTGCAACTCCACTTATTTGTCGTCCTCTTTGGTGGAAATCTTCACCTCCAGAATTACAATCAGACATCATGGTTTTTTACATACCCCTCAAAACATTTGATCTTACAGAAAAATTTGTTAGATATCCTGAAGAAGAAATTCTATTGGTTACACTAGTAACATAATATTTTCCACTGAATCTTTTTCCAACTCCATTAATTTGTACCATCTGACCAACCTCTAATTCTGGAGTTCCGATGATTTTACAGTTTCCGGTTACCAAATTATCTCCTTGTTGATTTATAAACGCCCTTACTCTTATTTTAGCTTCAGGTTCATCATTAGATATAATTTCTACATCTCGTGGACCTATTCCCCTTTTTTCAGCAATCTGACTAGCAGTAAGACCATCATCATCTATTTTATCTTCAGTACCAGCATTAGCTTCTGCAGTTATCGAGTCACGTGAGGTAGGATGAGAACTTCGTACACTAATTTTATTATTTATACATGTTGTGTTTATTTTTGGAATAAATTCTAAAAGGTCTTTACCCCACTCAAATTTCATAGCAACTTCTTTCTTTTTTCTAGGATTACCATAGAATACCTTACCTCGTGTAAAAAAATAAGTCCACCCTATTCTTTGTGCTTGGTCTGCCAAAATATCGCCATAAGTATTTACAGAATTTCTAGTAACCTCAGAAGGCAATTCTTTGGTTGATTCTATAGGTTCCACATCTAGTTTTTTACCATTTCTTGATATGTATTTTTTTTCAAAGAGTTCAATCAAGTCAGTTCCTTTTAGTTCACGATTATTTGTATCATCTTTAGAATTAGGCTTTTCATTTAGTATGTTTTTTATGTCATCAAGACCATTAACAGTTACAGTCGGATTTGATGTTTGAGTAAATCCTGTAGTACTGATATTTCCTATTTTACCAACTAACAGTAGATCAAACAATTTATTTGCATACCCCATCTTAATTGATATTTTATTTTCAGGTTGCAATATAGGATTATCAAACCAGACAAACTCTTCTTTATCTACATCAAATTTATCATTTATTGTAAATCGAAATGATGCTGCAGATTGTAAAGTTTCATTTACTTTAATTGAAGTTATACTGTCACGTAAGTTTAGGTTAAGATCTATTTCTCCGTTTATGTAAACCTCAAATTGAGGGGCATATTTTGAATAATCAACACTCAATTACCAATATGGGAAAGTAGTTGCTTAAAGAATTTTCCAAGACATTGCAATAAAACAAAAAAATTAGTCGATAAAGATCGTTATAGTTAATTTAACGGCGGAATAGTTAATTCTACTCCTAATTTTAGATTCAGCGGATCATCAATGTTATTAACAGAAGCAATAATTTTCCATTTTGATGTATCACCAAATGCCTTTTCTGCTAAGGACCATAAAGAATCACCTTCCTTAACGGTATGATTTTTTGTGTTATTTGTTGATGAATCTTTAATTTTTATATGTTCTTTGTATTGTTTTAAGTTTAGGGTCAAGGTTTCTCTTACTGGTGTACCTTGCTCATTAAACATCGTAAAGGTTCTATCAACACTTTCAATGATTCCTGTAAATGGATGATCTCCCCAAACAAAAGTACATGTTGGAGGGGCATGAAGCTTATCATCTACGTCTAAAAGATCAGAAATTTTATTTGTATATTCTTCACGTACATCTTTTCCACCTTCAAATGTATACGTATCAAAAAATAACTCAACATTCATTGTTTCAGAATTTCCACTTACAAACTGGATTTGTGGATAATTAGTTCCAGGGATAGTATGGCTTGCAAAGTTGTTGCTTTTTTTAATTGAATATTTATCGGGGTTGAACATAACTTGAATTTCTTTGTCAGGTTTATCTTGTCTATGAATAATGAGTTTAGCTTTGTTGAATTTTTGAGGTTCAGGTTTGCTCAAATGTTTGACAACCCACTGTGTGCTATTTCAACTGATTCAAATGCTACATTGTTTGAAGACGCATTCAATTCAGGTCCAATCCATTTTACAGGAAATGCATTCTTAAATTGCCATCGATCGGTATCTTGATTTTTTTCATTACGAAGGACTATTCCTATTTCTTTTTGAGCTATGTTTCCTTTGACAATATCCATATACCATTGATAAAGATCAATTGAATTTGTCATCCCTCTTTTCAGAGTAAGATTACCGTACTTTGAGCGCTTTGGTAATTTATGAGCAAATGTGTTAATGCCGCCTTCAGTTATCTCTTCGGTTTCAGTTTCAATATTTAATCCAGTTAATTCTGAGAATCCTCCGGATTCAACATTATCAATTTCTATAATGAAATTAAATGAAGTGTAAGGATAGTTTTTGGTGTTAGATTGAGACATCACTATATCCTCTACGTTCTCTTTCGGTTTTAACATTATCTTTTAAGAGTTCATATACTTTTTCTGCAATGGTATCAAAATCAAGTGAAACAGGGTTTGATTCCGGAGATGAGTTGTCAGCGGGCTGTGAGGCTGATTCAGATGAGGATGATCCTGAATTCCTATCACTTGTAGCTAATAGAGGGGTTTCAGATGTTTGATTTGGAGTGTGGGCATAGTGTAGTTCAGGTGAGGATGAATTTGTTGGGTATTCAGAAATATTTGAATTAAAGAAATTCTCTTGTTGTATAAATTCTCCAGATATGGGGAATTTTTGGAATGCTAATAAATTGGGATTATGAACTGAATTTAAAAATTCAGGGTTATTGAATGCAAAATTTGTTGGAAAGCTCAAATCAGAATTAGATAAAGTGGAATTGTTTGAGCTTAATCTGGTATTAGAATTTATTTCTCTTTGAGATACTGAAAATTTATTTTTGGTTAGGTTATTATTTTTTGGAGTACTAATAGAATTCTTGGATCTTAAAGAATGATCCAAAATAATCTGTTCATTTTGAAATGCTTGTTTTTCCAAAAAATTACGCCTTAGGGGAGTAACAGGTTTTCTGAAATTGTTTATTTCTTGTTGTTGTGCAATATGTGTTAATTCATGACCTATTATCGCAACAGATTCGGGGGAATACAAATTGTTGTAATTACCAGACAAAAATATTGTTTTATTCAAAGTTAATGCATCAGCATTATAGTATTTTGTAATTTCATTAGCAAAGGTGCCAGTTTGGATTTGTACATCACTTGGAAAAGAAGAAAAATTTAAGAATTGAAAAATTTCTGAAGGTAAAAATGAAATTCCTCGAGTTGCGGAATTAGTTTGGATTACATTACTTTTTTGTTTAATAATAAATGGAAACATATTTGCTATAAATGGTATTTTGTTCTGAATATAATTTGTAAATGAATTTTGTCTGTTTGATTTATTTTCAGACACCGGTAGAGATGTACGAGTAGGATAATCAGAAGATGTGTTTTTGATAAAGTTGGGACTAGTAGAAAGAGACAGAGGTAGGCGAAGATATCTGGTCAGTATAGATTGGAATATGTTAGATGGCAGTCTTTGTGATGTTTTATCATCATCATTTGTTTGCAGCTCTGCAGTATCGGGTTGAAAGTCTTGTGAAGAGACAGTAGGATAATCAGAAGATGTGTTTTTGATAAAGTTGGGACTAGTAGAAAGAGACAGAGGTAGGCGAAGATATCTGGTCAGTATAGATTGGAATATGTTAGATGGCAGTCTTTGTGATGTTTTATCA
>Ga0224508_10001414_pt1 | contig 21629 bp, 19 predicted proteins | sample SF_Jan12_sed_USG_4_FD_170157 | JGI IMG/M metagenome (GOLD analysis project Ga0224508, IMG submission 170157) | Sediment microbial communities from San Francisco Bay, California, United States - SF_Jan12_sed_USGS_21 | ecosystem: Environmental > Aquatic > Marine > Sediment | place: USA... | reverse complement strand
ATCTTGTAGCCGGTAACCCGGGAGATGCCGAACTCACGGCACAAGGGAGCCATTTTCTCGCCTTGCAGGAGCCGGCCAATAAACTTCAGTCGTTCATCCATCGGTTTACACTCATTCCAAGGCATCTGGGCTTCCCCCAAATACCTATATGTGTAAACCATGTGGTCGGAATAGTCTGTAAGCTATCTGTCGCTAAGGACAACCTCAGTTGCCCCCTGCTGCACTATTGGCGTTTCCTACTCCGCGATATTGCAACTCGGCCCGGGCGGTGCAAAAAATCCATCGGCTAGCAATCTCAAGTCGGCAAAATTGACGACCCCATCGCCATTCATGTCACCATGCGGATCGTTGGTAAAAAATACGAGCGCGAGATATCGCAAATCAACAAAGTTAACAAATCCACTCTGGTCGAAGTCGGGATCGCAGTAATTTCCGAATCCATCTGAGTCAGTGTCACGCTGATCGACATTGGCAACATTCGTGCAGTTGTCATCACTATCGAGAATTCCGTCGCCGTCGCTATCGACCGCCCTGGGTCCGACCAGTGTGAAGCTGCTGAAGTTTGGGTCAGCTTCTATCTGCGCGTCGGTGAATGGCAGTCTTACCCACTGCTTGTTGGAATACAGCTCGGTCTGGTCGGCATAGTTGGGACTGTCCGGATCGCTCGACTGCGAGTAACTCAGCAAAGCATCCGCCACCACCCCGTTTTCATCCCAGGTAACGGTTTGCATGTAACTGTTACCGTGTTGCACCGGCGTATAACCTAACCCGTTCTGCAGGCTCGTCGTAATAATGCTAAACATGCCCGTACCATCACGCCCACCATGTATTGGGTAGCGAATACCGTTTTTTTCCTCAAAATGTATATCGCCCCACATGGAATCGACCGAAATACCATTGTCAGCGAGTCGCTTGACGCCGGTCGCCAGATGCCGCATCCATTCACTCCGTTGTGTCGGATCGGAATCTGCAAAATCGCGCGGTGTATGGACTGGATCGTTTACGTCAAACGGTATTTCAAAAAGATTATTGAATAATGGATCGTCTTCCTCTGAAAAAATTGATTCCATGAATTCAACGAGCACTTGCGGGCCGATACTCTCCACGTTCTGACGTTTATCCCAGTTCGCCAGCACGCCACAGGCCGGACCCACATCTACAATCTCGCCACCCAAATCAACCAGCGGGTTCTCTTCCTGGCACAGCGTGACCAGGTCGTCGCCGATCATCTCCGCCGTCAGATTACGACTGCCAAACAGGTTTTCCTGTAGGTTCTCCAGCGTATAACCTGGTGCCCCCAGTCCGTCTGTACCCGCCAGTCGCTCCTCTACCTGAACCAGACCCAGACGTGTACGCAAACTACGTGCCGTTTGCTCAGCTCCAAACAGGGGCGAAAAGCCCTCAAGCGGTGTATCAGGGTTGCTGATCCAGTGGTTGTCATTTGAGTTGGTGGCGTAATCCTGCGATTGAATTGACGGCAAGTTGTTGCTGCCAATGATGCCGGCCTGTGGTGCATCCGGATCGATATCCCATTCACATGCCGTACTTGTTCCGTCCAGCACAATCAGGCCGGCAATGGTATTCAACAATCCGCCAAGAGCGGTCGGTGGGCAGGCGGCTAACTTGGCGGCACTTACGTTGGGTACTACCGACATGTCACCATAAAACGCGTTGCCAGCGCTATCCGCTGCGACGGTATGCACCCACGGCAGACCTACGTTTGTCTCCAGCACATTGACAAACTCATCGAGAGAACCGGCAAGATTCATGAACATGAACTGCTCAATGGCCCTGAGATTGCCGGCATTCGCGTCGCCGACCGCAAAAGCGGCTACGCCCGAGTTCCACACGGCCAAACCTAATGACTGAAAGTCCAGGATGAGCCCATGATGTGAACGATAGAAAGTGTGCTGCCGGGTTTCCACACCGGTTGCTGTCGTAACTTCGATGCTTACCGGAATTTCCTCCATGTTCACTGCTTCGCCATCAAAGAAATATTGCGTGGGGTTCCCCGGTACAAGAGCGAGGTCAAACAAAGTAAACCGCCAGGCAGGCGAGACAGTGTGGCTCCAGGCCACATCTTGATTGAAACCGATATTCACCAACGGTACGCCCTGCAGTGATGCACCCATGACATCAAGCGTGCCGGGAATCGTAAGATGGATCTGGTACCAACGCAGTGGTCCATTCCAGGGAAAATGGGGATTACCAAGCACCATCCCGTGCCCACTCTGCGTTGCATTGGCACCGAGGGAGTACATATTGGAACCCAGGTCGAAAGGACGTCGTAACTCGCGCAACGAGCTGAGATCTGATTCTCGAATGCGTTTTTCAAGCCTTTGAGGCGCGCCTTGGACCGCAGATTGCGCGGCCGGCGGCTGCGCGTCATTAATCAAGGAAATCAGCTGTCCCCCGCTGGCGCGCAGGATGAGTTTGTAGAAAACCTTGAACAAATCGCGCTCATCAATTGCGCGTACCCAGGGCTCACTGCGACAAGCTGCAGGAAGATTATCAACACCTGTGTCGTTGAGATATCGACTGTAGCCCGCGGCATATCCCTTGACCAGTTCCAGGCCTTCCGCACTGACTGTGGCAAGAAATTCGTCAATGAACGCGTCGTTATTCACCATGGTGTAGAAAAAGTCCTGATCCACACGTCCAGAACTCTCACCAAAATAGAATGCCTGTCGCCCATTTGCCTCGACGACTTCCCTGGCAAGAATACAGAGATTATGGGCGGCGTAGACATAGCCGTAGCCAAAGCCGAGACTACCCCAGTCGTCAGCTTTCACGTGGGAAATGCCGTAGGAAGTCGTTCGAATCTCGGCGCTATAATTGTTTTCTCCTGACGCTGCCAACGGAGCAATCACCAGGGCAAGCGCGAGCAGCCGGTTCCAGATGGAATTCATATCAATCTCCAGCACGTTTGAATCCGCATCAGACTCTAAATGTCTGTATTTTTGCGGTTATAAATATTATGACCATATTGGAGTACCGGCCCCAGACGTGTCAAACAGCTTGTTATGTCGCGTGGACGCCGCTATCGTCGGTTCCGTGATTTACCCGACCAGACATCACGTTCCAATCCTGATGTTCTTGCTTTGCTGCACAGCAGTGAACGCCGAAACCCCGCGTGGATCTATTGAAATCTCCGCCTCCCTGTACAACCCGGATTGGGAATTTCGTGAAAATGCAACGGGACTGCGTTTGTCGGGAATGTGGATGCTTGGCTCACACTTTCGTATCCGCGGAACCTACAACTCTATCGACACAAACTTTGTTGATTTGCCGATCGTAGGCTTGCGTGGGCTGCCATTCGGCAACTGGCGGGAAGCCGGTCTAGGCTATATCTGGGAGCTTACGGACAGAACGGCGGTCGAAGCCGAACTTTCCTACCAGGGCGTGGAGCTTTATGACAAGACAAAATCAGGTAGTGCTATTTCCGCTGGATTCATGCACCGTTTCAGCGAGCGCTTCTCTGGTTCCTTGAGGTTGTCCTACTTCGATCTGGAAAGCAGAGATTGGCGGGTGACAGGCGATTTTTACACAGCTATATCCGAACGCTTTGATCTGGTGGCGCGCATCGATGACACAAGCGAATTTGACTTTACGTGGTACGAGATCGGGCTACGAATTCGCTTTTAAGTCATCAGAGATTACATAAACCAAATTGGCCAGGGTTAATCGCTGTGAACGTCATCACAGCACCAAACCGATACACCAGTTAGACTAATCTTCTACGTGATTGCCGAGCCAAAATTCAATGAGTGAAGACCACATCAAGACAATCGTAATCGATCCGCCACTGAGACGTCATGCGGATGATAAAGTGCACGATGAGCCACATAGTGAGCGCTCAGAGCCGGACGACTCGAAAGACAATCACTCGATACCACAATACAGATCCTGGCTCACTTAAACGGGTTTCAATATCAGCGAAACCGGTTCGACTGGTCGAGCCGGTTTTTTTGTACCCAATAGGTTCGTTTACCCGCTGGCGCGCTTGCGGCGGCGCAATTGGTCCGCCACATCGATTAGATGATCCGCAAAACTCTCGCCCAGTGATGGATGATTAAGCGCGTAATCCACGGTCGCTTTCAGGTACCCCAGTTTGCTACCACAGTCGTACCGCACACCCTCAAACTCATATGCATGTACCGCCTCTTTTTTTAGCATCACGGCGATGGCATCGGTCAGCTGAATCTCTCCACCTGCTCCCCGACCGATCCTTGCAAGCGCGTCAAAAATTCCGGGAGAGAGCACATAGCGGCCCACGACTCCCAACTGCGACGGTGCGTCTTCTGGTTTGGGTTTCTCTACAATACCTTTTAGGCGACCAATCCTATCCGTCATGGAATCGACCTCGACGACGCCGTACTTGTCGGTTTCATCGATAGGAATAGTTTGTACACCGACGACACTACCCTGTGTGCTGGCCGATACTTTGCACATCTGCTTAAGAGCCGGCACGTCAGCATCGATTAGGTCGTCGGCCAAATGCACATAAAAATATTCGTCGCCCACGACCTTTTGGGCACACAATACTGCATGGCCCAAACCCAGGGGCGCACTCTGTCGTATATAGATACAAGTGGCACCGCCCGGCGCGATCTCGCGTACAGCAGCCAGTAACTCACGTTTGCCAGCCGCTTCAAGCTCTCTTTCCAGTTCACTATTTGAGTCGAAGTGATCTTCAATTGCCCGTTTTGCACTACCGGTAATAAAAACCAGCGTGTCGGCTCCAGCGCCCAAAGCCTCGTCGACCGCGTATTGAATGAGCGGCTTATCCACGATCGGTAACATTTCTTTGGGACTGGCCTTGGTGGCCGGCAAGAAGCGTGTACCTCGCCCTGCGACTGGGAAAACAGCGGTGCGAATCTTTTCCTTCACGAAATTGGGCGGGCCGTTGCGAGAGTGGCCGTACTATACCGCAACCAGCAACCCCCAAACAGTGAACCCGTTCCGAAAAAGGGGCAGACAGCAAACGCCGTCTGCCAAGTAGGCACGGTCAGTCTGACTCAGCCCGGGGATCGTCGAACAATATGTTTCCCTGATTCATCCGGATGATCTTGGTACCCACGCCCTTCACATTTTGTAAATCCTCGACCGAGTCGAAACGCCCATGCTCGAGTCGCCACGCAACGATCGCTCTTGCCCGCGCATGACCAATTCCGTTCAACTCATTAGCCAACGTATTCGCATCGGCGGTATTGACGTTGACAGGCCCGGCCATACTGGCACTCGTCAAGGCAATGATTAGGGCACCGGTGAGTCCCGCAGTAAACTTGTTCATGTTTGCTCCTTGCTGATTTTTTGACTGCCATCCTGGCAGCGACACAATAATCACGCAACGGAGAAAATAACGCGAGACGAATTACTGAGGAAAACAACTAAATTCAGATTTCGGTCGTCGCCTCGGCAGTTATCCGAATATCTGTCTGAGCGGAATCCCACGATTGGCAGGCAGGACATTGCCAGAACAAGTCTCCGGCAGAGTAACCACACTCTCGGCAACGAAACTGCAATCTGGCAAGGCCAAGACTATGCAGCATTTCGGTCAATGCCGAATAGTTGTCCTCGTAGTTTTCACTCAGGGTCGCCAACGCAGGATTGTCAGCAATATATGTCCGGATTGTTTCGGCGACGACGTCATTTTGACTGAGGTCGGCCGCCAGCGCGGCTTTGGCAAGATGATTTGCCAGTTCGGGTTGACGACGCAATGCCTCACGCAACGTGCGGCTGAGTTCTGCCGACGTCGCATCGAAACAACCGTGCAAGCGCAATAGAACTAACGCCGCCAATTCGGGCGTCGATTCCAGAAGTTTTCTGTACAGCTTCACGGCAAGGGACACATCGTCTTTTAGTATGGCCAGGTCGGCCCGCATCAATGCGCCACGCACAATGTTCCGGCTCGCCCCCCTGGCACTCTTTAGCGCTGCACGCATTTGTGCCAAATCATTTGTTTCACGGGCTTGCTGCGCTATTTCACAGTAGTACTGCGCAATAGTCTCGGCATGATTACCCGGAAGCAGGTTGGCCAGCTGTCGGCGGGCATCAATTGCCTGATTCCAGTCGCGCTGTCGTTCGTAAATAGAAACCAGTCTCTGCAAGGCCTCGGATCGTTGCACACCCTGATCTATTAGTTGCACAAAAAGCGCTTCGGCCCGATCAAATAGTCCGGCCTTTAAATAATCCTCGGCGAGCGAGAATAGGGCCTGCTCACGGTGACGTCTGGCCAGATCAGGTCTTGCCAAGAGATTTTGGTGTATACGGATGGCGCGATCAGTCTCACCGCGCTGACGAAAGAGCGTCCCCAATGCGAAGTGAATCTCTACCATGCCACTGTCTGCTTCGGCGATCGACTGTAGTACTGCCAGTGCCTTGTCTGACTCGTCTCGGAGCAGATGATTAAGTCCGCGGTAGAAATCCGCCGGCGGAACCGCTGATCGTGTCGTTGTGGTGCGACGGGTTGTTAGTCTTGCGATCACCCAACCAGCTGCGGCGGCGACGACCAGTAGGACACCCAGAGCCAGGCTTGAATCAACCACCATCGCGCAGAGGCAAGCTGCGCAGATTGTCCGCCTCCGCCTCGGCTAGCCGGGCCTCTTTTCTTAGTCTCCTGCGTTCTCGCAAAAGTTTCAGCACAAGAACCGTTGCGCTGAGGGCACCAAAAATCCAGCCAACAGCCAACGTTAAGGCGAATGCCTGGGACTTCTCGAGGTCAACTTCCGCAAACGCGAGATTTAGTTGTACGGACCCAGGATTGAGCCATGCAAAAACAGCTGCCAGCAAAACCACAATAATCAGCAGTACGACAAAAATGAGTGTGCGGATCACGTCTTGAATCCGGCGCGTGCCATCGCCGATCAGCTCTTGATCGTGTTGTGCCGGCCCTTGTTGACCCGCTCTCGCAAATCTTTACCCGGCTTGAAGTGCGGCACGTACTTTCCTGATAGAGCCACGGCTTCACCAGTTTTCGGGTTGCGGCCCAACCGTGGTGGCCGATAGTGCAGTGAGAAACTTCCGAAGCCACGAATTTCGATGCGCTTCCCTTCAGCTAGCGCTTCGCTCATCAACTCCAACAAATGCTTAACTGCCAACTCGACATCTTTGCCGGGCAGGTGTTTTTGCTTGCGGGCGATAGACTCGATCAGCTCAGATTTCGTCATTGCGAGGCATCCCAGATATCCATTATATAATCAGAGTGAAGCGCTTAGGGATTCTCCTAGGAATCCCGTTTGCCAGTAAACTTTTCTTTGAGAATATCACCCAAACTTGCCCTACCACTACCCTGACTCGATTTGTACTCTTGCATGGTGGCGGCTTCTTCATGGGCTTCACGCGCCTTAATCGACAAACTAATCGTACGGTTCTTGCGATCCAGACCAATAAACTTCGCCTCGACCTCTTCACCCGCCTTTAGCACGGTACGCGCATCTTCTACGCGATCCCGAGACAACTCCGATGCGCGCAGCAATCCCTCAACTTCACCTTCAAGTTGTATTCTCGCGCCGCGAGCGTCAACTTCGATTACTGTGCCTTTCACCAGACTACCTTTTGGATGATCGACCAACCATCCGCCAAACGGATCCTTATCCAGTTGTTTAATTCCTAGAGAAATGCGTTCGCGTTCAGGATCGATTGCCAGCACCACTGCTTCTAGTTCTTCACCCTTGCGATATTTGCGTACTGCTTCTTCGCCAACATCGTCCCAGGATAGATCCGACAAGTGCACCAGACCATCAATCTCGCCAGACAAGCCGATGAATATACCAAAGTCCGTTATGGACTTAATTGTGCCGGAGACCCGGTCACCTTTGTTGTACTCACTGGCGAACTCCGCCCACGGGTTGGCTTTGCATTGTTTCATTCCCAACGAAACACGCCGACGCTCTTCGTCGATGTCAAGGACCATCACCTCAACCTCATCGCCAACCTGGACCATCTTGGATGGACTGACGTTCTTGTTCGTCCAATCCATTTCGCTGACGTGGACCAAGCCTTCCACACCCTCTTCAATTTCAACAAAACAACCATAATCAGCAAGATTTGTTACCCGGCCAAACAGACGTGTCTGCGGTGGATAGCGGCGCTGAAGTTTCTCCCAGGGATCATCGCCGAGTTGCTTAATACCCAAAGACACCCGGTTGCGCTCACGATCAAACTTGAGCACCTTGACGTCAATCTCGTCACCGACATTAACAACTTCACCGGGATGTTTGACGCGTTTCCAAGACATATCTGTAACGTGGAGCAGGCCGTCTATGCCGCCGAGATCCACAAACGCGCCATAGTCTGTCAGGTTCTTGACGACACCCTTGATGGTGGCGCCTTCCTGCAAGTTTTCCAGCAACTCTTCTCTTTCGGCGCTAAATTCTTTCTCGACGACTGCACGACGTGATACCACTACATTGTTGCGCCGCTGGTCGAGTTTTATAACTTTGAATTCCAGGTCCTTGCCTTCCAGATAACTGGGATCACGGACCGGCCGGATGTCAACGAGTGATCCAGGTAGGAAGGCGCGTACGTTGTCGATATCGACTGTAAACCCGCCTTTGACCCGGCCATTGATTACACCGGTTACAACCTCCTGGTTCTCGAAGATTTCTTCCAACCGTGTCCACGTTCGGGCACGTTTGGCTTTCTCCCGGGAAAGTTTGGTCTCGCCAAACCCGTCTTCGACGGCGTCCAACGCCACTTCCACTTCGTCGCCTATGGCGACCTCCACTTCACCCTTCTCGTTAGTAAACTGGCTGACCGGAATGATTGCCTCAGACTTGAGGCCGGCATTGACAACTACGATGTCGGGACCAACATCGATGACACACGCTTTTAGTATTGTCCCAGGCTTAATTCGTTGGCTAGCGATGCTCTCTTCGAAGAGCTCGGCGAAATTCTCTGACATGTTCTATTTTTCCACGGTCATCTTCGACCGGATTTGAGTTCCAGCCACCTGCTTAATCCAAAACAGTGTGGGTCCAAAAAAATCGAGCATAAACATCCTGTTCCTGCCCACCTTGCTCATGTTGCGGTGCCAAAAACCTCACGCGCCAACACCAGCACCTGTCTGACCACAACTTCGACCGGAATTCCGGTCGTTTCGATACAAACTGCATCGAAAGCGGGCTTTAGCGGCGCCACAACACGCTGTGCGTCACGCCTGTCCCGGCTGATGATGTCGGCCAAAAGGGCGGCTAGGCTACCATCGATCCCCTTGTCCTTCAACTGCTTATGTCGCCTCAGAGCCCTTTCGGTGGCACTGGCGGTGAGGTAAATTTTGAGACTGGCATCAGGAAAAAGCACCGTACCCATATCCCGGCCGTCTGCAACCAGACCCGGCCGGCGCCGAAATAGCCGTTGCAACTTAATCAAAGCCTTACGGACCTCAGGGACCGTGGCAATAGCCGAGGCCGCTTTTCCGGCTGCCTCGGTCCGGATTTCCCCGCCCAGATCCACGTCATCCAGCAGGACCTGCTCCGTATTATTGGCGCCGGTTCTGAAACCGATGTCCAGCTTACTGACAAATTTTCCGAGTTCTTCCGGCGATGCATGGTCAAGGCCATCCCGCACCACGGCGTAGCCGGCAACCCGATAAAGGGCACCGCTGTCCAAATAATGCCAGCCCAACCGGTCGGCAACACTGCGACTCACTGTGCCTTTGCCGGCACCACCCGGGCCATCAACCGCGATGACTGGAATTGTCTTCGTCTGACTCATAGTTGATATTCAATCCAACTGCGCGTGCAACGTCTACAAAATTGGGGAAAGATGTGGCTACGTTTGCCACATCGGCCACGTGTATGTCACACGTTGCATTGGCAGAAGCTATTGCAAAAGCCATCGCAATTCGGTGATCGCCATGCGAATTCACCGATCCGGCCCGCAACGTACCGCCTTCAATTATGATGCCATCAACCGTCGGACTGGCAGTGATACCCAGACGCCCCAGCCCCTCAGCCATCACATCGATGCGGTCGCTTTCTTTCACTCGCAACTCTTGTGCACCCGACAGCCGAGTTGTGCCGTTAGCGCACGCTGCCGCGATGAAAAAGACCGGGAACTCATCAATTGCTAGAGGCACCAGACTACGTGGCACGTCAATACCGCGTAACTCACCCCCAACTACTTTGATATCTGCTACCGGTTCTCCTGACTGGCTGCGTACATCTCCAATGTTGATATCCGCACCCATCATTGACAACAAATCAATCAAGCCCACCCGGGTTGGATTGACACCAACATTGCAAAGCGTCACCACGCCCTGTGGCGCAATCGCCGCCGCAACGATAAAAAATGCCGCGGCAGAGAAGTCCCCGGGCACTTCAATGCGACGACCACTAAGTGTCTGGCCACCACAAAGGCTGACGTAGTCAACGCCAAGTTCTAAATCGCAACCCATCCAGCCCAACAAACGTTCCGTGTGATCGCGGGTTGTAGCCGGTTCCTCGACGCGAGTCTCGCCTTGCGCAAGCAGACCCGCCAATAGAACTGCCGATTTGACCTGTGCACTCGGCACTGGGCTGGGATACGTAATACCTCGTAGTGACCTGCCCTCGATGCGTAGCGGCGCATGACCGTGAGTCATCGTAATCGAAGCACCCATTTGCTCGAGTGGCTTTGCAATACGGCTCATCGGGCGTCGCGACAACGATCTATCGCCAGTCAAGACACTTTCGAATGGCATGCCGGCCAATATTCCGGTAAGCAGTCGCATACCAGTTCCGGAATTTCCTAAATCCAGTGGGCGGTCGCTGGCTCTCAATCCATCGACACCCACCCCGGTGATAATCAGGTTTTCGGGCTGCGGCCGGTCAATCTGAACACCAAGTGCCTGCATGGCGGCGAGCGTTGCCAGACAATCTGCGCCTGGCAGGAAGCCTCGAACCTCGGTAACGCCGTCAGCAATGCCCCCTAGCATCGCGGCACGATGAGAAATTGACTTATCACCGGGTAACGAAACCTGCCCTGCAACACGCCCGGGACTGCAGATCCAGTTTATTGGCGTCAACTCAAATCACGGCTTTCGGGTAAGAACCCAGAACACGAAACAACGACGTGGCCGCCTCGACCTCAGCCAGGGCAGCCGCCAGGTTTTCGTCCTCAGCATGGCCTTGAACGTCAACAAAAAATACGTAGTCCCATTTCTTGCGCCGCGACGGTCGCGATTCGATGCGCGTCATATTGACCTTATGTGTCGCCAAAGGATATAGGAGCTTCTGCAACGAACCCGGTGTATGACCCGCGGACAACAATAACGATGTCTTGTCCTGCCCACTGGGTGGTAATGCGTCATGTCCAATAATAAGAAACCGTGTGGTGTTGTCTGGCCGGTCCTCAATGTTTGATACAACAATCTTAAGGTCATAAACCTCGGCAGCGGCCCCGCCGGCGACCGCCGCCCCATCCGTGTTTCCTTTGGCGCGTCGCGCGCCCTCGGCGTTACTGGAAACCGCAATTCTCTCTGCGTCGGGCAGATAGGCATCCAGCCAGGTCCGGCATTGGGATAGCGAGTGTTGATGGGAATACACCTGTCGAATCTGTGATAAGTCGTCTGTATTCGAGAGCAAGTGCTGACGGATACGTAATTCTACTTCACCACAAATCCGCAACGGTGAAACAACCAACATATCCAGGGTGTTGTTTACGGTACCTTCCGTAGAGTTCTCGATGGGGACAACACCAAATTCGGCAACACCAGCTTCGACCTCGTGAAATACCTCTTCAATGGTCGGTAAAGACAAGGCGCGCACAGAATGTCCAAACTGCTTGAGAACTGCGGCCTGCGTGAACGTGCCGTCTGGACCGAGAAACGCAATCTTGAGTGGCTCCTGTTGCGCGAGACAGGCAGACATCACTTCACGAAACAAACGCGCCATCTCTTCGTCGCGCAGCGGCCCTTTATTGCGTTCGATCACTTGCCGAAGCACCTGTGCTTCTCGCTCCGGGCGGTAATACTCGACGGTTTTTCTCCCGGCCTCTTTAGTCAGGCCGGCGTCCTTTGCTATTCGTGCGCGTGTGCTGATTAATTCCTGGATTTGTTCATCCAACGCATCGATCTTGCGGCGAATAGCATCCAGACTAGGGTCTTTTTCTTCACCAGACATCAGCTGTCACAGGGTGCGCACGTTCAAAACACCCTCGATTGCAGCAAGGCTAGCAACCGTGGCGTCCGGCACTTCAGTCTCGACATCGACTAGCGTATAAGCAACGTCGCCGCGTGACTTGTTGAGCATGTCAACGATATTCAAATTCGCGTCCGCGAGACATGTAGATATTTGTCCAAGCATGTTAGGAACATTAGCATTCGCAATTGCCACACGGTAGCCCTTTGAACGCGGCAGAATAACGCTCGGGAAGTTGACAGAATGTCGGATGTTGCCGTTTTCCAGAAAATCCCGGACGTTTTGCGCAACCATTGCGGCGCAATTGTCTTCTGCCTCACCTGTCGACGCACCCAAGTGTGGCAGCGCTGTTACCCGTGGGTGCGATTTCAGTTCGTTGCTCGGAAAATCGGTAACGTACATACGCACACGACCAGAGTCCAGTGCCTTTGCGAGCGCGGCCTCGTCGATTATTCCGTTGCGAGCAAAATTCAGCAGCACGACATCCTGATGCAATTGCCCAAGCATGTCGGCGTCGATAAGGTTGCGTGTCTTGTCCACCAACGGTACGTGCACAGTTAGAAATTCAGCACGCCGACAAAGTTGGCTCAGATTTTCTGCTTGCGCAACGCCACTGGACAGTTGCCACGCTCGGTGCACAGTAATGGCCGGGTCATAACCGATTACATCCATACCTAATGACAGTGCGGCGTTCGCAACTTCAACGCCTATTGCTCCCAATCCCACTACACCCAGCGTACGACCCGGCAGCTCAATACCACGAAACTGTTTTTTACCAGCCTCTACCGCTTTGTGTAATGCCTCGTCGTCTCCTTCCAGATTCTGCACGTAGGACCACGCCTGGCACAGATTCCGTGCCCCCAGGAACATACCAGCGATTACAAGTTCCTTTACCGCATTGGCATTTGCCCCCGGCGCGTTCAATACCAAAACGCCCTTGGCACTCATCGAATCAAGCGGGATATTGTTGACGCCGGCACCGGCACGACCAATAACCTTGACAGAACCCGGCAGCGCCATATCGTGCATATTTTGCGACCGAAGGAGTATTGCATCCGGGTCGTCGATGTCGTCCGCGATTTCATAACGGTCACGCGGCAAACGCTCCAACCCGGCCGGCGAGATATTATTCAGGGTCTGTATTTTAAAATTCATGGGTTCAACCGTGTGATTTTTCAAAGTGCCGCATAAGCTCAATCAGCGCGTCGATGCCCTCTTCAGGCATCGCGTTATAAATACTGGCACGCATTCCACCTACAGAGCGATGACCCTTCAGATTTGTCAGGCCAGCCTCAACTGCCGTCTTCAGAAACAGTGGATCAAGTTGCGGGTCGGCCAACACAAAGGGAACGTTCATCCAGGAACGGGCTGCAGGACTTACCGGATTAGTGTAAAAATCAGAACCGTCTATCATGGCGTAGAGTTTGTTTTTCTTATTCTCATTGATGCGGCCGACTGCGTCGAGACCGCCCTGCGCCTTTAACCATTGAAATACCAGGCCCGCCACGTACCAGGCGAAAGTCGGCGGTGTATTGGACATGGAACCCGAATCAGCATGTACCCGGTATTGCAGCATGCTGGGGGTCTCCTCGCGACAGCGATCAAGCAGATCTTCACGCACAATTACAATTGTCATGCCTGCAGGACCAATGTTTTTCTGTGCGCCGGCATAGATCACACCGTAACGCGAAACATCGAGCGGTCTGGACAGTATTGTCGAAGAGGCATCAACAACCAGTGGCACGTCGCCACTGTCAGGCACAAAGTGATACTCAACGCCGCCAATGGTCTCGTTTGGCGTGTAGTGCAAATAGGCGGACTCGGTAGCAACATCCCAGGTCTCTTGTGCCGGGATACTCGTGTAATGACTGTCGGCAGCGTCGGCACTGATGACGGCGTCACCAAACCGGCGTGCTTCTTTGTACGCTTTCTTGCCCCAGCTACCGGTTACGATGTAGTCGCAACGTTGTCCCGCAGATGACAGATTTAGTGGTACCGCAGAAAACTGCGTGGTTGCTCCACCTTGCACAAACAAGACTCTGTAATTGTCGGGAATATCCAGCAACTCGCGTAAATCTGACTCGGCGCGACCAGCAATGTCACTGAACTCCGGGCTCCTGTGGCTGAGCTCCATTACTGACATGCCACAGCCCTGCCAGTCTGTGAGATCGCGCTGCACATACTCCAGAACCTGCAGCGGCAGTGCCGAAGGCCCTGCACTGAAATTGTATACTCGAGCCATGCGGCCCTCCGGAATTATCAGGATTCGTTATCGTTCGAGCCAGCGGCCAAGTCATCCTCAGCATTGAGGCCGGCAATTCGCTCCAGACCTACCAGCGCATCGTTGTCCTGAACTCGAATCAACCTGACGCCTTGGGTGTTGCGACCCATAATCGAGATTCCCGAGACTTCCGTCCGTACCAGGGTGCCTGCGGCGCTGATCAACATGACTTCATCGTCATCGCTAACACGATTTGCACCGACCATCACACCATTTCGCTCCGTGGTTTGCATGGCGATCACGCCCTGCCCACCGCGTCCATGTGACGGAAATTCAGATACTGCCGTGCGTTTGCCAAATCCGTTTGCCGTAGCCGTCAATATTTCGCCCTCTTCGGCATCTGGTTCCACGACAATCAGTGCAATTACACGATCTTTTTCACTCAGTCGAATACCACGCACGCCTGCGGCATTTCGCCCCATCGGTCTAACGTCGCCTTCGCGAAAACGGATCGCCTTGCCATTGCTTGCCAGCAACATGATGTGTTGATTGCCGTCGGTTATGGAAACGTCCACAAGTTCATCATCATCACGCAATGCAATCGCAATAATTCCATTACTGCGCGGCCGGGAGAAAGCTTGCAATTCAGTCTTTTTAACCGTGCCGTTACTGGTAGACATGATGACAAAGCGATCGGGCTCATAGTCGCGTATCGGCAGCACCGCCGTAATGCGTTCGCCTGCTTCCAGCGGCAGCAGATTGATTATCGGCCTGCCACGTGCGCCGCGGCCGGCCTGAGGCACCTGATACACCTTCAACCAATAGAGCTTGCCTCGTGTTGAAAAGCACAACAGTGTGTCATGTGTATTGGCAACAAATAGTTTATCGACGAAGTCTTCGTCTTTAACCCGTGTTGCGGCCTTGCCGCGGCCGCCACGACGTTGGGCCTGGTACGTGTCCGGTGGTTGTGCCTTGGCGTAACCAGCATGTGATAGCGTGACAACAACGTCTTCTTCAGTAATCAGATCCTCGATCGTCAGATCCGACTGATCTTCGACAATCTCGGTACGCCGATCGTCTGCATAGTTGTCGCGAACATCCTCCAGTTCGGCACGGATCACCGTCGTTAATCGATCACGGTTGTCTAACACCTCATTCAAATCTTCAATCTTGACGATGATGTCTTTGTATTCTTTTAGTAGCTTGTCCTGTTCCAGACCGGTAAGTCGATGCAAACGCAGCTCGAGTATGGCTTGTGCCTGTACCTCGGATAACCGGTACACATCGCCGCTGAGGCCCAAATCAGGTGACGCATCTTCCGGGCGTGTAAGCTCTGGCCCCGCGCGCTTGAGCATGTCTGTGACAATGCCAGGTGGCCAGGACTGTGCGACCAGTTCTACTCGAGCGTCGGCCGGCGTCCTGGCTTTCTTGATCAACGCAATGACGGAGTCGATATTCGTGAGCGCAACAGCAAGCCCCTCCAACACATGGGCCCGCTCGCGTGCTTTACGCAAATCGTAGATGGTTCGGCGCGTGACAATTTCACGCCGATGCTGGAGAAATGAGTCCAGCACCTCTTTTAGATTGAGTACGCGAGGCTGACCATGGCTCAACGCAACCATGTTGATGCCAAATACGCTTTGCATCATGGTTTGCTTGTACAGATTGTTGAGTACGACGTCGGTGACCTCGCCCCGCTTGAGCTCGATTACCATCCGCATACCGTCTTTATCTGACTCGTCGCGGAGATCGGAGATACCGCCCAGACGCTTTTCGCGAACCAACTCGGCAATTTTTTCGAGCAGCCGCGCCTTGTTGACCTGATATGGAAGTTCTTTTACGACTATTGTTTCGCGGCCGTTTTCTTTAGTCTCGATTTCGGTGCGTGCACGAACGTAAATACGACCACGACCGGTCTTGTAGGCTTCTACGATCCCCCTGGCGCCATTGATAATCGCGGCCGTCGGAAAGTCGGGGCCAGGTATGTGCTGCATTAACTCTGCCAGGCTGATCGCCGAATTATCGAGCACCGCCAGCGTTGCGTTGATTACTTCGCGCAAATTGTGGGGCGGAATATTGGTCGCCATTCCAACCGCAATTCCGGACGATCCGTTAACCAGCAGACTCGGCACCCGCGTTGGCAGGACCGTGGGTTCTGTTTCTTTGTCGTCGTAGTTGGGTACAAAGTCGACGGTTTCTTTATCGATATCGGCGAGCAGTTCTGAGGCCAACCGCGTCATTCGACACTCTGTGTACCGATAAGCAGCCGGCGGGTCCCCGTCGATCGACCCAAAGTTACCCTGCCCGTCAATCATCGGGTATCGCATTGAGAAGTCCTGCGCCATACGCACCAGCGCGTCATACGTCGCGCCATCACCATGCGGATGGTATTTACCCAACACATCGCCCACAACGCGTGCGCATTTCACGTACGGACGGTTCCAGGCATTATTGTTTTCCTGCATTGAAAACAGGATGCGTCGATGCACCGGTTTGAGTCCGTCGCGTACGTCCGGCAACGCGCGTCCGACGATCACGCTCATGGCGTAATCGAGGTAGGACTGCCTCATCTCGTCTTCGAGATTGACCTGCAGTATTTCGCGCGCTGCTTCAGTCATAAATCAGATTCTCCCCCTCATGACCCCCATCAAAGGCCACTCTACAGCGAGTCAAATTGCCGGTTTGTTAGCACTGTGGGCGTGTTGAAAATTGCACAGACGCGATTTTCGCCACGCAAATCCGGGCGGTTTCCTCAGTGTTGGAAGGACTTCAAATCCCCTGCATTATTCAAGTCGCCCAAGAGCGACAAGCTAGGTTTCTAGGATACCACACGGCGAGCATTTCTTGGCTAGTCGCAATGGCTTTTCAGGTCTTGCTAAGCCCGAAACCCGTCTCGCATTAGGCCCGGTCTTGTACGGCTCAATACCGTTAACCGGGCGATTGTGGAAAACTACCTGCATGAATGTCGATCCGCGGGAAATCTCCAAATTCGAAAGTGTCGCCAGCCGATGGTGGGACCCGGCCGGTGCGTTCGCACCGTTGCATGACATGAACCCGCTTCGGGTTGACTACGTCACCACGCGAGTGGGGGTAAAAGGCGCGAAACTGCTGGATATTGGGTGTGGCGGCGGCCTGCTCTGTGAGGCGCTACGTCGCCAGGGCGCCACCGTCACCGGCATCGACCTGTCCACGACCGCCTTGGAAGTAGCCAGACAGCATGCGACCGATTCAGACTTGGAAATAGATTATCGCGAAACAACGGCCGAGCAAATCGCGCAAAGCGAGCCCGCCAGCTTCGATATCGTGACCTGTCTGGAAATGTTGGAACATGTACCAGATCCTGATGCGATAGTCGCCTCCTGCGCCACTCTATTGAAGCCTGGCGGAACGGCTTTTTTCTCGACTATCAACAGGAATCCCAAAGCTTGGTTAATGGCGGTTGTCGGCGCGGAATACTTACTCAACTTACTACCACGCGGCACCCACGACTACACAAAATTCATTCGCCCGTCCGAGCTCGATGATTGGTCACGCCAGGCCGGACTTGAACTGCGAGACGTATCCGGCATGCATTACAACCCGCTGACCCGACGGTATACTCTCGGGGGTAACGTTGATGTCAACTATCTCATGCACCTGGAACGGCCGCCTGCCACACACTTTGACTGAACCTCGACAAATCGACGCTGTGTTGTTCGATCTGGATGGCACCCTGCTCGACACCGCACCCGACATGGTCGCCGCTCTCAACCGCCTGCTGATTGAACAGGAGTGCGAGGAATTGCCCTATGAACAATTGCGGCCGGTCGTATCTCATGGTTCATTTGGTCTGCTGGCCGCGGCCTTTGGAGCCGAAATAGAGCCGGCACGACTGCAGGAACTCACCGCGCGATTTCTTGTTTTGTACTCCGAAGCACTTGCCGTCGATACCGCACTGTTCGCCGGCGTATCCGATTTGCTCAATGCCATCGATGACCAGGGACTGCCGTGGGGAATCGTAACCAATAAACCCGAATGGCTGACTGATCGTGTGTTGAGCCAAATGGGTATCTTTGCGACCGCCGGCTGTGTCGTGTCCGGTGACTCTCTGGCGCAACGCAAACCGCATCCGGCACCACTGCGACACGCCGCTGGCCTGTTAAACTCGAACCCTGCCAACTGTATCTATGTCGGCGACGCCGAACGGGATATTCAGGCAGGACGCGCCGCTGGAATGCTGACCTTGGTAGCCACGTATGGCTACATCCAGGACCACGAGTCCCCGGAGGACTGGCAGGCGGATGGTAGTTTGCAACATCCACTGGATTTACAGCAATGGTTACCTGGTGCAAGCAGCAATTAACAACGAACTGATCGTCGCGGCCATCGCCGGTTTATTGCTGGGGCTGGTGCTCGGCGCATTAGTCACCTCCGTACTCTACCTGCGTAAATTGGCACAACTTGAGGCTGATCGGGAGATATTGAAATCCAGCCTGAAAAGCCAGGAAGAGCTGGCTGCCGAACGTGCCAGCTCGCTGGAAACTGCGGCGCAAAGTTTGCGAGTTGCATTCGATGAACTGGCCGGAAAGTCCTTGAGCACAAACAGCGAAACTTTTTTGCGCCTGGCCCGGGAAAACCTTGGTCAGTACCAGACGCAGGCCAAAGCGGAGTTGAGCGCTCGACAGCAAGCCATTACGGAAATCGTCAAACCCATTACTGAAACACTTACATCAACGCGGGAACAACTACAACGCGCGGAGAAGGAACGTCTGGAGGCCTTCGGCGCAATTGATCAGCAGTTGAAACAAGTGCTTGATTCTCATGGTCTGCTCCAGGTCGAAACAAACAAACTGGTCAACGCGTTGCAACGGCCTGATGTCGGCGGGCAATGGGGTGAGATTACATTGCGCCGCCTCGTCGAGCTTGCGGGCATGGTTGAGCACTGCGATTTCGTGGAGCAAAAGTCGGTCACGACAGACGAGGTCCAGTTCAGGCCCGATCTTGTTGTTCGTCTGCCGGATCGCGGTGAAATCATTGTTGACGCCAAAACTCCGATGGAAGGCTATCTTGCTGCGGCACAAGCTACCGACGATGTGGCACGCAAGGAGGCACTGACTCGTCATGCAACGAATGTCCGGCGGCGCGTTCGTGAGCTGGCCGGCAAGAACTATTGGGCGCAGTTCAAGCACAGCCCGGAGTTTGTCGTCATGTTCGTACCGGGCGATCAGTTTCTGGGCGCAGCGCTAAATCAGGATCCGGCTCTGCTGGAAGACGCACTAAAACAACGTATCCTTCTGGTTACGCCCACCAGCTTGATAGCGCTGCTCAAGTCAGTTGCTTATGGCTGGCGGCAATCCGTATTAACCGACAATGCCGAGAAAATACGGGATCTTGCAGAGGAATTGTTTAAGCGTCTTGCCGGTTTTACCGAACACGTCGCCACACTTGGCAGCGCGCTCAATAAAAGTGTCGATACCTACAACCGCGCAGTGGGCTCTCTTGAGCGCCAGGTTTTGCCTCAGGCTCGCAAATTTACCGAGATGGGAATAACGGAGCGCAAAAAACTGGCAGCTGTCGAGCCGATTGACAAGACTGCACGTAACAATACGGCTGAACCCGTCGCGAAACCCGTTCCAAAAGATGCCGGCTGAGTCGGCGATTCCTGCGGCAAGCTACGTTTCGGCCGCCATTCCCCCCAATTCCATCGATCACTTTGTACTGATGATGACCGCGCATGACCAGCGCCCGGTCGTTGCTGCCAGCCTCACGCTAGGTAAAGTCATTGGCAATATCACGGCACAAGTAGGAGAGCCGGAAATCCAGCAACTCAAACTCAACTGGTGGCTTGAAGAAATCCAGATGATCGAAGGCGACCGGCCGCGTCATCCACTTACCGTGGACCTGTCCAATACCGTGACCCACAAACAGTGGCTGGCGCCACTCCATGCTCTGGTGATCGGCACGCTCGGCGATGTCGGTCAACCACCGCTCAGGACATTGGCGGATTGCCTCAATTTTTGCCATAACACAGCGGAACGCCAGGCACTGGTCGCGACTGTGTTGCCACAATGCGATGAGCTCGCATTAACGAATGCGCGGGCCATGGGTGTCGGCATAAGTCTCACTGAAGCGATTCGGGACTTGCCAAATCCCGACAGTCGTATACCGGTCAAAGGGCTGAGCACGGAGACTGGCTTTGCCGGGGCCGCCGAACTGGCCGAGATTGCAAAAAAGCATTTTGGCGCGGTCGAGTCTGGCCCAAGAGAACAGATACACGCGCAACTCAGTGTGTATCTGCAGTCGCGCCTTTATGAACGGCTGCTTGCGCGTTTGCAGACTCACGACTACAACCCCGACAAAACATCAATGCACGCTATTGCCTCATTGTGGCAGGCATGGCGCGAAGCCCGTAGGCTAATACAATGAAAATTGAGACGATCAACTACGAGCCACCGGAAAACGTAATGCGTGACCGTGTCGTGCTCGTTACCGGTGCAGGCGGCGGCGTGGGCCGCGCTGTGTCGCGGGCATTAGCACAATACGGTGCCACTGTGATCTTGTTTGGACGCACAAAAACAAAACTGGAGACGCTTAACGACGAGATTGTCGCCGCCGGTGCAGTATCGCAACCGGCGATACTCGAAGCAGATCTGGAACATCTGACATGGGACGACTATCTGGCACTAGCCGAAACGTTGGAGAATGAATATGGCCGTCTCGATGGACTTCTACACAACGCCAGCATTCTTGGCGACCGGTCTCCGATTGAACATTTCGATCCGATGACCTGGCATCGCGTGATGCATATCAACCTGAGTGCGCCATTTCTAATGACGCGGGCGTTACTTCCGTTACTAAAAAAAGCCGTGGACCCATCGTTGGTATTTACATCGAGCAGTGTCGGTCGAATCGGCCGGGCGTTCTGGGGTGCCTATGCTGTTTCAAAATTTGGCACGGAAGGCCTGATGCAAGTACTTGCTGACGAAACCAGCGACGCAGACTTGCGGATCAACTGTATCAATCCAGGTGCGACCAAAACACCGATGCGTACAGCCGCCTATCCCGGTGAGGATCCGATGATTCCCGCCACGCCGGAATCACTGGTGAGTAATTATCTGTACCTGTTGGGTCCCGCCAGTCATGGCATCAGTGGCCGCACTTTTAACGCTCAATCGTGATCGTCAGCATCTGATTTTACAGGCTGTGTCAGACCGCATGGCGCCTTGATGGTCTGCTTTCGAACAATTCGGACATTCATGCAGATCAGATTCGGGGCATATCTCGGGCAGCAGCCGGCCATAACCGGC